>Ga0206131_10001160_pt1 | contig 34515 bp, 31 predicted proteins | sample Helgoland_Spring_FD_148636 | JGI IMG/M metagenome (GOLD analysis project Ga0206131, IMG submission 148636) | Pelagic subsurface seawater microbial communities from Kabeltonne, Helgoland, North Sea - Helgoland_Spring_Bloom_20160517_1 | ecosystem: Environmental > Aquatic > Marine > Epipelagic ... | reverse complement strand
TTCTTCATCTCAACGAAAACCTAACCGGCTTAAGGCCGCCATCAGAGGAAATGAATTCTCTGGCTGGCACGATTTGCGCTGAGTCACACTATCAAAGAGCTTGTATCGAGGGGACTAAAAAGCCGATCGGGTAGTTGCTAATGTGGAGTTCAAAACTCGCACCCTGCATTTACCGCGACCGACTGGCAGTCTCTCGTATCGGCGCTGTTCGCGTCGACGGGCGGAAACTAGTCCGCTAAACCCACAATCGTCAATACGTTTCGTCAGGTTTTTTCAGTCATTTTTCGGAAGGTGAATTAATCCCCGAAACTACGGGGATTATGCACGGTAAGAAAGTTCCAAACCTACCTTAAATACCATCCGATCAGGCCCTATCTAGAGACAACTTTCACATTTCGAGAGCCAAACATGGTCTCCTTCGATAAAACCGACATGCTACTACATCTCTGGTAGTTAATTCTTAAATTACCGTTGACGATACCCCGGACACCTACCCCTTGTATTCCGGGAATATCGGATTCAGAGTCCCCTAAAAGCAACCAACGCCATGCCAAAAATCGCCCTTCTCCAATCCAAGACCTTTGCCACAAAACAAGAGTCCTTCGACCACCACGAGAAACTCATCCGGGAGGCTGCGGAAGGCGGTGCCCAGATCATTTCCACCCAAGAACTTTTTCTTACTCCCTATTTCTGCGCGGTTCAGGATACTAATCGGTTTGATCTGGCAGACAAACTCCCGGGACCGGTGACTGACCGGCTTGGAGATCTAGCCAAGGAACTGGGAGTGGTAATCGTCTCTTCGCTATTTGAGAACAGAGGGCCGGGACTCTACCACAATACCGCAGCTATCCACGATGCGGATGGCAAACTCCTAGGAATGTACCGTAAGGCACATATCCCTCAGGATCCCGGTTTTGAGGAGAAATTCTATTTCACGCCGGGCGATAGCGGTTGGCCTGTATGGGACACGGCTTTCGGAAAGATCGGAGTCTTGATCTGCTGGGATCAGTGGTATCCGGAGGCTGCACGTTTAATGGCATTGGGCGGCGCGGAGCTTTTGATTTATCCGACGGCAATTGGCTGGCTACCTGAGGAAAAAGAAGAACTCGGGAAGGCGCAGCACTGCGCATGGGAAACTGTGCAGCGCGGCCACGCAGTTGCGAACGGCTGCTATCTCGCGGCAGTCAACCGAGCCGGGACACACGATGGCACCGAGTTCTGGGGACAGTCATTTGTAGCCAATCCCTATGGCGAACTTGTGGCCAAGGCTTCCGTTGGTAACGAAGAGATCGTTTTGCATGACATCGACTACGGGCAGGTCGAGGAATTCCGACGCATCTGGCCGTTCTTCCGGGATCGTAGAATCGATGCCTATGAGGGGCTCTCTTCACGCTGGCGCTCGGATCAGCCGGGAAGGTAGCCGAAAAAACGTCGCGACTTGATTAGATCGGCGACTTCGTCCGGTACGCAGCTCTCCCAGGTCGGGTCGCCATCGGCAATCTTCGCTAGCAAGTCACGCGAGAAGATGCTGAGGAAATCGGGGTTGTAGTTATCGAGGTCGACGAAGCTACCGCGATCCGCGAGATAACCGTACAATTTCACAAGCTCCGGTGCCACCTTCATCGTGTCCTTGGTAATCGGCGTGCCGCTCTCCGCATCGAGCAGCGGATAGACGAAAAGCTTGAGATTGTGCTTAAAGAGCCGGCCGAAGCTTTCGAGAATGCCGCCGGGAAGGTCTGTATAGTATTTCTCGTCAAACAGTTCGATGAGTGAAGGTACGCCCATCACGATACCGATCCGTTCCTTCGTCCTACATGAAAGATAAGCCGCGAGCCTGTAATACTCGAAGTAGTCGGAAATCAGCACCGTCATTCCACACGCCGCGAGCAAGTCGGCACGCGCCAGAAAATCCCTCCTATCCACATCCTTTCCACCCGCCAGCAGGTTGCGCATCGTGAGCTCAAAAATCGGCAATACCTCCTTATCGGCCATCGATGGATCCGCTTTGAACTTCTTCATCGCACATTCCAGCATGTCGAAATTCACATTCGTCGGCGGACGGAAGCTCCCCCGCTCCACCAGGATCGCCTTCTTATAAAGTGCTTCGGACGGTTGCAGCACCTCGCCGTTCGCCGCAAACATAGCCGCCCCGCTGAGTCCGAGCTTCACGAGCTTGAGAGCCATGATCCGATTATCAACGGATCGGAATTCGATCCCTTCGAACTTGATCATGTCGATTTCCACTCGCCCGGTGGTCAGCTTGTCCAACAGGCTTTCCACCAGGAGCTCCGGCTCGTGGTGGAGAAAAAAACCGCCGAAAAGCAGGTTCACGCCGACGACGCCCAGCGCTTCCTGCTGGAGGGAAGCCTCCGTATCGAGCATACGTACATGAACCATGATCTGACTCGGCTCGTCATGAGGTCGGGATTGGAACTTGAGTCCCATCCATCCATGGCATTCGTTTCCGCCCTTAAAGGAGCGCGCCACCACGGTATCCGCGAAAGCAAAGAAGGCGGTCGTATCACCACGCTGCGTTTTCAGTCGCTCAAGGTTCAGCCCGTATTCGCGATCCAGCATGGCCTGGCAGCGCGACTGTGAAACGTAGCGGTCTCCGCCGCCGTATATCGCATCGCTGACAGTCATGTCGTAAGCGGACATGCTCTTTGCTACCGTCCCCGCAGCGCCGCCCACTCGGAAAAACCATCTCACCACCTCCTGTCCGGCTCCAATCTCGGCAAAGGTTCCGTACCAACGAGGGTCGAGATTGATCTTGAGAGCTTTCTGGTGGGTATCGAGTTCTAATTCCTGCTGCATATGTGGTGTGGGGCTAACGACTGCTTTCTAAGCGAATTCCTGCCATTCCGAGATACAAAAAAGGTAACGAAGGAAAGATCCCTCCCGTCACCAAGCATTTTCGAGGCCGATCACTTTGCAAAATCGACGGTCTTCAGCCCCTTCTTGTAGGCGTTGAAGCCATACTTCGTCGGGACGAATTCGCCAGAGACCGAAACATCGGCCTTTTCCGGCACATCCATCCCGAGCCCCCAGAAAACTCCGTTCACAACCAGCCTGCGCAGATCCTCGTCGACGAGATCGGTAGCAGAACCCATGGTGGCGGTGACAACCTTGTTGGTTTTCCCCGCATCGTTCTTCACCTCGCGCGACCAGGCGACGGGCATCGCCGGCTCATTGACCTTCTGCATTTTGCCGCCCTTTGTCTTTTTCTTGTAATCAGCCGGCTCGTCCTTTGGATCCATGCCTTTGAGGACAAGACCGCGCAGCAGCACCGTGGCGTCTTGCGGTGGAGCCGCCTCATAGACATCCGTGTCACCGAAAGTTCCAGTCACCCCGTTGAGCAGCGGATTGTTCTCCTGTCCGGGCTCAACCACCCCTCGGGTGGCCTCCTTCTTGTGAACACCCCAGTGGCTGATCCATGTTTCGCCAAACACTGTTCTTCCAAATCCGCCGCTCGCGTGGTTCCACGACCACTCGGCCCATTTGCTGTCCTTGGGGAAATTGAAGATGTGTGTGCTGGTTCGCAGCGTAACCATCGGCACACCACGATCAACTACCGCCTTGAACTTTTCCATCGTCGCATCGTCGTATTTCCGGAAACGCAGCGACATTACCAAGGCATCCGCCGAGCCAAGTGTATCCGCACCCATGAGGTTTGCCGAGGCATTCGGATTGATCGTCCCGTTCTCATCGGCGGAGAAAAGCACGGTCGTATCGAAACCATGCTGTTTCGCAAGGATGCGCGCCATCAGGGGCATCGCCTCCTCGGAGCGGTATTCCTCGTCCCCCGCCAGCAGCACGACATGCTTGCCTTTGCCCGGCCCTACGCCGCCGGTGAATTTCAACGTGCCTGCGCCGGCCTCCATTTTTACCTCTGCAAACGACGTCCCGAGTACCAACCCGCAGGCGGCACCAATTCCGATAAAACATTTTATCATGAGCTATGATACTCCGCCACCTCTTACCGCCTCTCAAGAAAAATGACGGGTCAATTGGCCTCCCCGGAAGAGCCCGCTTGCGTCGGCTTGTTTCCTCTTTCAGAGTCTGCAAATGAAATACTTTCTCCGGTTTCTTGCATGCCTCCTACCTGTTGTAGCAAATGCGGGACAGAAGCCCCATGCGACCGCATCATGGATCGCCGAGAAGGCAGAAATTACGGCCGATGATCCGATCCGCACCGTCATCCGTATGACCGTCGATGAAGGCTGGCACACCTATTGGGAAAACCCCGGCGAAGGCGGCCTCCCACTCTCGATCGAGGCCGAGCTCCCCGCTGGCTGGTCCATCGGGAAAATCCAGTATCCGGTGCCCAAGCGCTTCATGACCGGTGAACTGCCGGGCTTCGGCTACGAGGGCGGAACCCTCTTTCCTGTCACCCTCACAGCTCCCGCCGGTTTCCGAGGAAATTTGCCTCCGCTCAAGGCCAGCCTCTCTTGGCTCACCTGCAACGATGAAACCTGCGTCCCAGGAGAAGCCGAACTCACGTTTCCAACTGAAACCGATCCGGGGGCGGTCACAGCCGCTTACGAAAAACTGCCCAGAGCCCTGGCGAACTCCATGCTCAGCGTATCTAGGGACGGCGATAACATTTTTATCTCGCTGACTCTTGCTGATAATTCCGCATGCAACCCGGAATCCTGCGAACTGTTCCCAATCACCCACAACGTCATCGACCCTGCAACCGAGCCCCGTTTCAAAAAAAGCACAGACCCCGAAAACACCTGGCAAGCTTCAGCGCCGAAAAGCGAATACCTTTCGGGCAAAATCGGCAAGTTCGAGATTCTATTGGTGGCACCGAATGGAACCGCATCGATCGCGACAACAGATTGAATGGAGTTTCCCTGCTCCCTGCGACCCATTTCCTACGAAGTATTTGTGTACTGAGACGCATCCGTCCCGGAGCGTCGACCTTTCTGCTTTGCTGACCACCCTACGCCACCTGATACGGGAACCAGCGGTGGCGGGCAGGACGGAGTTGGCTCAGTTAGACGTGACCCGCGAGGGACGGATCAACGAAACCGACCCTGCAGATCTCTACCACCGGCTACCACACCGCCGAGGAAAATTCCGGGATTCCGAAAGGCCTCGCCAAAAAAATCAGGAGAATCTCAAGATTTCGAGATAGGTTTCTGTTTCCGAGACGCTGTCTATGTGTCCCTGCTAAGAGCCAAAAAAATCATGAGATCAATCATCACAGCCACTCTCGCCGTAGCCTTTGCCCCCGCAACAACCCACGCCGCCACTAAAGCGGCGGATATCGAGAGCGCCGATCCCCTTTTTGCAAATACCCTCTTTGCCGTCATCGCCGGCAAAGAGGTCGCAAACGCCAAGAACCAGCCATACGGCTGCGGCGTTAAATACTGATTTCTTGTAGCTAGACTGTTGTGTTTCGGTAAAGCCGTCGCCTGAGTGGGCGACGGCTTTTTCGTATCCCGAGCCACCACGAAATTTTTCATTTTTCGATTCATCAACGCAATCCCACAAGACATGCCGAGGGTCTGTAACTCTATGAATGGCCACCTTTCGAGTTTGCCATCCAATACTCATTCTAAAACCAACGATATCCGGCTAATAGGCTGGGCAAAGACTGAACACGCGCCAGAATCCCCGCATGTTCAGCACCAAACAGCTTTCCGAAGAGCAAATTGCAGCAATCAGGTCATGGGCGGCGGGCGGAGCCCAACTACCTGAAATCCAGCTGCGGATGAAGGAAGATTTCGGCCTTTCAGTGACCTACATGGACACCCGTTTTGCAGTACTCGACCTTGGGATCGAACTGGCTGAGGAGAAAAAGGAGGAACCCGCACCGGAGGTCAGCGAGACTCCAGTTCCCACCGGCGAGGTCACTGTAACAATGGACAGCATTGCCACACCCGGTGCCTTGGTGAGCGGAAAGGCGGTATTCTCAGATGGAGAATCCGCAATCTGGATGCTAGACCAAGCGGGTCGCCCCAGTCTCGATCCCAATACACCCGGCTATAGCCCCAACGAAACTGACATCCTGGAATTCCAGAAGCAGCTGCGTACCCTCATCGAAAGCACGGGGCTCTAGAAAAAACAAGGCCGCAGTTATTCACTGCGGCCTCTGATAAAATGGACTGGCCTATGCCAGTCCTCGAACCGGCTTTGGAATCGGCTTTTCTTTCCGACTAAGCGCACGGCGCATCTTCGTGAGCGCCGAGTTCTGTAGCTGCCGGATCCGCTCGCGCGTTACACCGAACTCGCGGCCAACCTCCTCCAGGGTAAGAGGCTTCTTGCCGTTGAGGCCGAAGCGCTCGTCAATGATTCGGCGCTCGCGCTCGTCAAGAACGTCAAGCAAGCCATCAATCTCACCATAAAGATTCTTGTCGGCGAGCATGTCCAAGGGGTTGTCGGCTCGCTCATCGCTAATGATCTCACCATAAGCTGTGGATTCTCCGTCGTTGATCGGGGCATCCAGAGATGTCGGGCGTTGGGACGCCTGCTTGAGCATGGCCATCTTGCGGCGCGGAAGACCGACCTCCTCAGCGAGTTCCTCATCGGTCGGCTCGCGGCCGAGTGCCTCAGCGAGCATTGAGGAAATACGACGCATCTTTGCGATCTTATCAACCATGTGGACAGGAAGGCGAATCGTCTTGGATTGGTTCGCCAGCGCACGCTTGATGGACTGCTTGATCCACCATGCGGCGTAAGTGGATAGCTTCCCACCCTTCTCCGGATCGAAGCGCTCGACCGCCTTCATAAGGCCGATGTTGCCTTCGGAAATAAGGTCGGTGACCGGAAGGCCGTAATTCGAGTAATCCTGCGCGATCTTTACGACGAGACGCAGGTTCGCACGGATCATGTGGGCGCGCGCCTCATCATCACCGTTCTTGATGCGTTCCGCCAATTCAATTTCCTCCTGGATTGTCAGGAGCGGCGTTTTCGAAATTTCCCGCAGGTATAGCTTGAGGCTGGAGTCTGATTCGTAGGACATATTTTTTTGGGGATGGGATTCTACATATTAAACGTCGCCCAGAGGGGTTTTATTCCACTTTTTCGTCGTGTTCGCGATTTATCCGGGAGGCTTGTGACAGGATTTTCACTGCACAAACACCTAGCAGCAGCTGCCACACCAACACTCAATATCACAATAACCCACTAACAATAAGTGACTTACAAGAAACTTAGAGCCTTCTTAAAAACAACTATTGACACTTCAGGCCGCGCGCAAACGACACACCTGGACGTTTTGTCGCTACGCGAAACCCTTAGATCACTCCTCGCTCACGGAGCTCTTCATCGACTTCGTCGTGAAACGGCGAGCCGATCCCGATATCCCGGATTTTCTGGATCTTGCGGCGGACACCGAACTTACTCCTAGGTCCAGTAATGAGATCCGTAACACCATCAACGGCGAAGGGAAGCAACGCTGCAAAGCCCAGGATGCCCAGTCCAATGCCGAACCCGCGCCTCGCACCGGTATGCATGAGGTCGCCAACCAATAATCCTGCAGCAGCTCCGAGAATCACCGGAGCCGCAAGGGCACTACTTTCCACCCAAACCGGAGTCGTATCAACATGCGCGTCTGCCATGTGTTCATACTAAACACTCCATGGGCTGACGACAACACGGAAAAAACAAAGCCAAAAGTCATCATATTCTCACTTCCCGAGGCCGCATGTTCCGCTAACCTCCCGCCGCATGACCTCTCCCGAAAACACCTACGCACTAATCCTAGCCGGCGGTTCCGGCACCCGTTTCTGGCCACTCAGCCGCAACGACAAACCAAAGCAGTTGCTTGACCTCTTCGGCACAGGCACCCTTCTCGAACAGACGATCAACCGCCTCGAAGGCCTCGTCCCTCTTGAAAACATCCTGATCCTGACCAACTCGCTGCAGGTCGAAGCGGTCCGCGCCGTCGCCCCCATGCTACCTGCGGAAAACGTTTTCGCGGAACCGGCAAAGCGTGACACCGCGCCCGCGGTCGCGCTCGGTATCGGACTTGTTGCCGCCCGCAATCCCGACGCGGTGATGATGGTTCTGCCTGCAGATCAACTCATCAAGGACACCGCCGCCTACCATTCCGTCATGAAGGATGCGCTGGAGGTCGCTTCCAAATCCGACGGCCTTGTAACCATCGGCATCCGACCCACCTGGGCCTGCCCCTCATATGGCTATATTGAGCGCGGCGACAAGGCATCCATGCCGGGAACCACCTGCCAGCATCCGCCCTTCGAGGTGAAACGCTTCCGTGAGAAACCCAACCCAGAACTCGCGGAGCAATTCCTCGCCGCAGGAGGCTTCTCCTGGAATGCCGGAATGTTTGTCTGGTCGCTCCAAACGGTGATCGAACAGCTCGTATCGCACGCCCCTGAACTGGCATCCTTCGTTTCCGAACTCCGCAGGAGCAGCGACATCAAGGCAACCGTCGCTGCACAGTTCCCGAAGCTAACACCGATCTCGATCGACTACGCACTCATGGAAAATGCCGACCGAGTGCTCAACATCGAGGCCACCTTCGATTGGGACGATGTCGGTTCCTGGGTTTCCATCGCGAAATACCTCGATGAAAAAGGCGACAAAAACCGAGTCAACTGCGCCGTTTCCGAAATTGATTCCGAGAACAATATCGTTTTCAACGCGACCCCGGGCACGCACATCGCACTGCTGGGGGTGGACGACCTGATCGTGGTGAATACGGGGGACTCCATCCTCATCGCCAACCGCCACCAAGCGGATGCGATCAAGAAACTCTCAGAAATTCTCCCGGCAGAACTCCTCTAATCCTTCGGCAGGAAACTCCGCGTTGCGCGTAGTGAAATACAGGTTCATGCTCGTGCCATGCGATGGTTCCTTGTTCTTGCTTGTGCCCTGATGCCCACCGGCATCCTTTCTGCCGACGATCCAGAACCCACCCCGAAGCCTCAAGTGGCGGGGCGGAGCTTGGAATCGTTGAAAATCATCGCCGAGCCGCTTTCCGCCGCGCTCTCCGAATTGCAGAAGCTGCAGGGGCAGCTAAAGCAGACGAGCACCGAAGATGCCAAGCGAGAGATCCAGAGAGGGATCGACGCGGAACGTGAACGCGTCGGGCAGTTACGCAACAATTTCAGAGACATCGTCGGTGGATCCGAAGCCGCCGAATACGAAGGCGAGACATCAGGCGGCACAAGCATCCAGGAGCAGATCGGCGAGATCGTCCAGCCCGTCCTAAGCGAGATCAAGGAGGCCACCTCGGAGCCGCGTGAGCTCGAAGCATTGCGCAAGTCCCTGGAACAATCGCGGGAACGGAAACGAAAGACCGACATAGTGCTCGCACGGATCGACAAGCTGATCGGCGAGAGTGATGACGGGGCGCTGATTGCAGAGCTCGAGTCCACCCGCGGGCTTTGGGCGAGCCGGCAGGCCGAAGCGGTCAGCCAGATTGCCGTGAGCAAGCTCCAAATTGAGGATCGCACACACGACCAGCGATCCCTCTGGGAAACCCTTTCGACGGGCTTCAATAAATTCTTCAGGAATCGGGGATTGAACCTGCTGATCGCGGTTCTCGCCGCGATGATCGGTTTCATCGGTACCAGGAAAATCTATTCATGGATCAGGCACGTCAGCCCCGTCCACAAGAAGGACAAAAACACCTTTACCAGCCGGATATCGGATGTCTTGGCATTGGCTGTCGCAGCCCTCGTCGCACTCTCCGCGATCATCATCGTATTCTACGCCCGGGGCGATTGGCTGCTGCTGAGCTTGGTCGCGATTTTTCTCATCGGCGTAGCCTGGGCGGGAAAGACCACGATCCCCCCTTACCTCGATCAGATCCGCATGATTCTCAACCTCGGCTCCGTGCGCGAAGGAGAACGCGTCATCTATCAGGGTCTGCCATGGAACGTCTCCGCACTTGGGTTTTTCACCACATTCACCAACCCCAACCTCCAGGGAGGAACGATGCGAATCCCGATCCGTAATGTAATGGACATGATCTCACGCCCGGTCACCCCGAAGGAGGTATGGTTCCCCACTGAGGTCGACGATTGGTGCGCTCTCTCCGATGGCACCTACGGGAAAACCATCACTCAGACACCGGATCAGGTGGTTATCCTTGTGCTCGAAGGCAGCATAAAAACCTATCCAACCGCAAAATTCCTAGAGCTTTCCCCGGAGAACCTATCACACGGTTTCCGGCTCAACGTCACCTTCCGGATCGACTATCAGCACCAGGCGGATTGCACAAACTCGATTCCGGACATTTTCAATGAAATCCTTACCGCAAGTCTTGTCCAGGCATACGGCCGGGATGCGATCCGCTCGATCAAGACGACATTCGCCGCCGCCACCGCATCCTCCCTGGACTACTCGATCCTGGCCGATTTCGACGGATCAGTGGCCCACCGCTACTATGCCTTGCAGAGGGAAATCCAGAGTATTTGCGTCGATGCCTGCAATGAGAACGGCTGGGTCATCCCGTTCACGCAGATCACCGTTCACCAGTCTGAAGCGTAGCCGCATCAGCCGATCGAAATGGCTTCAAGAACGGCGACCTCTGCACGTTCACCCGCCTCCTGGGAACTCGCGTGGATCCTCACGATCACATCTCCCGCAGATACCTTATCCCTGCACTTTGCGAGACAGTCGAATCCGACGGAGAAGTCGACCGAATCCCCGGCCTTCGAACGGCCGGCGCCGAGCTCAAGTGACGCCTGCCCGATCTTTCCGGCATCCACCCCAGTCACGACTCCGCTTACCGGAGCGGTAATTTCACGGATCACTGGAGCCCTGTGAATCTCCGATAGCCGCTCCAAATCCTCCACTCTTCCACCCTGCCTTACGACAAGCTCATCAAATTTCCTCCTTGCCGTTCCGTCATCCAGCATCCCTTCCAGATTCTCGCGTGAAACACCGGCGATAACCTCGCTGAGATCCAGGACGACTTTCCGAAGATCGGGCGGACCGCCGCCGCCGAGGCATTCGAGCGCCTCGATCACCTCCAGGGCGTTCCCCACGGCACAGCCCGTCGGCTCACTCATTTCGTTGAGCATGGCATGAACTTCTACGCCCATCTCCTTGCCAACCGCGATCATCCCGTCGCCCAAGGTCTCTGCATCCGCACGGTTCTTCATGAAAGCACCGGATCCGTATTTTACGTCGAGAACCAGCTTCTCCAACGACTCCGCCATTTTCTTCGACATGATCGATGCGGTGATCAGCGGGATGGAAGGAACGGTTCCGGTCACATCCCGGAGCGCGTAGAGCTTCTTGTCCGCAGGACAGAAACGTTCCGTCTGCCCCATCATCACAACACCGAGATCGGCAAGAATTTCGGCAGCCTCCTCCATGGCCACTCCCACCCGGAAGCCGGGGATCGCTTCCAACTTGTCCAGCGTACCTCCGGTGATGCCCAGCCCACGACCCGAGACCATCGGCACCCTACAACCTGAGCATGCCACCAGCGGGGCAAGGATCAGGGAAACCTTGTCCCCGATTCCACCGGTGGAGTGCTTGTCCACAACCGTATTTCCCGGAGGGTGCGCGAAGACATCGCCGCTAGCCATCATAGCTCGTGTCAGCGCTGCCGTTTCCACCGCTGTCATCCCCTTAAAAAAGACAGCCATCGCAAAAGCGGACATCTGATAGTCGGCAACCTCGCCGCTCACATACCCCCCCACGAGATTCCGGACTTCAGCAACTGAAAGTTCCTCCCCTTCCCTTTTCCTAGCGATCAGCGTCGGCACATGCATGCGCCATTCTACTTCCCCGGCTTTGCGTGCGCAAGCGGCCTTCAAGATTCCACGTGCCCGTTGCTCAGCCCGTTGCCGCAGTGCTTGCAGAAATTCGCACCCGGATCATGCCCAACCCATCCGCACTGCCCGCATTTGCGCCCGTCCATCTGCAGCATCGCCCTCTCCCTGCCGATCTCGGTGATCACGATACCCGCCGGAACCGCGATGATCGCAAAACCGCTCAGCATGATCATGGATGAAAGCACCTTGCCCACGACCGTGAGCGGAGCCACATCCCCATAGCCGACGGTGGTGACTGTTACGATCGCCCAGTAGATCGACTGCGGAATCGAACTGAAGCCCGGATTGCTCGAACCCTCCACGAGATACATCAGCGTACCCTCGATCGATACCAGGATGAGTATGAAAAAAAGGAATACTGAAATCTTCGGCCCGCTTGAGCGGAGCGAATTGAGGAGCAAGTTCGACTGTCCGAAATGATGCGCCATTTTCAGTACCCGGAACATGCGCAGAAGCCTCAGAATGCGGATTACCATCAGGTAATGGCTTCCGCTGAACAGGAACGCGACATACGTGGGCAGTATCGAAATGAGATCGACGATCCCGAAAAAACTCAGGGCATATTTTCGCCGCTTTCGGACAATCATCAGCCGCACCACGTACTCAATGGTGAAAACGAAAGTGAACACCCACTCCAGCCCAAGGAAAAGCGAGCGATACTCGTTGCGCAGGCTTTCCACGCTGTCGAGCATCACCACCAGCACGCTCCCACCGATCAGGAAGAGAAGAACGACATCGAACGCCTGTCCGACTTTTGTATCGGAGAGGAAAATAATCCTCCACAAGCGATCACGCCAGCCCTGCTTCTCGCCGTTGCCATCAGCTTCCCTCGTGTCGCTCATACCGTTAGGCTGAAAGCTACCTTTCCGTTCTGAAACGGTCGAGTATCGAATCAAGTCGCGAGTTCATCCTTACACCCTCATCAATACGTAACGATCACAGCAGCACCAGAGTGGAGCCTTTCAGAAAGGCCATATCAGTGGAATAAGGGGGCACGCTATCACCATGCAGATGACGTTCAGGGGAATACCAAAGCGCAGATAATCCGAGAACTTATATCCGCCCGGACCGTAGACCATCATGTGCGTCTGGTATCCCATCGGGAGCGCAAAGCATGCCGATGCGGCTACCGTGATCCCGATGATGAACGGCCTGGAATCGACCCCCAACTCACCCGCAAGCCGGACAGCGATCGGCACCATCATCACCGCGGTCGCGTTGTTGGAAAGCATCTCGGTGAGTATCAGTGTAAACAGGAAAACCAGCCACAGCATCGCGTATGGCAGCACCTCCGGTGAAATCAAACTCTCCACTGCCGAAACCATATGCTTCGCCAACCACTCGGCGGTTCCTGTCGTCTGCATCGCCATCCCGAGGCCTAGGAGGCCGTAAAGCATCAGCAGCACCTGCCAATCGACGCTTTCGTACGCCTCGCGGGGGCTGAGAATCTTCGACCAGAGCAGCACCAGTGCGCCGACCAATCCTGCGTAATGGATCGGAATGGAGGGCACCGAAGGGAACAGCCTGTGGAAGACATCAGTGAGCGTAACCGTCAGAACCACTCCCGCGAGAACAGACCATGAAAGAACAATGGGCCAACGGGGGCGGGCGGGCAGCGGCGCGTCATCCAGTTTGGCCTCAGGCGCATCGGTAAGCACGAAATCGCGGCTTGCCTTGAGTGCCGGGAGGTTGTTCACCGCCGTGATGACAAGCAGGGTGTCACCGCGTTCGATCGAGACCTCGGCCATGCGACTGGTAATATTAAGTCCGTTCCGGTGCACTGCGAGCACCACGCAGTTGTAACGCTGCCGAAAGTCGGATGCGGCGAGAGTTCGTCCGGCGATGGATGATTCACTAGGTACAACCAATTCGGAAACGATGCCATCGACCACCGAGAGTTCCTGGGCACCGATCTCGGAAAATAGCTGTTCGGCCTTCGCCGCCCCCCCCTTGCGCCGGTGCAGCGCGACAAGGAAGCGGTCGTTCCTTTCCACCGTAACCTCGCTGAGCGGCACCATCAGGCGCGTGCCCCTACGCCGAATTTCCAAAATATGGATACCCGCTTCCCTGCTGCCGAGCTGGGTATCGAAAAGCTTTTTCCCGATAAGCCCGGATCCATCCCCGATGAGCAGGTGATGCAGAGGGGTCGTGCGATGATCGATCTCAAGGCTGCCGGTGATCGATGATCGGGAGGGCAGCAGCTTCGGCCCGAAAGCCACCATGTATGCGATCCCCGCAATGGCCAAAGGGATGCCGATCGGAGCAACGGTGAACATCGACATCGGCTCCAGGCCCATGTCCTTGAGCGTGCCGTTCACAAGGAGATTTGTGGAGGTTCCTATCAGTGTGCAGCAGCCTCCAAGGATGGACGAATAGGAAAGCGGAATCAGAAGCTTGGAGGCGGGGATATCCTTGGACCGTGCGAAGCCGAGGACGACCGGCATGAGGATGGCCACGATCGCGGTATTGTTCATCCATGCACTGAAGAACGCGGCGACAACGGTGAATGCGAAAATCGACGAGCGAACCCCTCCGTTGACACGCCGCTGGAGCAAGCGCCCAATCTGGTCGACGGCACCGGATTTCTCCAAAGCACCGCCGATCACGAAAAGGGCGGCAATGGTCAGCGGAGCCTCGTTCCGGAAGACCAATGACATATCCTTCATCTCGATCAGACCCAGTGCCACGAGGAGGCACAGGATCGTGATCGCAAGCACGTCCGGGGAAGCCCATTCGCGCACAAACGCAACAAGCGTCAGGCCGACCACCAGCAAGGTTAATGCGATTTCCAGACTCATATTTCGCCCAAGGGCTGCGTCCCTTTGAGCAGGGACGCTGAATTCACTACTTCCGCCTTCTGGAAAGCTCTCGCTTAGTGTGGGGCATCTTCAGCGGAGTGCTCCCCGTGGGAGTCCCCATGCTCGTGAAGCTGCCTGGTGCCATTCGGGCCGTCGAACTCATGCCGTTCGCAGGCGCCGAGACCGAATGCAACAAGGGCGGAAAGTAGGGCGAAACGTTTCATCGCGCCCCTCATAGCCAATCCGCGCCGAAAGGCAACCCCTGATCGCAGGCCAAGGGAGGTTTCTTGCCACGAAATTCCTTGATGCAGGGAGCCGGGACGCTCTTCATTATCAACACCGTCCGTAGATGCGGCGTACCGATCCCATGCCAGACCAATCTCCCAACCCAAACCTCGAATCCGACCGCCTGGAACTCGCGCTGAGAGCCTCAAACGAAGGCATCTGGGACTGGATCACCGGTGAAAAGGCTATTTTCTACTCCCGCCGCATCCTCGAGTTCCTCGAATGCACCGCCTCAGGCGCCCCGAACATCTTCCTCCCACCGCACCTTCCCGTCCACCACGTCGATCGCCCGGATTTTGTGCGCGCCGTCGCACAGGCGCTCGATTCCAATGGGCCGGAAACACTCGCCGTAGACGCCAGGGTACAGACCGGTGGCAACGATTGGCGCTGGCTTCGGATTCGCGGAACCGTGGTGAGGGATCGCCAGGGGCATGCGTTGCGTATCGCCGGCTCGATGATCGACATCAGCCTCAGGAAAGCCGCCGAAGCCCAGATCGAGGAGGAGCGCCACCTTCTCCGTGCCCTCATCGACCACGTTCCCTTGCAGATCTATTTCAAGGATCTCGGTTCCAAGCTGGTTATGGTGAACAAGGGCATGGCCGAATACCACGGTTACGCATCCAGTTCAGAAATGGTCGGCAAACACGATCGCGATCTGTTTTCTAATACCCACTGGGAGAAGGCGGCGGCCGATGAGGGACGGATCATTGAAACAGGCATCCCGATGACGGGACAACTCGAACGCGAGACATGGCGCGAGAGCGCGGAGACCTATGTTGTAACTTCCAAGTTCCCGTGGCGCGACAAGTCGGGCAACATCAAGGGCACGTTCGGTGTCTCCAGCGATGTCACCTCCCTTGTCTTAGCTCAAAATCAGGCCACTGACCTCGCCAACGAACTTCAGCAGAAAAACGCATCCTATGAGGAGGAACTGAAGCTCGCCCGAGAGATCCAGCAGGCGCTTTCGACAACCAGCTTTCCCAACGCGATCTCGCAAAACGGCAACCGGCTCTTGTTCGGCTCCCGCTATCTCCCGATATCCGGCCTCGCCGGGGATTTCTACGAGGTACTTTCCCTCGGGAAGAACCGCTACGGTGTCTTTATCTGCGATGTCATGGGGCACGGAATCCGAGCCGCGCTGATCGTTTCCATGCTCCGCGGACTGATTGTCACTCAGAATGCGAAAGGGCGGAGCTCGGCGGAATTTCTCAAATCCATGAACCTGGGTCTCACTTCCATACTCCAGCGCGCAAACATAACGATGTTCGCAACCGCCTTCTACGGTATCATCGACCTGGAATCCCTCACCTTGGATTACTCTTGCGCAGGCCACCCGGGGCCGGTCGCCGCCGGCGAGGGCACGAGTCTACAGCTATGCTCCGGAAAAAAACAAAAAGGCCCCGCACTCGGCCTGATTGCCAATGCCTCCTATGAAAGCACTGGCATTAGCTTGGTTGGAATCCGCCGCCTGCTTCTATTCACAGACGGCGTGCTCGAAGCTGAAAACGAGGCCGGAGAACAGTTCCTCGATACGCGGCTGCTTGGCATCGCAGGAAGTAACGCCGGAAAGCCCCTCGACGGATGGCTCAATGAGATCCTCGATACCGTCCTTGATTTCTCGAAAGGCCATCACTTCGATGACGATGTCTGCCTTCTAGGCGTCGAGATCTTGCCAAAAGGCGACTGAGATATCATCAATACCTACTCGTCACCATCGATCAGGTTCTCAAAATTGTCCGAATCGCCCTCTTTTTTGGCTGGTTCTGCGGCCGGTGTTTCGGCCGCCTTGGTATAGAGATCCTTGAAATTATCAACGGGCAACGCAGTGGTTCCTCCGACTTCCAAATCAATCCATCGGTAGCCCTCACGAACCCTGCCGAACATCAGATTCAGTCGCTTGTTCGATGCCGCGGCTATTGTCGTTTCCGGGAGCCCGACACGCAGCTTTCCGGTAATCACGCCCCCTTCACCATTCGATATCGAACCCTGAATCGCCATCCTGCCCCGATTCACTATATTTATTCCGGACATTTCCACCTCGCCGGATCGCCTCCTCACAACCAAGGTCACGGTATCCTCGAAATTGGGGAATTCATACCAGCGATCATCCAGAGTCGCGGAAAGCTGCGAAAGGAACTTGAATCCACCGAGATCGATCCGTGAATCCAGTGAATTCGTCAATGTCAGCTCAAGCGTCGAGGATTCCGGCGAGTCCGGACTGAACGTCAGGAAGTTTGAATCGGGGATTTCCTTGCTGTCGACACTGCCAAGGAAAAACCTACCAAGATCCGCACCGACCAGGTAGGGCAAACGCAGTTCCTGAACCTTCGCTTCCAGCGTATGTGACGTCCCGCTCTCAAGCGGCCGGATCGTTCCTGAAAAATCGACAAACCCCTTGTCGACAGCCCTTTGGCTTGGGCTCTTTGGAACCACGAAACGCATGCTCTGGATCTGGAAGCTCGCGTTCCTGACCTTGATGTAGGACCGGTCCAGCTGCATCGGTGGCCAGGCATCGAATTCAAGCAGGCCGCCTCGCAGCCTGATTTCGGCATGGCCGCTGGCAGAGCTGGAGAAAACCGAAACTTCAGAGCCCTTCAGAGTCCTGCGCGATCCCGCCTTCTCCCCGAACTGGATGTCGAGGAATGGTATGGAATACCTGGAAAAACTGACCGGAGCGTCTCCTTCGGACTTCGGAGAGACTCTGCTCGCAGCGCCTTCACTCGGTGCCCTCAAAAGCAACTGCCCCTTGTCCCCCACAATTTCCTCTCCGCTGAACGCCTTCCCAATGAAGCTCGCGGGGGCGATCTTCGCCACGGCCGAGCTTACTTCGAGGCTGCCCAAGGCGTTACCTTCCGGCCACTCCATCACCACCTTATTCGCATTCGCCGTCGCGGGGTTCATCCGGAACTGGATGAGACTCACCTTCGCACCGCTGGCTACTTCGAACTTTGCGATGAGGGAGTCACGGAACGACGAGCTGTTGGCGTAAATGATGCTGATCCCCACAGCCAAGCCCAGCAGCACCACCAGGATCACAAATCCGGCGATCTGCGCCACATGAACCCTTTGGTTCCTCTTCGTCTCTTCATTGACTGCCTGGTTCGTGCGCCTCCTGCGCTTTTTAACCTTCATCGCCTGACTACCGTCGGAACGGGTAACCAATTCTGGTTGATCATCGGATGAGTCACGCCCCTTCAGGCGATCCATCATCTCGTCGATCGTATATTTTTCAGGCTCGCTGCTACTCGGCTCTGGCATAATAAATGGGGATATTGTGGCTCAGCGATCTCTGTAGGCGCGACCCGTCGGATCGAGCAACTCTACGTTCACTAGGAACATGATCACGGTGGACTGGTGGCTCTTCGCCTCGGATTGGAAAAGCCTTCCAACAAGCGGAATGTCACCGAGGATCGGCGTCTTGTCGTTCACATTTGTGATTTCATCCTTAATGAGTCCTGCGATCACGATCGTTGATCCGTCCGCAACAACGACATTGGTATTTGCCTTTCTGACACTGAAAATCGGCATCAGGATTTGGTTCTCGGTGAGCACCTGTGTGATCGGCCCGAGCAGGCCAGTTGACGTCTGATTGATCGGACTGCCATAGTTAACGAACCCGTCGAAATCCGTTATCACAGGATTCAGAGTGACATTTACATACCGGCGGTTCGCATCGGCGACAGGGAGAACCTCGAGACTTACACCCAAATCCCTTTTTTCAAATGCGGTAGGGGTTGCGGGAATGACGATCGCAGGTGCGATTGAAGCGGTGGCTGTGACACCGCCGTCGGGACCAATCGCGATAGATCCGCCGCCCGAGTTCGGCAACTCGGGCGGCTCGTATTCGGTGGGATAAATGAATTCATCCACAAGCTGGATCGATGCTGCCTGACCGCTGCGGGTTGTCACCGATGGCTGAGCCATCAGATCGACACCCTTTTTCTGATCCAGTCCTCGCATCAGCACCTGCACGGTAGCATTCCCAACGATTCCGTTGAGCCCGAAGACGCCCGGAGCGCGGTTGCTCTCCTGTGAACCGCGGCTGCTACCGGCCGAAATCACCGAATCGATGCTATCGCCAGGGATGGCTCCATCGCCGCTGCGGTTTCCCGACGTGATTGGATTCTGAGGATCGAATGAACCAGGAAGCCTGGCTATGTCAGTGATTTCGGTACCATTGCCGGTGGTGCCGCCGCTCAGATTCAGTTGGTCGGCTCCAGGGATCCAGCTGCTCCCACCGAAGCCGAACGAACTCAGCATCCAGTCGAAACCGAGTTCCTCAAGCCGGTCCTGCTGCACTTTCAGCATCGTCACCCGCACCGCCACCGAGACCGGCTCGGTTTGGGAAATCGATTCGATGATCTGTTCGATGACATCCTGGTTCCCGGGGGTGTTGACGACACGCATCGTGTTCGTCGCAGCATTGAAATTCGCGGAAGCACCCTCAGGAAAAGAAACACCCTGCTGAGCGAGAGCTTTCCTCGCACCCATCCGTGCCGCAAGCAAACCTCCCTCGCCGATATCCGTGTTGAAAATGTCTTCCGGTTCACTGGCGGCATTCGATCCGGCGGAGAGATTGCTCAGGAAATCCGGAGGAACCCTGTAGGTTCTTGAGATCAGCTCACTGGCAATATTCCCTGCAGGCACGATGGTGACCGCGAAGTCGTCCGTCTTGAAAGCAGTCCCTGTGATGTCCGTGAGATATCTCAGGATCGATTCCACCGGGACGTTGTTCACCTGAAGATCGAAGGTTTTAGCAAGGATTTCCTTGGCCGGGGAACTCGCCGGGTCAGCGAGGTTCACGGTGATATTCAAACCCTTCTGGGCAGGATCGAAGGAGAGTGTATCATTCTCCGCAGCACGCAGGCGCAAGAGATCCACAGCCTCCATGAGGCTTCCTTGAACAATGCGAAATTCAGGGATGACGATACGACTGATCTTGTTGGAAACGGATACGAATCCGGCCTCCCCGCTTCCCTCCAAGCCCACGTCAGGGAGAAGCGGCATCACCAGATCCCGCGACAAGGGCAACTCCCATGCCTCGTCAACCATCGCAAGGGCTTCCGCACGAGCCTGATCCTGTGCGGAGCCTGAGTAGGAGGATATTTTTGCGATCACGAGCTCCATTCCGCGACGGGCAGCCTTATTATATGGATCGATCCGCAGCACATCCTCGTAGCGCTTACGCGCTTCATCAAACTTGCCCAGATCGAACGCACCCTGCGCCGTGTAGAGCAGCCTGCGCACCTCGTCGACATCGGCCGCATGCTCCTTGGTCAATGCCGGGTTCGTGCGAATCGGATCGTCGAGCTGTGCACGGAAGGCCTTCGCGGTGAAATCATCCGGCGCAACCGAATCCTCGAGCACCTTGTCCACAGCCGCTTTGGCTCCGGCCACATCTCCTTTTCGTGAAAGAGCACGACCGTATTCCACGCTAGCAAGGACATATCGTGTTGTCGCCGCCGACCTCAACTCGGCGCTTGCCGCTGCATCCGGGAACGCGTTGCGCGCCCCCGCATAAGCTTCGGAAGCCTCCCTGTAGTTACCCGAATTATAAGCTTCATCGCCTTTCAGCAGGAGCATCTGCCCCTCCTGAACCAGTGCCATGCGGCGCTCCAATTCCTTGTCCGCAAGTGCGGAGTTACCGCCGGAAACTTGCGCCAAAAGGCCGCCCGCCAGAAAAAACGGCACAGTCACAGCGAGACAGCGGTTAGGAAGTTCGGTCAGAAAAGGAATGCGCATGCGGAGGTTTTGAAAACGTATAGTCGGCGAGCGCCCAAAGAGTAAGCGTAAAATCCGGGAAAATTCATCTTCCGGACCGCCGTCCGCCAACCATCCGATCACCAGTCGAAATCCATCTGCACTTCGCGCCGACGGCATCCCGGACTGCGCAATTCCCTTATTCTTTTCCTAAGGATCCGTTTCCAACCAGTCATTTTCAGTTTCCAGCGGAGTCTACCGTATTCGCACAAGCTCATGACACATACTGTTCAAAATAACAGTATACGGTCAAGAGGATAATTCACTGGTCGCCGCAGCCACATCCAGCCCGATCTGAGCACGCAACTCGTCGACCGAATCGAACTTCCTCTCTTCCCGGAGAAACTTGTCAAAACGAACCTTCAGCGTTTTTCCATAGAGATCCCCTGAATAATCGAAAATATGCACTTCAAGAAGACGCTCCCCTTCCCCGACAGTGGGTCTTGTCCCAAGATTCGCCACCCCCTTGAGGTGACCGTCAACTTCCACTGCCCAAACCCCGTCCCTCGGCACCTGCTGGTCTCCTGTCCTTAGATTCGCAGTCGGAAACCCCAGCTCTCTGCCCAGTTTCCTGCCCTCGATGACGACCCCGGAAATCTCATAGGCACGCCCCAACATCTGCAGGACTGCATCGAAATTTCCGTCGCGAATTGCCTGCCGGACACGTGTGCTGCTGATCCGCTCCCCGTCCCACATCACCGGCGCCACCGACTCCAGCCGGAAGCCCAGTTCCATACTCATTTTGCGGAGCATTCCCACATCCCCAAGCCTTTGGCTACCGAAACGCCAGTCCTCCCCCACGGCGATCGTCGCGACATTTCCCGCACAGATTTTCCGCACAAAATCCGCCGCATCCATCTCCGCAAACGCCTCATCGAAATGGATCACCAACAACCCCGCTATCCCGTGCGACTTCAGCAACTCCGCCTTGTCATCCAGCGTCGCAAGCAGCGAACTCGGCGCCTTTCCCGGTGCGATGACCCGGATCGGATGCGGGGAGAATGTCACCACAAAGGATTTCCCGCCCCGCTCCCTCGCCGCATCAACTGCCCGCGCGATGACCGCCTGGTGTCCGATGTGCACTCCGTCAAATACACCAAGCGCCAGATGCAGCGAGCCTTCCTGACCCGCCAAATCCTCCAGCTTGTCGATCCGGATCGGCATGGCGCTTCAGGCTCCCCTCATCAGCGAAATCTCGGCCAGCGATATAAGCGCCTTCATCAGCACCTCGGGATCGGGTTCCTTGAGCTGCGCGACCGTGACCGATCGATCCAAAGTGAATTTCCCGGAATTTGTCCGCCGAAGTCCACTCAAGTGCGCACCGCAGCCGAGCTTTTCACCGATGTCGTTCGCGTATGTTCTCACATAGAAGCCTTTCGTGCAATTCACCCGGAAATCTACCTCCGGGAGTTCCACGCGTTTCACCTCAAATTCGTCCACCCGCACAGGGCGCAGCTTGCGTTCCACCACTTGGCCTTTCCGCGCCATCTTATACAACGGCACCCCACCCATCTTGATCGCGGAAACCATCGGTGGTAGCTGCTCGAACTCACCGGTGAAGGCTTCGAACGCCGCCTTGATATCCGACTCAGAATAATCGCCGACTTCGCGCGTTTCCAGCACCTCGCCCTGCTTGTCCTGCGTGCTGGTGCGCTCCCCAAGCGTCAAGGTACCTTCGTAGACCTTGTCCTCGCTCATCAGCAAATCCTGGATCTTCGTCGCTCTGCCGATCACCAGCATCAGCAGCCCGGTCGCCATCGGATCCAGCGTCCCGCAGTGACCGATCTTCTTGGTGTTAAGAGCGCGCCTCGCTATGGCAACCACGTCATGCGAGGTCATGTCAGGAGCCTTGTCCACAAGCAGCACGCCGCTCGGCCCCGTATATTCTTCCTGTTTTTTTCTCATCGTTTCTAAAATTTATTTCTCCGTGTTCAAAGCCTCCGCCAGGGCAGCGAGCACCTTCGCCCTCGCATCCTCGAGCGGCCCGACCATCCGTATGCCAGCCGCAAGGGTATGGCCTCCACCACCAAATCTGCTGGCCACATCGCACACGTTCACGCCCTTGTCCTTGGAGCGCATGGAAACCCGGATCTTGCCACCTTCGAGCTCCTCGAAAAACGCAGCCACCAGCACCCCTTTTACGCCACGGATTAGGTCGATCAAACCCTCGCTGTCGTCAGGCTGGAGATCCAACTCGATACGGGTGGCCTCCCGCAGCTCCCAGTGCGCCAGTTTCCCATCGTCGGAAATCTCCAGCGTATTGAGCAAGGCGCGCATCAACTCCAGCTTGCGGAACGGGTTGTTGTCGTAGGTGTCGGCGTTGATTTTCCCGACGTCCAGTCCGCAACAGATCAGATCGGCGGCCATCTCGTAGGTCTTTGCCGTGGTCGAGCCATATTGGAACGATCCCGTATCCGTCGACACCGCGACATAGATCGCATCCCTCGTTTCGTCCGGCATCGGGAAGTCCAGCGCCTTGATCAGGCCATAGATAATCTGCCCGGTCGCGGGGCTGGTTGCATCGATCACGTTCAGATCCCCGTATGCGGGATTGGAAACGTGATGGTCGATGTTGACCCAAACCTTCGCCTTCGATGCGGCGTGCAACGCACCCTCGCCAAGCCTCGGCTTCGTCGCCGTATCCAGTGCGATGGCGACCTCCACATCCAGCGGCGCCGAGGGCGGCGTAGTGACTTTCCCAGATCCTTTAAAGAACTCCAGGCTCTCCGGCACCCCGTCCTCATTGACGAGAAAAACCGTTTTCCCCAGCGCCATCAGGGAAAACCCCAGCGCAATCTGGGATCCGATCGCATCCCCATCCGGGCGGACATGGCTCATGATCACGAAACTCTGGTGATTCGCAATCACCTCGCCCACCTCGGCGAAGCTCGCTCCTGTCGTTTTCTCTTCGGAATCGTTCATTGGCATCGTCCCGGCATCCGGGGCGCGGATTCTCCCCGGCTACCTCTGCGACGCAAGGACAAAGCGACCCGACTCCCGCTCCGCCGTAACAGCGGCTAGTCCATAAAGAGGCTTGCTCAAATCCCGCTGGCGGTTCATCTAGCGTTCGTGCGCGATCTTCTGGCAAACCCCGCCTGGCAAGAGGAGGATCTCGGCGTTCCACTGCCGGATTCCACACATGCCTGCTCCGTCTGTCTCCCGACCTGGGATGCAGTGGTCGGGTATGAGGAGGGGCGTGAAAAGGTTATCCGCAGGCTGCGGACCGGCTATCCGCGTTTTTTTAAGCACCCCACCGTCGAACGGCTCATAGAAAACGCACGCGCCGAACTCGCTTCGGACGGCGAGAACGTTCTCATCCTGCCGACCCGGCTCTCCGCACAACGCGCCCACCGCTGGCTGGAGAGACTTGCGGAAACAGCCATCCGCAGCACTTCCTACAACGGCTTCCAGGCACTGATTTTTCCATCGAAAGCCAAAACCCTCGCCGACCAATATTGGCGCTTTTCCGGCGAAGGCGTCTCCTCCCGGCAGGCACAGGACTATCTTGATGGAAGCCTCCGCGAAGGTTCGAAATCCCACCTACTCTCCCGCGCAATCGCAAAGCTCAACGGCGGCGAGGAAGAAAAAACCTTCATCTTTTCCAGCGGTATCTCCGCCGCCCTCGCCGCCCTCCGCGCCCTCCCCGGCCTGCGCGAGGGCAAGAAAACCCTCCAGCTTGAGTTCCCATATGTCGATTCCCTGAAAATCCAGGAACGCTTTGGCAGTGGTGTCGTATACCTCAACGAGGCCGAGGGTGAATCCTTCGACGAAGCCCTCCAGCGCATCCGTGCCGGGGAATTCGCCGGCGTCTTCGCCGAGATCCCCTCCAACCCCCTGCTCCGCACAATCGATCTGAAACGAGTCTCCGAAGCCTGCCGCTTCTCACAAACCCCACTTGTCCTCGACGATTCCGCTACCGGTCCGCTCAACGTAGACGTCCTCCCGTTCGCAGATATCCTCACCTCTTCCCTCACGAAATGGGTCTCCGGGGCCGGCGATGTCATGGCCGGTGCCGCATCTATTTCCGCCGATTCACCTCTCGCCGAGGCTCTCACGGAATCCATCTCGGCCGATGCCGCCGAATGCGCGCCACTCTACATCGCCGATGCCGAAGTCCTCCTTTCCAACCTCAAGGGCTACGCGAAACGCAATACCACGACCAACTCCAACGCCCTTGCGCTCGTCGATTTTCTCAAAAACCACCCTGCTGTCAAAAACGTCTGGCACCCCTCGGTCACTCACACAGAACAATACGAATCTGTGATGCGGAAAAACGGCGGCCATGGCGGCCTGATCTCCATCGCCCTCACCAATCCGAAGAAAGCACCCAAGGTCTACGATTCCCTAAAGCTTTCCAAAGGCCCGTCCTTCGGCACCCCATTCACACTGGTCTGCCCCTACACCCTGCTCGCCCACTATCAGGAACTGGCCTGGACCGAGGACTGCGGCGTCCCGAAAAACCTCATCCGCATCTCCGTCGGACTGGAGCCGGCAGAGACGATCATTGCGGCGTTCCAGCAAGCCCTGACCTGAGCCGCCCCACAAGGCAGGTTGTAGGAACTGGTCGAACAAGGAACGCACGACTCCAGTCGCGCAGTCACTTCTTTGGAGCGGCAGCTTGCGCGACTGGAGTCGTGCGTTCCCGCGTTCGGCTTCGAAGGTGACGATTTCTCTTTGCTTCATTACGATCCTGAAGCCGCCCGTCCCGCCCGCGTGCCGGTCGCGAACGCCGCCTGAAGCAGATAACCACCGGTCGGTGCGTCCCAGTCCACCATTTCTCCGCAGACAAACACGCCGGGGAGCTTCCTGAGCATTAGATCCTCATCGAGCTCCTCCCACAAGACGCCACCCGCGGAGGAGATCGCCTCTTCGATGGGGCGCGGCTGATTCAAGGGAATCCCACAGGATTTCGCCAAGCCCGCCAATTCAGCAGGAGTGGCGGCTTTCCTATCGGCAAGGATCGCGGCTGCGGCCGCGCTGAGCTTCCAACGGCGGATTGCCGCCTTGATCATGTCCCCGGACACCTCACCAAGCTTGTCCACAAGTTGTTCACAGGAAAATGTGGGCTTGAAATCGATGTGGATAACCGGCGCTTCCATCTCCCTAAGTTCCCTGCCAAGCGCGTAGATCGAACCACCTTCCAATCCGTAGCGCGTGACAAGAAGCTCACCAGAAACGGTCGTTTTCCCGGCCTTCACCACGATATTCTTGATCGGCATCCCTTCCGCCGCAGCGAGGACTTCTGCCCCCCAATTACACTCCCAGCCACAGTTCGATGCAACCAGCGGCTTGCAGGTTATTCCCATCCTCTGAAATTTCTCGACCCACCCACCGTCGGAACCAGTCTTCGGCCATGAGCCGCCACCGAGTGCGAAAATGACTGCTTTCGCGCGGAATTCCGCGCCGTTTTCAAAACGCAGAATCTTCCCGGGAAGAAGCTCCGCCCAAAGATGGCGAGGACAGATATTCACACCCAGTTCGCGCAATCGCGCCAGCCACGCCCGTAGCACTGGCGCACCTTTTAGCGCCTTCGGATAAACCCGACCACTGGATGCCTGGAAGGTTTCCAATCCGAGCTCATGACACCAATCACGCAGTGCGCTGTTGTCGAAATCCCTTATCAAATATGACCAAGACCGGCCTCCATGATAGTTTGAAACGAACGTTTCCAACGATCCGTCATGAGTGAGGTTGAGCCCCCCTTTCCCGGCAACGAGAAATTTTCTACCGACCGAGGGCTTGCCATCGAAAATCGTCACCGATCGCCCCATCCCTGCGGCGACTTCCGCCGCCCTGAGACCCGCCGGTCCTCCACCAATAACGGCAATGTCGATCTCTTCCATTCAGACAAGTTTCAGTCGGGCGAGATCCTGGGCGTCGATCAGGCCGACCGGTTTGCCCTCGGCGTTGACCACCACGATGTCATCGATGCACTTCTCGCCGACCTTCTTCACCGCCTCCACCGCTAGCGAATTCTCAGTCAGCGAAATCGGGTTCCGAGTCATCAGATCGGCTACCGGCAGCGTACCGAGACCAGCATCCTTCTCATAGCCGCGCGCGAAATCCCCATGGGTGAAAATACCGGTGAGCATCCCGCCCTCATCGAGAATCAGGCAGGCACCCGCTCGACTTCGATTCATCTCGGCGACGGCATCGACAACCCGTGCGGATACGTGGACGGTCGGCATCTTCTCCTCGCGGCGCATCACGTCGCCGACTTTCAGCAGCAGCGCCCGCCCCAGCGAACCACCGGGATGGTAGCGGGCGAAGTCGTTCTCTGAAAATCCGCGCGACTCCAGAAGCACCATCGCAAGCGCATCGCCCATCACCATCATCGCCGTCGAAGATGAGGTCGGGGCGAGATTCATCGGGCACGCCTCCCGAGCCACCGAGGTATCGAGTGACACATCAGCGGAGCGTGAAAGCGATGAATCCGCCTTCCCGCAGAGAGCGATCACTTTCACATCGAAGCTACGGAGAAACGGCAGCAATCCCAGCAACTCGTCCGTCTCGCCGGAATAGGAGAGCGCGAGGATAATGTCGCCATCCGAAAGCAGACCGAGATCGCCGTGCAGGGCGTTCTGCGAATTGAGCACCACGGAGGTCGCTCCGGTGGAGTTCAGTGTCGCGGCGATCTTGTGGCCGACGTTCCCGGATTTCCCCACCCCGACGATGACCACCTTGCCCCTCGCCTCTAGGGACGCCTGAATCAGGCGCACGGCTTCGCCGAAACCCGAGCCAATACGTGAAGCCATTTCACGCAAGCTCTCCGCCTCCATCCCGATGACTGCCCGCGCTTTCGCTTCGAAATCCATGGCCGCCAGTTCAACCCGCGCCGGGATTCATTTCAACTCGTAATAGCGCGCCCCGAACGGCGGCAGATCGCCGATGGAAAGCCCCGCAACCGGCAACACCGCTGTTTCAGCCTTCAGCACTGCGTCATCTCCCAGCCTACACATAAAGGACAACGACTTCGCGGAATCTTTCCCAATGAATTGCAGGGCATCATCCGGAATGATCACCTTCACATCTGTCAGCCCCTCCTTCGCGTGGAAATTCGCCACGCAGAGAAACGCCTGCCCAGATTTCCCGTCATACCGCAGAAACGCATACAGCCAGTGCCCGGAAACCGTCTCGTCGCCGATCCGCCCGAAGGCAAGGTTCTCCTTGTTCGCGTGGTTCAGCCCGTAGAATTCACCTTTCTCAAACGCCGGCTCCTTGAGCACCGCGATCAGCTCTCCATAGAATTCCCGCAGCGACTGCTGCTCTGGAGAAAGTCCCGCCCCATCGTATTTCCCGCCGTTCACCCATTTCTTAAACTCCGGCATGGATGTGTAATCGAAGATCGAAGTCCGCCCGTCATCTCCGCTGAATCCCTCTTCGCCCATCGCCGGTTCGCCAACCTCCTGCCCGGAGTAGAGCATGATCGCCGCCTGGCTCATACCGAACATCACCGCCGCCGCCGGCTTTCCGGCACCCATCCCCGCCCCACCCCAATGCCGCGGGTTCGCGATGCGCACCTCGTCGTGATTCTCAAGGTAACGGATACAGCGATGGAAATGCTCTCCGCCAAACGTCTCGCCATCGATGTCGTTCGCCCATTTTCCCTGCTCGTGGATGCCTTGCAAGATCTTGTAACTCGGGTGCTCGTAGGCAGCGTCGAAACCGGCTTTCAGAAGCTCGTCCAACACATCCGCATCGGTCAGCTTCGCCGGATCTCCGTCATATGCCTCCGCCATAAAAAAAACATCCGCATCCCGGCTCCGCGCCCGTTTCACCACCCAACTCCAGAACTCCATCGGCACCATGTGCGCCATGTCCACCCGGAAGCCATCCACGCCCATCCCCTGCCAATAACCGATAATCTCATCCATTGTCTGCCAAGTGCGTGGCACATTTTGCATCGGTTCATCCGAGCCGGGTAGATACTGGGTCGTCCGGCCTTTCGTGAAATCGTGGCCGTAATTCAACTTCACCGTCTCATACCAATCCTGGATTGAGGGCGACCAGGTGATCGCGTTGTTTCCCGTCACCCTGCCGAAATCCGTTTCCGGCTCGAACAGTCCCGTGCATCCGGGCATGTCAGAGGTCGGTAGTTTGAGCGGCGCCTCACCTCCCCGATCGTTCTCACCAAGATAGTAGAAATGGTTGTCGCGGTCGAAGAATGCATCCCGCTTGTCGCCCTCGCCGAAGGAAAATTCCGGGCGCACATCCGAGTTGTAACTCCGCGCCACATGGTTCGGCACGAAATCGATGATCACCCGGAAGCCGTGCTGCCGACAGCGCGCCAGCAGCCCCCGGAACTCCGCAATCCGGTTCTCCGGGTCCACCGCGTAATCCGGGCACACATCGAAGTAATCCCGCACCGCATACGGGCTACCAGCCTTGCCTTTAAGAATGTCCGGCGGATCCGCAGGCCTGCCTGGATAATCCGTCCCGCTCGCCTGCTCGATCACCCCGGTCAGCCAGATGTGGTTGAAACCCATCTCCCGAATCGAATCCAACGCCGCCCCATTGATCTCGCAAAATTTGCCACAACCGTTCTCCGCCAGCGTCCCGCCCGGCTTGCGCGCCGTCTCGGTATTCCCGAAGGTACGCACCAGCAGTTGGTAAATCACCGGCCTTTGCGCCGACTTCGGATCATTCATCACGCCCATACTCGCCGCCATCCACACTGCTTGCCAATACACATTTTCGAAGGACTGCTTGGAAGAGGAGTGGGTCAGCGGGGGGAAAGATTAAATTCTCCTCAGCCCCTACCTCTCTCACCCCCCTCCTCTTCCACTCCGCTCTTCCCTCATCACCGCCAGCGCATCGTAGAGCGCGAAAATCATCAGCACGCAAGCTAGCACCGCACAGACTCCCCACCAAACGAGAAACCTCCACGCCTGGTCACCCAGCCATCCGTCGATCACCCACAGCCCCACCGCCATCCAGCCAATCGTAACCATCAGCCACCTACCCAGCCACTTGCGGCGCATCCCCCTGTCATACAGGATCGCTTTCGCAATCCCCTTGCTGCTTTCCCAATCGCTGCCCGTCCCTCTCATTGCCTCATTCTCCAGAATCCCGGCTCCACTCCAAGGTGGAATTCCCAGAGAAATGAATCCAGCCATTTGAATTTCACACTCCGTTCACCCACTCTCTCACAATCACACTCCACAACTGGCTCCTCTGAAAACACCCAGGGTGTGATTTTTATCGGTGTTTCTCACACGCTAGGGCTGATCCGGCTCGGTCAGCCCACTTTAAAAATCTAGCAGTCCGCCTCACCCACACGGCAGTGAGATCCCGGAGGAAATACAGTGTCCCTGCCGTGATTCACTCCCCCGCCTTCTTGCCAGTGAGCACGCTGAATGCCGCCTCGGCCATTTTCCCCGCTCCGGCTGCATTCGGGTGGACTCGATCCGGGAGAAGCTCCGGAGTCGCCTCCAGCGCGGCGTGCATGTCGATCACTCCGAGACCCATGCCCTTGGCGAGCTTGTCAATCTGCGGGATCTGCTCCTGGACACCCGCCTCGGTGATCCCGAAATTCCCTTTACCGGGAACCGGGCAGGGACGGCACACATAGACGCGTGGCTTGCTTTCAAGCGCTTGGAAGGAGGCAACGAGTTTCGTGTAATCGGCGGAAAAGGTATCCTTGAACTTCCAGTTCTGCGACTTCGTATCGTTCGTTCCGAGCATGATGATCACCACATCCGGCAGCATCGCGAGGGCTTTTTGGTAAGCCTTCTCCGACATATAGGGATGATCTCCCTTGTCCATCAGAGTCCGCCCGCTGACTCCGAAGTTTCCCACCTTCCATTTTTCGCCTAACAAAGCCTGAAGCTGTTTCGGGTAGGGGTTTCCCTGCGCCCCGGCCCCTTGGGTAATGCTGTCGCCCACGCAGGCAACCTTCACCGGTTCCGCGAATTTCCCGGGATCGATGGGCTCCATCGGATCCGCCCCGAGCAGGGACATGCTGGAAACGGCAAGTAGCGAGAGAAGACGGGTTCTGATGTTCATGGTGTTGGCGAAATCAAACACTCGCTGAGCCGGTGTGTAAACAACGCATTTCAGACAGGCTCGCGCAAAGGTCGGGGTAGGGCTGATCTTGGACGTGAAAATAACAGAAACCATTCGCATCGATATTCCAGTGCATATTACTATTCTCCTGATGAAGCCCTCTTCCTTTGCGCCTTTGCGGCTTTGCGCGAAACTCTCTATTCCTATTCTGGCCGTTTTCCTCGTGGCATGCTGCCAGCCCGCTAACCCTCCTCAACTCGCACCATTCGTTTCCGACGGATGCAGCTGCTTCCCCGAAGGCACGCCGGATGTGCCGGATCTCTGGGAACGGCATTGTCTCGACCATGACCGTACCTATTGGCAGGGAGGCACCCGCCACGAACGGAAACAGGCCGACCTAAAACTCCGTGAAGGCATCCGCAGTGAAGGTAAACCGCTGACAGCGAATCTCGTCTACGCAGGAGTCCGGATCGGAGGCACCCCGTGGTTGCCAACCCCATGGCGCTGGGGCTTCGGCTGGAAGAAATTCCCCCGCCGCTACCGCGAACTCAGCGGCGAGGAGAGGCGCATCATTTGCGAATCCGGGAATGGGGACTAGCTCCCGCTAAGCCGCTAAGGAAGAGGGTTTCATGAGAAAGGCAGAGATAATAGGACTACCCGCCAACGAGCTGCCGTCGGACGAGGTCCAGGGCGGATTGGGCGACGGACTGTTTGAAATCCTTGCGGTTGCGCGGGTGGTAAACTTTCAGGGCGATGGTTTGGCCTCCCCTTGCGGCGAGGCCGAGCCATGCGGTGCCGACAGGTTTTTCCTCAGTCCCGCCGCTTGGGCCGGCGATGCCGGTAACGGAGACGGCGAGATCCGCTTCGCTTTCTGCAAGCGCACCTTCCGCCATGGCGCGGGCGGTTTCCTCGGATACCGCACCGTGGATATCTATCGTTTCCGCAGGCACGTGGAGCTGACCAATTTTGGCTTCGTTCGCGTAGGTGACCCAGCCGTGGGTGAACGCCTCGGAGGAACCGGGGACGTTGGTCAGCCGGTTGGCGATAAGGCCGCCGGTGCAACTCTCGGCGGTGGCAAGCGTCATACCCTTTTCCCGGAGCAGACGAATGACAGTGGCCTCGATGGTCGAGCCGTCATCGCTGATGAGGTATTTGGAAAATTTTCCGAGAACCAAAATCCGCGCGGAGACAACGATTTCAGCTTTCCCGATGAGGCGGAGATCGACCTCCCCCATATGCGCGCAGTAGCCATATTCCAGGCCTTCGGTAGCGGCGAGTTCATCATCGATACCCTGGTGAAAATCGCTTTCTCCTATGCCGGTGAATTTCAGCTCGCTGACGGAAGCCACTTCAGCAACACCGGACAGGGCTCGGAGCCGCGGTGCGACTTCCTCATGAAACATCGGGTAAAGCTCGCGCGGCGGACCGGGGAGCAGGAAGATCGCGCAATTCGAAAGACCGTTGATGCGTGGCGGGAGGTAAAGGCCGGGCGCGGTGCCATTCGGATTGGGCAATACATCAGCCCCGGTGGGAACGAGCGCCTGCTGTAGGTTCGCGGGCACCATCGGCTTGTCTCGTAGCGCGAAAAACGACTCCAGCGTCCGCAACGCTTGCTCGTCCTGATGGAGCTCCAGGCCAAGGGACGTTGCAACAATCTCGCGGGTCAGATCATCGCTCGTGGGTCCGAGGCCGCCGGTGATGAGCAGGGCATCGGCGCGGACGACCATTTCCTCGAACGCCTCGCGAATCGCATCGCCGTCGGGAACCGTCGCCTGGCGGGCGATGCGCAGCCCCATGGTGAAGAGCTGGCGGCCGAACCATCCGCCGTGAGTGTTCAGTGTATTACCGAGGAGAAGTTCGGTGCCGGTGTTGAGGACTTCGATGCGCACGATTATGAAATTCTAAATTTTAAACCCGAAGGAAGATGAACTCTCCTTTACGTAAACCTGAGCCGCCGTCTTTTTCGAATTTAAGATTTAGAGTTTAGAGTTCACTCCCACAGGTAGGATTTCTTCGAGGCGATCGTTTCCCCGCCGACGAGGAGATCCATTTTCCAGGCAAGCACTCGGCCGTTCTCGAAATAGTCGTCGCCGATGATCGCAAATTCCTGTTTCCCCTCCGAAGTACCGACGGGGATACTGCTGCGCATTTTCTTGATGCGGCTGCCGCCCTGCTGGTAGCTGAACACGATCTCCTTCTCTACGCCGGCATCAGCGCTCCAAAGCGCGGTGTAATACTGGCCGAGTTTGCTTTTCCGCTCCTCAAGGCTGACCGCTCCGTAGAGACGACGCATCTTCTCGTTGCGAACCATGGGATCACCCTCCTTGAGAGTGTCCTGATCCCGCAGTGTAAACTGTTTCACGACCAACGATTCAGTCAGCCCAGAACAGGCGGTAAGTAGGCAGGCGGCGAGGAGGGCTGCAATTTTCATAAGGATGTTTCAGTTGGATTCGAGACGCGCCGTGAGGCGCTTGAGGACTTCCTCGTAGGCTTCCATGACATTGCCGAGATCCCTGCGAAAACGATCCTTGTCCATTTTTTCGCCGGTCTTGAGATCCCACAGGCGGCAGCCGTCCGGGCTAATCTCATCGGCGAGGACGATCTGCGAGGGATCCGAAACGAGCCTGCCGAACTCCAACTTAAAATCGACCAGCTTCAGTCCGACCTCGGCAAAGAAACTGGAGAGAATCGTGTTCACTTTAAGCGCCGATTCGCGGAGGAAGGCGAGATCTTCAGGAGTGGCGAGACTCATTTCGCGGATGTAGTCGTCGTTGATGAGCGGATCGCCGAGCTCGTCGCTCTTGTAGGAAAATTCGATGATCGGCGCGGAGAAGGTTCTCCCTTCCTCCATTCCCGTGCGTTTCAAGAAACTACCCGCTGCGACATTCCGGATGATGACCTCCACCATCAGGATATCCACCCTTTTCACTTCCACATTGGTCTCGTCGATCTGGCGGACGAAGTGGGTCGGGATGCCCGATCTTTCGAGATATTTGTAGATCAGGGTGCTGATGGCGTTGTTGAGTCGACCCTTGCTCTCGAAACTGGCCTTCTTCTCCCCGTTGAAAGCGGTGGCGTCATTCTTAAACTCCATCCTCAAGGTTGTGGCGTCATCAGTTCCCCAAAGGCGCTTCGCTTTTCCCTCATAAATCGGCTGCATGAACTGTGGTAAGTTTTCCCCCCTTGCCGGTCAAGCCTGCTCACCTCCGAGCCAGCCATTCCTTCTTTCCGTATTTCGACTCAACAAGAGCGGCCACCCTATCCTCGTCGACGACATGATCCGCCTCCCACCAGCTTCTCGCGAGGCGCTCCGCAAAAAGCTCCCCCCGCAGGCGCGAATCACCCCCCGTCGCAACGGAACCCTGGTGCAGCAGGCCGAGATTGCCGCGTCGCTGGGCCGCGCCGGCGAGCTTCGCGCCCTTTCCGTCCATCAGATCGTGCTCGACCGGGTTCTCAAAGCACATGCCCCCGGATTTCGCGATTCCTGCGGAAAGACCCGGCGCACCGCCCTCCTCCCTGAGGACTTCGAGCAGAATGCAGTGGATCGCACGGTAGCTTTCCCCGCCCTTCATCCGCGCCACTTCGCGATCCCTCGGAACGATCAGGCTGTATGTCCAGTCATCGCGATGGTCAACGATGCCTCCACCTGTCCACCTGCGCACCAAATCGACACCCGGCAGCCCCTCCATCGCCTCGGAGAGTTTTCCGAAATATCCGAGGCTGCCCCAGGCACCATCCCACCGGTAGATGCGCAGCACCGGCTGTTTCCCCTGCTCCAGCAGCCATTCATCCACCGCCATCGCCTCTGGCCCGCTGCGCGCCAGCGGATCAAACCACAGCTCCATTCCCCCGAAGATCACGTTGAAAACTACGATCAGGTGCCACCAGGGAAAAGCCAA
>Ga0206131_10001158_pt1 | contig 34566 bp, 48 predicted proteins | sample Helgoland_Spring_FD_148636 | JGI IMG/M metagenome (GOLD analysis project Ga0206131, IMG submission 148636) | Pelagic subsurface seawater microbial communities from Kabeltonne, Helgoland, North Sea - Helgoland_Spring_Bloom_20160517_1 | ecosystem: Environmental > Aquatic > Marine > Epipelagic ... | reverse complement strand
TCGACGCCTTGGATGGCGATCAAGATTGAAAACGACGTTAAGTTCCCGCAGCCTGAGACCACCGCAGAGGTCATTGAGCTGCCAGAGCCAGTGCCGGAGCCATTGTCGCCGCAGAAGCTCGACAAGGCTGTCTTTGCCTACATTGGTGAGACGAAATACTGCACCACCGCAGAGATTGCTGACTACCTTAACATTGACAGCAAGACCGCAGGTAACTCGGCCCAGCGCAATTTTACCGCCGGACGCATTGCCAAGGCTGCTGTCTATAACCGCGTCGGCCTGACCAAACCCAACTTTATCCTGTGGGCCATGAACGCCTCTGATTTTGTGGAGGTTTGATCGTGAGCAATCTAATTAACTGTCCTGAATGCAGCGGCGAAGGCACCGTTGAGCGCGAAGTCTGGGTTGCCCAAAGCGCAACCTGGCATGGCGACTTTGGCTGTGAAATTGAAACTTGCGATAATTGTAATGGCGATGGCAAGATTGAGCCGTTGGAGGAAGACGAATGAGCAACTCAGAAAAATTGATTGACCAGGTTATCCAGTGCGCCGAGATGGATATGTCGCAAACGGAAATCGCAGACTTTCTGCGTGTCACGCCTGGCACGATCAGCCGGATCACCAACAAACTTAACATCAAGCTAAAAAGAAAGCGTCGTGAATATGGACCTAATAATGCAATATATAAAACGGCTGGAAAGAGTGAACTCGATCCTGCTGTCGGAACCGAAGACAGCGATGAGGCCAGCGTTGCAGCAGAGGCTGCAAGAGCAAAGCGCGCTGCTAGAGAAGCTAAGGTCCGCGATCAGCGATCTGCCGAAGCCAGATTGAAGGCCAGCCTTGATGGTGTGACGAACAAGCATGAACGCTATGAGATCACTTACGGCCACTGCCTGCTTGAGTTTGAGAAGTTGCAGCACAGGCTGGGCAACCGTGAACCATTGCCATCGATGCAGGCTCGCAAGTCAACCATGCACCCCAGCGCCGTTGAGCTGGCCGAGAGACGCCGCCAGCACGGCATAGAGCAGGGTGAGCATCTTTTCCGCATGTTGCGTTATGACCAGCGCATTACGGCCTCTGAGGGCGCTGGTATGCTCGGTGACAGCATTGCGCGCACCTCAAGCTATCTCAACAACATGGCCGAGGCTGGCAAGCTGTACCGAGTGCGTGATTTTGTTAAGGTTCCTGGCTACACCAAGCCGCAATGGCGTTGGGTGTTCAGCAAGCAGCCGATCAAGGCGTTGGCGAATAAGTTTGAGGAGGATGTATAATGACTGACAAAGAACTTGAACGCATGATAAACGCAGCAGGTCTGATCGGAGCCATCTTTGGCTTCATCAGCGGCGCTGGCTTGATGGCGCTGGTGGGCATTATATTTTGAAGTCGTGTGGGTGGCCGTTGAAGTGAATGCTGGCACATTTGGTAGCAACGTCACACTAGGCTAAACAACCACCATTCCCGTGGTAAGTCGATTTTATCTTGTGATGATAGCCACCCACTCGAACTTTGTAATCAAAGCCGCGCCCGGTCACAAGCGGTTATTTGAAGCTGTCGAATGTTTTTTGCATTGACTGCTCCTCATCCATAAATTCCTTTGGCGAAATGTATGTCGTAACGGAGGTCAGCTCATCTCCCCGGCGGAAGACCACAGCGCCCAAATCAATTGCCACAAACGCAAACACATCTGACACGCCTACGTTCTTTTTGGGTGTGTGGAATGCGTATCTATTGCTGGTCTTATGCGTCTTGCTGGCCGTCTTCACTTGCAAAGTGAGCGTCTGTGTATCCGTCTGTATATACGCATCGTGATCTTTGATCTGGCAGAGCGTGCAAGAGTAACCAGCGAGCGACAAGTAGGCTAGAGCTAAATGCTCCCCGGCCCTACCTACAGATGCACTGGCCTTCTGATCTTGCCTGGCCACTTAGCTAACCGGACTAAGCTAAAAGCCAGGTGTGGATTTTTTTGCTTTGGTTGCTTCGATCATCCAGCCCGTGATAGCCGCCGTTCACCCTGCGCGTGATGCGCTTGATGGCGTCATCCGTTACGCCCTCGTCGGCAATGGCAAACAATCCATTCTTATTGAAGAACCAGAGCGCAGTCTCGAAGGCATATTCGTCAGCCACCAAGTCTGGGTCGGTCATAACCTTTGGCACGCCCATGTCAGACGCAAACGCCCGATAATTATTCCGCCCGGTCAACTGAAGAAATCCTCGACCGATGTACAGGCTGGCTTGTGCTTCATTTTCGTTCCCCATGCGGCCAGCGTAGACCTTGCCAGCAAGACCCGCCGGGTTGCGTGCATACGGCTCCGCATCCTCAACGGTTGGAAAGCGAGATGGCCAGACAGCTTGGATGCGCTCTGGCGTGCTGTAATACAGGCTCTCACGGGTGCGTTTGAAGCCACCGCTCTCATGCGACGCCTGACCCATCAAGTGCGCGCCACGCGCCGGTGATAGGTTGAAGTGTTTTGCGATTGCTCTCGCAGTATTCGGACCAAACTCACCGTCAGGCGTTGACCCGATTTTAGCTTGGAGCGTTGCCATTGCCTTGCTCATTTCGTTAGCCCCTGTTTCTTTTCGTAGCTGCGGAGACCGCCTAGTCCGAGCATCCCCATCATAACTGTCATCAAGCTGCCCATATCAAATGTAGGCAGCTCCGGTATTTCGACCCCAGCAACAGTAACGCCGAAGACGATGAATGGCTGCAAGACAAAGTGGTATGCAAACGCAGCGCCGCAAACCCATCCGATAAAAGGACGCCAGCCGCCCTTAAACACTGAGCCACTGGCCGCTTCAGCTTTGTTGACTTCTATCTGTGCCAAAAGGGCTTGCTGCGTGTGCTTGTCGGCCATCGTGCTTAACTCATGCGCGAGCCGTGCGGCCTGATCCTTGTCTTGGATGAACTTGCCTGCCAGCTCGGTGGCTGGCGCTATTAGATCGCTGAGAAAACTCATCTGTCATACCTCTCTTCATGCACGATCTTGGTGGGAGTTACAGTGGTTTTGGACTCCTTACCCATCCAGATGGAAAAGGCTGCCGTGAAAGTACCAGTGACCACTGAGATGAGTCCTGCCTGGCTTACTGACAAGTCTGGCTGACCCATTGCCCATTCTAAACAGCGTATATACATAACTGTTGTGACGAACATCATCAAGCGCGGCAGAACCTTCCAATTATCAAGTATCGTGTGTGCCATTACCATTTGCCTTGTTGCCTACCGATTAGCCACAGAGTAGCCGCCAAACCAGCGACCCCAGCCATTACGATGACGCCGCCAACAACCCACATTATTATAGCCTCTTTAATCTCGGCTTTTCGGTACTCGGTTTTCTTGCGTTGCTCACGAACCCTGCGAAGAGTGTCCTTATATTCTTTTAAGCCAGTAGGGCCGTATTGGAACTGAATGATCGTTTCAATTTCCTTACGCATAGCCTGAATACGTTTTTGCGCAGAAAAAGCGTTGATAGCTTCCTGCTCGGCAGAGCCAGTCAATGATGCAAAGATGCTGGGATTCTTGGCCTTCTCAGCGGCGTAATTCACGTCACTCACTGCACCAGCAAACTTGCTTAATGCGCCTGACGCATCTCGGCCAGCAGCCAGCAGGGTCTTGGCGCTGGATACAGCAGAGGCTGCGATGGAAAGTGCGGAAATTGGATCAATCATGCTTCAGCAAACCTCACCGGGCAGACGTAATGCGGCGGCACGCTATACTTGCGATCATACCACTGCGCCTTTGTTATCTTCTCGCTGCCACAGTTATAGTAGCACGACTTCACCAGAACATTGCCTACACCCTGTATCCAAGCGTGTCCGAAGCCCACAAAGACCAGAGCGCAGAGCATTTTATTGACGCCTGCTGGTTTCCATCATCTGCCGGATGGATTTAATGTTTTCGTCTATACGGCCCATAGTGACGGCCTGGGACTGCACAATCTTATCCAGCGCGTTCAATCTTGCTTCGTGGCGCATCAAGTCCCGCGTGTTGCTATCAATCGCACTATTTAGGGACGAAACAAACCAAACCAGCGCCAGGGTTTGACCGACGATGGCCAGTATAAAGCTCAACGGTATTGATTTGTTGAGGTGCCAGGGAGTTTCGTCTTGCACTTTAGTGAACCCCTATGAAATGTCGTCGATTATCTCGACGCCAATGTAGTTTGCGTTGGGAAAGGTTTCGATGTTGCCATCGGCATAAGTCACCTCAAATTCGGCCTGATAGGAGCCAACATCTGCGGTGTCCCCATCAACCCAATCATATTGAACTATGCCATTCTCTTCGCTGATAACTGAAGCCGATGCGTCAATGGTCGTTGAGTTACTCCCCATCAGACGCATATAAAAGCGAACGGTTGTTCCAATCAGGTCAACCGGGTCTCCGCTGCCATTAAGCAAAGACGCTCGTAATGACGGCGTTGTGTCGTTTTCTTTGATCTTAAAGCTCATTTTAAGCAGCCTCGTTTTTACTTGCAGTGACTATAACACTATTTGCGTTGGCTTGCGACAGCACGGCTTTAGTATTTTTGTTGGCATATTCAAAACGTCTGGCTCGCCCAGAGTTGATACCGACATCTTGGCCATCAAGCGTAAATACGCCAACGCCATCAATCCTGAAGAATTGGCCGATGCCAATGTTCTGACCAGCCAGCGCAAAGGTGCCAGTTGCGGCAGGCAGGGTCAGCACTGGTATTAACTGTGCTTCACCTGCTGTCAGCGCAAAGTTGCCAGTTTCGGCAACGATAACCTCAGACTCGATGAAGCCAGCGTTTTGCCCCTGTAGCGCAAAGCTACCAGCGTCAGGGTAAATGTGGAAGCGAGCCTTCAGCGCAACGGTCTCTGTGTTTAAACTGAAGATGCCAGCCTCTGCCACAAAGTTGTCGCTGACATCAAAGTTGATGTCCTGGCCAGTGACAACAAATGCGCCAGCATCTGCGTTGAGGGTTTTGCCGACATTCAGAACCACATCTTGACCCGTCAGCGCAAACTGGCCAGCGTCGGCCTTAATGCTTGTCGCGGTATCAGTGTCAGTAAACGTGAGCGTAAATGCGCCAGCATCAACGGCGAAGGCAGAGTGGCGGGTCAACTCATTTTGCTGACCTGTTAGCGTGAATATCCCAGGGTCAACATCAAAGATGACAGCTGGGAGCAATCCAGCGTCCTGACCAGTGACCGCAAACGATCCGTTGTCAGAAGCTATGCTTGTGTTTGTGTTTGCAGCCTGACCGGCCAGCGCCAGTGCGCCAGTGCCAGCCAGCATTGTAACGCCGAACACGCTGACCTGGCCAGTGATGGAAAAGCTCGCATCGCCTGCGACCATCGGGTAGTTTAGGCCGCTTGTCTGGCCCTCCAGCGCAAATTGGCCGACCGCAGCAACCTTGCGAGTGCTGTCTGTAACCTGCTGTGCTGCGATCAGGAACGTACCCTGTTGCGCGATGACCTTGGCGTTAAACCTAAAGCCAACGTCCTGCCCAGCGGCTGAAAACGATCCGGCATCAGCGACCTTGGTGAGAAATAGGCCAGCATCTTGAGCCGTGCAAGTAAACACACCTGTGCCGATGATTTCGCTAGTAGCGAAATTTGCATCTTGACCTGTCGCAACAAATGCCCCCGCATCAGCGACCAAATCGTAAGCTGCTTCCGCAACAGCCCCAGTATCCGCTAAGGGGGCAGCAGCTAGTGGTGCAAAGCCAAGCATCGGTTACTCCTTAAACGGCAGTAGACCCGTCCATGTCATCCTGAGCCATTACCCAAGAATAGCACTTGTCCAAGAAAGCGTCACCAGATGCAGCCTGAACGTCATCTAAGTTTGCGTTGTACCGTTTGAAGTCCACCTCACGAGTGTCGTCACCGGGTGTAGCTGTCGCATATGCTGACAGGTCAATCATCACTGTGAACTTTGGATCAGTTCCACGTTGACGGCTGATTGCCGCTGTCACGATGCGGTAGTAAGCGTTGTTAAAAGCGATGCCATATTGGGAGGCACCTTCTGCGATGTTGTTTTGAATAGCCATTTGGATTCTCCTGTTTAGGCGTATGTTACTTCAGATGTGTGGATCGTAGCGACCCACCTGATGTTAGTTGATGCTGCACCAGTGGCCTCTACTTTAAGACCACCGTTTGTTGTGTCAGCGGATAGTGCCAAGCCCCAGCCGGGGGTGTTGTCTAGGACAGTTGTAGCTGAGTTGACTAACACTGTCGTACCCGCAGAACCTTCCCTGCGGATCAATCCCTCGACCTTCCATGCTGCACTTGCTGTGCCTGCCGAGGCTTGTTGACGTGCTACGATGGTGCCGTGGAAGGCAAAGGCAGAGTTGTTGGGGAGGACTACTTGGTTTGTAGTGCCAGCCGCATTGGTATTTGATCTTAATGCTTCAGACGTTGCATCTGTGGTGTCGGCAACAAGAACCATCATGCCAGCTTGTGTTGCGCCAGATGTGCCAGTTAGCTGTGCGCCGTATGCGTATTTCCCAACCTTATCAGCTAATGCTCTCTTACCAAACGCATACGCTGCTTCTCCAGAGGCAGTATTAACAGAACCTCCTAAAGAAACAGAATATGCACCTGATGCTGTTTGAAATTCTCCACCAGCAGCAAAGCTACTTGGACCTGAAGCTAATGGCTGCTCGCCCCCAATCGCTGTTGATTTACCCGATGAACCTTTAGACCGATACCCCATCGCAATGCTGTTAGCACCAGTAGCACCATAAGAACTTGCGTTGCTGGCGATAGCTGCGGCGAAGCTGTCGGAGCCGGAGGCGTAGGCTCTTGATATTGCTGTTGCATAAGAGCCAGTTACAGCTTGCGCTGAATAACCAATAGCAAGAGAGGCTGCGGATGTTGCGTCACTATTTGGGCCAACTGCTGTTGATAAGTTTGCCGATGAAACAGCACCCGAACCAATCGCAATGCTTTCACTGTTGCCTGTTACGCTTGCTCCACCGATTGCCGTTCCACGAACACCAGATGCGCTTGAGTTTTCGCCAAGGGCCGTTGCCGCAAATCCACTTGCAGCAGCATTCGTCCCAATCGCCACAGCATTAGTGCCAGTTGCACTAGGCGCAGTCGGGCTGCTTGGGTTCTCAGCGTAAAGCTCTAAAGCTGCACCACCACCTCCACCAGCATCTGCAAACGTAACAGCACCTGAGCCATCTGTGGTAAGCACTTGTCCGTTAGTACCGTCTGCGGTGGGGAGAGTGTAGGTTCCACTGATCTGAACGGTGTCTGTTGTGCCGCCAAGCGCAATTAGATTTGCTGTCGTGCTTGTTGCGGTGTCGCCAATGGCAATGCTGTTTGCTTGAGTAGCCTTTGCAAGCTGGCCTATCGCCACAGAGTTAGACCCAGTAGCGCCGTAGGAACTTGTGTTGTTGGCTATAGCGGCTGCGAAGGAGTCTGTGCCAGAGGCGTAGGAGTCACCAATAGCGGTTGCTCGAAGGCCAATCGCATAGCTGTCTCTGCCAAAAGCATTTGCACTACTGGCTCTAGCTTGCGCATTACGACCAACGGCTGTCGAAGTATCTCCAGTAGCATCTGTCCCATAACCTAACGCCATAGATGATAGTCCTGATGCTACAGAAGTGCCGCCTATTGCAATAGAACTTGAGCCAGAAGCTGTTGCATCATATCCTGCAAAAGAACTTGAGCCAGAAGCATTTGCGTCAAAACCTAAAGCAATCGCATAACTACCTGCGTTAGCTTGCGGCCCAATAGCTATTGCGTATGTATCTACAGCAGTTGCAGAGTCACCAATCGCCACAGAATTCGTACCAGTTGCACTAGGTGCAGTGGGACTGCTTGGGTTCTCGGCAAACAGCTCACCCTGAAATACATCTTCAGCCGCAGCCGTGATAAACACCACCGCAGAGCCAGTTAAATTCAAGGCAGCGTCAGAGTTAGAGCTTTCGTCTACCGTTCGTGAAAGGGTTGTCCCAGTGGCTGTGTAAGTGCCTGAGCCAATCTCCCAGTCGTCACCGTCCTCGATGACGTAGCGAACAGTGTCGCCATCGGAAACGCCGCCAGCTGAAAATGCCTGATAACCATCGACTGCGGCACCGAGAGTTATTATTGTCCCGGTGCCTGTTGTCGAGGTCTCAACTTTAACTCGGTTTGCGAGCGTCACCATATTGAGTCACCTTATGCGATTTGCAGAACACCATTCGCGGCAGAGAAATCCACAGTCAAGCTGTCGCCATCGTTAAGGGTCAAGGATGAACCATAGTCATAATAGCCGATCAGGGCGTCAGCAGGAGTAGCCACTGTGTCATTGTAGATGTACACATAGCGGAACGGGCCTGTTGAGCCGCCGGAAGATGTCAACGTAATGTCAGCGAGAACCAGCTTGTATGTGCCGCCAGTCTGCGTGGACGAAGATGTAGTCACATTGCGTGAAGACAAGTTCGTGTAAGCGATCTGTGTGACATTGGCCAGGACACCATTGCCGTCAGTGGCAGGGTTGCTGGACTCTGAAGCTGGTGCAGTGTTGGACAGAGCTACAACGATTTGATCGCTTTCTAAGTCCATGTTGTGAACGGCGTTTGCAACGAAATCGTTCACCTTATTAAAAGTTGCCATGATCGGCCTCCGAAGGTTATGTTAGCATATGCCCCTGCAATTTAACACAAAGGCTTCCAGTAGTAAATCAGGAAGGCTGAATTGGCCAAACTGGGTTTGCGGGGTCAGTTGTGTTCGCTGGTAGGTCACGAAGTGCCTGACGGTAGGTGGCCCACTCCTGCTTTTTGGCATCTGTTAGTGGGCTGTCGTTAAACTGTGTCCAATCAGAAGCAACTAATGCTTTGTCCCTGTCTTTACGCAAAAGATCATAAAGGGAAGGCTCATCGCTTTCTATCGTTACGTCAAGCAACTGCTCAACAGAAGAAATAACAGTCCCGTCAGCCCATTCCTGACCGATGAAAACATCGTTGGCCTCACCTTCAAAGGTGTTGATGACGTTATCATCTGCGTCCTTAATGACCCAACTTCTTTCAACAATAGTCATTATAACTTACTCCAAAACAAGCCACCGGGGCCACCATTCCCGGCTGTGCGGGTGCTGTCACACCTAGCACCACCACCACCACCACCTATGCCGCCGACCCCAGCTACACCGTTTCCACTAGACCGGACAGAGCCGCCGCCAGAGAACAGACCCCCATCACCAGCGGTAACTGATGAGTCTGGGCTGTTGTTTGTAGCCCCTGCTCCACCTATGAATCCAAACGTGCGGTTCAGGTTCATAATTAACCTTGTGTCAGAGGTTGAGGGTGTTTGTCCGTAAGGGCTACCGCCATCGGAGCCGGCATTGTTGACGCCTGTCACATTACCGCCGTTATCTCCAAAGAAGCTGACACCAGCGCCAGAACAGGCTTGACCAGCACTAACCGTTGCACTTCCGCCAGTTCTGGCAATGTTTGATAGCAAGGTTACAACACCTGTGTTGTAGGATACAGTACCTCCAGATGCAGTCCCTGTGCTTTGGTAGCTTGGTGCGCCAGAGCCACCATTTGCCGTTGCGATGATACTTCCGCCATAACTGAAAGTTGACGCTGATCCATTCGCAGCACTTCCACCCGACCAAACACCACCAGTACCTTTTGCAAAGCTAAGAGTAGTTGATCCATCCCAATCAAAGGAAAATATTGCACAACCACCAGCACCGCCGCCGCCGCCAGTCTCGCTGGTTTCATCTGTATCACTGCCAGTACCAGCACCACCACCGCCAACCATGACAAACACATAAAGACCAGCACCATCTAAATAACTATTTATATTCCCTGAGCTATCAATGTGTCCAAACGGCCCACCCACCAATGCACTGGTGTGAGAGTCATTAGTAAAGGAAATATCACCTCTGACCGTAATATCGCCACGGAAAAGACCTGAATTCACCTCAATGTCACCCGTGTCACGCTCCAATTTCCAACCAGAGGTATTTGCGGCATAGTTGTCTGACTCAAGATCATCTGTTACCTGAAAGGCTCCGCTTGGTGTGGAGAAGGTAATAGTAGAATTGTTCTGAGCGTCAAACTCCACCTTATACTTGGATGACCACTCCTTGATTACAAGGCTGCTAATCTCCACACTGGGCTGGCTTTCAGACCACCCTGACGTTAACCCACCTAATACAAGAGTGCTTTCGTTAAAGCTACTTGCACTTGGAGTGGATGGCTGTGCCTGTTGCAGAGTTTGATAGTAAACAACCCCAGTATAAATTCTGGTGTCTGTAGAAACCACAGCGGCGTCAGTGGTAACTGAACCAGAGGCAACTGATGTACTTTCATTGCCGCTATAGTCTACAGCTTTGACCCAGTAATAGTAAGTTGTATTTGCAGCGAGGCCACCATCAACGAACTTATCAGAGCCAGAGAAAGCCGCAGGGGACGCTGGTTCGCTGTTGGATGTGTTCCTGTAAACATTATAACCCTTGAGATCATACAGGGTTGTTGCATCACTATCTGTTGTCGGCGCAGTCCAGTCTAAAGTAACATTCTTAGGTCCACCAACGGCAGTCAGGCTAGTCACAGGTGATGGCGCAGTCGTATCACCGCCGTGGGTGTAGGGTAACGCCGAAGCATAAGATCCTGTCAATCCACTCGCAGTTATAGCTCGAACACGCACGTCGTACTGAGTTCCAGTCTCCAGTGGGCTAATTATAATTGAATTGTCTGCACCATCTGACTGAGCCGTCTGATAGACTGTTTCGTCAACATCTTTCCACTCAACGCCATAACTCTCAATAAATGAGTTTGTCGCCTTTGTCCAAGAAACCAGAGCCTGACCAACGAAGGTTCCGTCTTTCTGTATGCCACCTTTGTCTGCAACCGTTACATTTGTCACGGTTAGGCCGCCCGATGGACTTGGCAAATTGGTATTGTTGTTGATGATTTCGCTTTCTTCAGCGTTCCAATCAAATGCCGCCTCAGATGTCTCTTGCAGGGTCAAAGTCACCCGCAGATCGCCAGCTTCTTGGTTCGACGCAAACTTCCAGCCAATGACTTCAAACTCTTTGCCATCGAAGCCGTAGCGATCATTATCGAAGGCAATGATGTCGCCAACCTCAATGTTGAACGCCTCCAACCCAAAGTCAGCACTGATCGTCATCTGCTCGCGGCCACGATACAGCGTCATCTTCGCGATGCGCTGGGCTGTGGACGCAGAAGTGGTAAACGGCAATGGCAAGTCTAGCAGCATCTCATCGCCGCCGTCCTCGACTTTAAATACGTTACTTTTGATTGCAGGATAATCAGCGGTGATGAAGTCGCCATCAGCGTTGTTAAATGTACCGCCGACGCCGTTAAAGCTGTCCCTGGTGCTTGACCGAGTTTGCAGGTTGATCGGCCCACGCAGGTCATCAAGCGTTAGCGTTTTAACTGGCGCAGTATATGCGCCGACCTTCAGCTTCCAATAGCCGGAACCCCAGAACAACGTGCCAGCACAGGCGGTGGCCATGTCACCCAAAACCTTGCCTGTAGGGGAACTAGCTTTCACAATGCCATTGATCGTATATCGTTTTTCACTGCGGTATGCGTCTCCCGTCCCAGAGCCAACGCCTGTGGCTACAAAAACCTGACCCACTGTGTTTGCGCTGGCCCCAATCGCTGTAAAGTCAGTTGTGCCAACTGTTTTGATTTCATACTGCTGACCGATAACAAAATTGCCAGCATCAACAATATTAGATAACCTAACATCTTCATCACTCTCGTTGGCCGCAGCGGAAAAGCTCACATCATCAATCGCGTTGTCACTCAGGCCATATGTGCTTGTGATGAAGTCGCGAATACATAAAGCTGCGTTGTTGCTATATGCCGTTGTAGATGTTCGCGGGTCATATACCTTTTTGCCCTTCACAAGCGCAGTAATCAGCGGAACGCCGCTGGCAAACACTTCGCCATCATACTCATAGCGGACGTAAAGGTAAGCAATGCCATTGCCCACAAAATCTGCTGTTAGAGCGTTCGGCCCTGTAAGCTCTGACTCAGCCAAGAGATCAGCGGGTGCAGATGTCTGACTGCCATCAAATTTCTGGATACGGATTTTGCTTTTGTATTCCTCGCCACCCTCAGAAAATCCACCATCAGCAGCAGGAGCGGCTGTCTCAACTTTTTCGGCCCATGCTATGTCATTTACGAAATCTGAAGCATTAATAGTAACAATCTCATCGTTTACATATATGTCGCCAATCTGCTGAACCTCATGCCCAGCAAGAACGATGATCTGATGCAGAAACTTATTCTTTTCGCCAGTGGATTCATAATAACTGACTGTCCCACCCTTGCGGATTTGGCCGTAAACAAAGTCAACAGGCGCAGTGGCATCTCGGGCATTGACCAAAGTACCCTGCGATCCAAAAGAGCTAAAGTCAGGCTTTGGAGAGAGAGCTGATATTGCCCATGATGTGACGGCGGTTACAGCAAGATACGTTCCAGCATACGCCAAGAAAGCCGAAATGCCCCCAGCCGCCATCGCTGAGGGAAAGAAATAAGTTGCAATAGCCTCAACACGCGGAGCTTTATCCCAGTTTCTATGCCGCATCACATTGTATGGAAAATTCTTACTCATGATTTGACCCACGCTCCATCAATGTCATCTAGCGGAAGGTATATCACACCAACCTTGTCCAAGAAAGCACCCTTGCTGCCAGTGCAGATGCCCATAGCAACACCTGTGACCCACTTGCGAGCCTTCTTCGTCGTTACAAGCGCACCAAGAGGCGGCACATGCTCAATGCGATCCAGCTTGTCATCTACAGCTCGGTAGAAGTCGCTATAACCAAACTCTTTCACCATTTCACTGCGCCTAAATACCCTGCTACCTTCCATGTAGCGACCAAGCCAGTCGTCAGCCCAACCATCGCCGTGCATAGCCCTGAAAGCGTCGTTGGTGAACGTCAAACAATCGTGCTGACCCCATACGAATGGCCTGTCACTCATGGCCCTTATGTAGGCGTTAAGTCGCTCTCTCGGTCCCATCAGTCAGACTTGACCTCCCGGCCCCAAACAATGTCACGATCCTGCAAGTCGGCAAGATACGAAAAGAAAGTGTCACTTGGATAGCGAGACTTTTGACTGCCATCTGTGTAGCGCCAGTTTGACGCTTTCTCCAGGCGCACCAGCTTGCTCTCAACAGTCAAAGAGATCGTGCTACTGTCACCACTGTCTTCGATGGTCATAACGTCCATCAAGCCGCTGAATACCTCTATCGGCGTGCTGGTGTCAGTTGTTCCGAAGTAAACTTTGCATTCACGGTTCTGATACGGCTCTTGCAGTGCAAGTGAAACCAATGATGCTGGAACGCCAGAAAGCTGCAACGTGATCCGCTTGGCCGACAGATCGCTGACCTCTTCCAAGCCGTCAATGCTGAGAAGGTTGCCTGTGCCGAGGTAGGTTTCGACGCCGATTGTGCGATCACCGTAGCCAGTCCAAAAGCGAACTGGCGCGCTGTCAAAGTCCATCTCAACAGCATAAAACGGAAGAACCTCTGGCTGGCTTAATGCCGTCAGTAAGGATGCTGGCGTGCTGCGGGTCATATCGCCTCCATCGCGCTGAAGCTGATGCCGTAAACTGAGGCGTTGTTAATGCTCCACGACTGCTCGTTAGTAGACAGCCTGAAACGCCCCTGTGCGCTTGAGAGGTTGGCTGAAGCATTGGACTGGTCAGACCTTATTGCGGGCCAAACTTCTAACGTGCCACTGCCCGACTGATCCTGCAAAACCTTGTGCAAAGTCGCCGTTCCCGCGCTGCCGAGCTGTATATAGTCGCCAGCAAGTAATGTGCCTGTCATCGTGACGGAAACGCTGCTGTCACCAGTTGAGCCATTGATCGTTGCAGAACTGGCCGTTCCGCGAGGTGACGTATTCAGCGGATCGCCGAGAAGAAAGGTTCCAAACTGCCCCCGCAAAGATACAAGCCAAGCAACCCACTGCTCCGCGTCAGCCCTCTGCATCGGTGGGAGGCTTACATCAGCGAGCCAGGTTTGGCCTGAGTATGCGTGAGCTTGTCCGGCAAATGTAAACGGGCTTTGAGAATATGCCACCGCATTTTTCGCCCGTAGTTCAATCTCAGCAACGCCTGTATGCGTCGGCAACGAGAGTGGATATGAGATAGCCATTATGCGAAGCCTTTTCCGTATGATCCGCCCTGGCGCTTGGCATCAAGCACCGCAGCCTTCGATGCCTCAACCATCCGTGGTAAAAGCGCACTAACCTCAGAGCGAGTAACGCCACTCTGGAATGTGTTGTTCTGGATGACGGTGATGCCGCCGCCCTGACCCTTGGTGTGGTCAACTACTGTCTCACGGGGGTGCATCATGGCCATAAAGCCGCCCTTGCCATCAAGACCACCAGCGCGGGCGCCGTTGCCTGTGTAGCCGCCTCCAGCGAAGGTGCGGGCCTGCGGGCGGACACTTCCTGTTCCGAGAGGCATCGACGGACCTGAAACCTGATTAGCATTGAAGTAACCACCGATGGCGCCGGTGATGAACCCTGTGATCTGCTTTACAACAAACACCCGGTAAAGCTCTTTGATGATTTCACTCGCCATTGACTTGAACGCTTCTTTTGTTGATTTTGTACCGTCAACGGCACTCATCATGGCATTCTCAAATGATTGCTCAACCGTCTTCAATATTCCATTAAGTCTCTCCATTGCTGGAGATACCTTACCGTTTATAGAACCTGCAAGTTTATCTGCTGCGCTTTTGCCACTATCACCGAATATATCTACCTCCAAGGCACCATTCTTGAAGGCATCTCGAAGAGCTTTTAGAGATTTCATAGGTGCAGCTAGGCCCATATTTACTTTTTGAAGGCTGCTATTAACCTCGTCTAACTCTGATTGTACTTCACTTGAGGCATCTTCCAGGTTGTCCGCAACAGTGCTTCCGATATTAAGCCTCAATACACTTAGACGGCCGTCCTCTGGGAACTTTGAGTTCCAGGCTTCAACTATACCGTTTGCAAGTTTGTCAAATGCTTGTGCTATAGGAACAAGAGATTTCATGAAAGTAAGTTTAAAGTTGAGAATGCCCTTTTGTAGCCCTAAATACAATTTGTCGCCGTAATCAGCAATTCTCCCGAATGACTCAAACGCAACATCCTTCAGAAGCCCAAGAGCAATTGCAAAACCCCCAGCCCCCCGCTTCAACTGAAGGAACATTTCTATTAGCTTTGCCGCCCCCAAAAGCACGGCAATGGGCAAGAACCGCATTAATATTGCGCCAACCGCTTTCAATGCGCCGCCCAAAAGCAAGGTGGCTGACCTGGCCGCAACCATAACTGTGCTGAATCTTCCAGCCGATAGAGCTGATGCCACTACTGCGGCCCTAACTTGAACCATAACTCCGGCAAATATTCGACCTGTTTTGGCAGAAAGCACCATGGCCTTGACCATTTTAACGCCAACAACCGCAGCAAATAGCCCAGCGGCTATCAATGCAGTATCAATGTTTCTCACGATGAATGGAAGAGCAGAGCCGAAAGCATCTTTCACAGACATTATGCTGTCTTTGATAGACATAAGCGGCTCTTGAAGCACTCCAAGAGTGCTGGATAAGTTTTGCACTTCTTTGCCAGACTTTTGAATAGCCACGCCAAACGCCGCAAAGATAGCAACTGCCGCACCGACAACCGCACCGATAGGACCAAAGATTTGCAAGAGCTGTGGAGCCTGTTGACCAAAAGCCTGCATCTTTGATGTACCGTTGGCAACCTGAACCGCAAAGTCACCGACCTGATAACCAGCTTGCTGCAAGCCGCCCATCGCGAATTTGCGCATATTGACGCCGCCAGCCGTAACACCCTTGTTGAATCTACCCATCTTGGCATGGGCGGTCTGCACTGATTTACCAACACGCTGAGTGGACTTTGATACTTGGTCTAAGCCCTTGACCGCGCTGCTAGTCTGGGCCGCGATAATAATGTTGATCTTTTCACTCATTTTTATCCCGCTCCTCAATCAGCGCAAAGTATGCGATCCATTCATTATACTCCGAAAGGCTGATTTCCTCAATCTCTGAGATGGTCTTGCCTAATCTAAGCGCCAACCCAATAAGGTTGACCCTGAATGGATCGCCCTTTAGTTTTTTAGATGGTCCTCTGCGCTATCAGTATCAAAGATAGAGCCAAAGACCTTCGCAATCACGTTTACAGGCTCGCCAAGAAGGATTGCCTTGTCTTCCAATGTGAATGCTTTTTCGCCAGCCTCATCCTCGCATTTGACAATAATCATCTCGACCATTGCACTCATGCTGGGTTCAGCCAGAAAGTTAGGATATTTGCGCTGGACCTTCTCAATGTCTCTTGCGGAGACTTCGGTGAAGTAAAGGCGAAGCGGATTGTCCGCCTCGCCCCACTCTTCAACGTCTGAGAAACCACGCTGTTGTTCCGCTCGCTTCGCCGCGATACGTTTTGCTAGGGTCATGTTTTACACCGTTGTTTGTGTTAATGCACCATTACCCTGCACTGAAATTGACATTTCTACAAGCCCATCAAAAGAAGAGCTTACAGAACGGCCTGTCACGATGGCCGCGCCGGACAAATAAGTGTCGCCAGCGGTGTCACCCTCTGGGTAAAGGTTAAGCGTAACCTCTGCCCCGATTGTCAATGCGCCCTGACCTGATGAGTCATTTTCATCCCAGAAAACATCTATAGAACCAGAGAAGCTGGTCAGCGATGGTTTATATGTGCGAGCGCCATCGCCCATGGATGTGTCTTCAAGTGTGTCCGCAGTCTCCTCGATTGAGAAGGAACGGATTTCTGCAATTGCGGAGGAACCGACCTTTACGGTGCCTTCGCTACCAGCGTGCGTAGCCATGGTGTATCTCCTATCTGGCCGTTTCCACATCATCAATGTCGGTAGAATACTCGACACTGAAGTTTAATCTAGCGACACCAACAGGCTGTTCGGCCTCGCCAGAAAAATCTATTTCAGTACCCGAAAGCACTGTGTTCTTTGCAAGACCATTCAGAGAGTAATCCCCAGCAATGGCCTCTTCGACCTGAACGCAAATTGCGTCAAGATCGTTGTCCAAATTAGCCGTTGCTAACGCATAAACGTCAACATTGACCGTCAGCGTTCTCATAAGCGTTTTCCGACCCAAAGTCATCAGGCCGGACTGCTCTGCGCCCGCATAAACAGTTATAGCAGGTAATTTAGCCTCTGTCAGTGGGTAAACGCGACTGCCGTAAACCCTAGACGAAACTAAAGCAACATTGCTATTCAGCAGGGTCGCTATTCTTTCTCTGATTTGCTGGCGAACATGAGACATTATGATTTTTCCAATTGCACTACAGTTACGCCAGTACCATCGTGAATCCAAGCACGCACAACATACTCAACCGAATTGATAACCATCCTGTCAGTCTCAGAGATGTATGGGATGTCAGATGTTCGACAAGTGGCTTGTGGCTGCTCTTGGTGGACCTGAACAAATCCGCCGTTATCCACGGGGATAGTCTCATTGTCGAATATTATATTAATGTAAGTGTCACCCATAGCTCCCATGCGCTTATAAAGCGCGCGGATAGCGAACTCATCAACCGATAGTATTGTTGCGAGATCACTCGCCAGTGGCAGGGCCATCTTCAACTTCCTCTGATGGAGTATAAACTTCTGCGTATCCGCGAGAGATCAGCTTACCTGCAACCTTATCATCAACATCATGGCTGCTGCCACTCTTGTAGCTCTTGCCGCCCCAGCTTGCTTTCTTGAGAAGAGTTATCTTCATTTCTTTGCCTTCCGAGTAACAGTCTTTGTGGCCTTGCTCTTTGGCAGAGCAACTGAACGGTCTTCAGCTTCCTTCGCAGGCTGCGGAGCATCAACGTACTCAACGCGGCCCATGGCGGTAAGGGAGCGAGCATTCTCATCGGATAAATTCAAAATATCACCTGCATTGCAACGAGAGTTGTCAATGACGCAGGACTTCAAAACAAGATATGGCATATAAAACTCCTAGTAGGGTTGGTGGGGACCGAAGCCCCCACCAGTTATATTATGCGCCGTCGTTGTTAAAGGCAAACGATACAGCGTGACGTACAGCCACATCGCAGGTTTGCAGTGCAACGATGCGTACAGTGCCGCTTGTGCTGCTGGTGTATGGATCAACAACAATGTCCAAACCGCCGTACATGCCGATCAGCAAGTCAGCAAAGTTGCCGAAGTACAGATCGCCTGCTGTGACTTGGTTGGACACGATGGTGTTGTAACCATTCATGTTGCCGTCTGGGCCAACTACGAACTGGCCTGAACCAGCGTCTTTTGCAGTTGTTTTCAGAGCGCCATACATGCCTGCTGGGGCGATGTAAGCCAAGTTGCCAGACAAAGCATTGTCTTCTGCAACAGCAGTTTCCATCGCAACAACTTCTGCGAAGGTTGGGTTTGCAGCAGCAAAGTTAGTCGGAGCATTGATGCCCGATGTGTTCTTTACACCTGTAGGCTGACCAGAAGAGCCTGAACCTGCCAACGCGCCCAGGTCAATTGCAAGAGCAATAGCTGTGGACAAGTCGTTACGAACAAGAGCTTCAATGTCGAGGCTGGACTGCATCATCATCAAACGTGTGATGTCTGTGAACGCGCCGAGTGTCTTTGGGGACATTGTAACTTGGCCCAAAGTTGGCTCGCTCTCAGAAGCAGCGCCACCTTCAGTGGAAATCCAAGAAGCAGCCGATGCGGCAGTTTTCTTTGGGATTTTCACGTTGCCGGACAAACCAGACAACATTGTAGCGCCAGCCTGCATAACCGAAGATTGGTTGCGCAGAACGTCGATGAAAGAACCGCCACGGAAGTCGTCTGCGATTACAGCAGCGTCATCTGTGGTGTTCAGGTCACGAACAGCCCATGAACGAAGAACTTCATTCGGGATCATGATGCCTTGAGCTTCGCGGCCATAGGCTTCAGAAGCTGCGGCAGATGCCTCAAGTTCGAAAGCGGCAGCTTGCTGTGCAGCACGATCAGTTGGGTTGGCGTGAGCGCGGATCGCTTTCAGCAAAGAGAACTGGCGAACTTCTTTCGGTGCAAGACCGATTTCAGTGTTGTCCAGCGGCTTGTTGCCGATTACGTTCAAAAGCTCGCCACGGAACTCGGCCAATGTACGGCCTTCTGCGACTGCTTTTTCAGCCATATCACGCTGCTGGTGCTTACCACCAAGAGCATAGATTTCGGCATGGTCTTTTGCGGCGGCGCGAACAGCTTCGGCCTTCACCGCTTCAATGTCAAGATCAGACATAGTAGCCTCCTTTTGAGGGGTTGAGTTGGTTGTACGGTGTTGAAGGTCGTCATCTGCGCTCCGGCCAACGCCGACTGTCCTGTCAGCGGGGATAGATACAACAGAAACTTCCATTGGAAGCCAATCGACAGCACGGTAGCTACCCTTGCCATCTTGTTCCAATTTGTTGACCTGATAGCCAACTGAGATGTTGCTGCGAATGCCGTCAGTAACATCATCAAACACATCTTTGGCGAGTCCATTCTTTCCAAAACGAACCGTCGCACGCAATCTACGCGCCGAGCCATCCAATGTGACTGATTCCACAACGCCAATTTGCTGGCGTGGATCATGATCCAGCAGCAAAGGCGCACGACCACTATTTAGGAACGACAGGTCAATGCTGCGCTCAGAGTGATCTAAAACTTCATTACCGTATCCACGCTCTACTGGCTCCTCAGAGGATACAGCAATTTGGACACGACGATCATCTACGTCGATGACCTTCTTGTCTGCGGATACAGCGCGAGAGATCAGCTTCTCAGGAGCCAACCGAGTTTCCTCTGCTCCATCAACTGCTTCCTCTGAAGCAACCTCGACCTCTTCTTCGCGGACCTCATCTGTTACTTCATCAGCAACAACTTCAATTTCCGCATCACGAACTTCACTCATAACTTCGCCCCCGGTGTTTTCGGGCAGTATATCAGAATTTCCGACATTTTCCATAGAGCGTTCCTCTTCCATTTTAGCAGCTAATTTGCGCGACCAACTGAAGCCAGCATCGCCGCCCCAGAGCGCCCAGGCGATACGCCCGTTTGATGGATAGCCATCCTCGCCAGGACGGAACCCCTCGGCCTTCTTATCAACCTCATGTCGGCTGAAAAAAGAATACATTCGCTTGACTGTATCATCAGACAAGTTCTTACCATTTGAGATGTCACGCGCACGGGCTATGCCCACCTCAGTACCACCGCGACCGTACTCACTGCGCCAGTCTAAGCCCTTCTTGGCCTCAGAGACCATCCCGCTGTTAGGCTTGTTCGTCATTGACATCAACCTCCGCAGGGACTGGCTGCTTATCGCCAAATGGCTCGTAAGCCATTGATAAGTTGTAGGCTGCGGCCATTTCTTTGTCACGGCTGATCTGAGAGAATGTTTCCTCTGCATCTCGGCCATAGTTGGCCGCAATGTCAGTATGGCTCAAGATGCCATTCTGCAAACCGATAACAGCAGCATTGATTTCCTTCAGCGGATCAACCCACTGGAAGCCTCGCGCACGCCAAGAGATGCCCGCGCTAAACTTGGCGATCTTGTTTGTGCCGGAGATTGGAATAACGCCGAAGCCCATTACATGCTCAAGCCACTCACGGAACAATGGGTCAATGAAGTGGTCAATCATAAACCGATGCAAAGTGCGATAGAAATCACGCTCCTCAAGCGCACCCTGACGGATAGAGGAATACGACGTACCCTCCAAGTCATTGGCCAGCGAGGTATAGCTTACGCCCAAGCCGCCTGCGATACCGCGCAAGACAGCCTTCTCAAAGTCAGCAAATGCTGAATTTGGATGGCTCGGATCAAACGCCGTGAAATCAACGCCAGCAGGAAGCTGGTGGAAGGTTCCAGCCTCTGCGTCATAGATCGGAGTTACGTTGTCTTCGTAATCGTCAGCAGTAAAGCCATCGCCCGCTGGAGACGTAAAGAAACCCATCTTAGCCGCGCCAACGCGAGCAGCGACCAATTCAGCCTCACGATAGCCATGTAACATCTTCAGGGAGGCTATAGCGGAAACTGACCAAGGAACTCCGCGCGTCTGATCCGCACGATCAGGACGGTAAATGTGCATCATCCGTTCAGCAGGAATACGAGTGCGCTTCTTGCCGTTTGCAAGTGTAGTGTAATCGTAATCGCCAGGGTGAGCCGTCAGGACGTGATAAGCAACTGGGCGTCGGGTGGACTCGTCAATCTCAATGCCCATGCGGATAGGATTACCACCCTTAACACGCTCATTGTGATCTTCGTCAATCATGTCAGGCTCGATGAGCTGCAAAGCATAACCCTGACGCAAATAGTTCGCGCGAACCTTCATCAAGAACACTTCGCCGTCACGCGCAACGCCAGTGATGACATGGTTCAGCAAGTCAATCATAGACATCTGGCCGTCAACAGTAGGACCGCCGTAACGACAGAACTCAGTCCATGCAGACTCAACAATATTGTTACCACCAATATCCATGCCGCCATCTGGATTGCGGGCCTTCATCTGAAGCCGAATGCCGCCCTCACCGACCACATTCGTGCGCAACAACTGCAAATAACGGCGCATATATTCGTTATTACGCTCCAAGTCGCGCGACCTATTGCGCAAATCACGCAGGACCGGGTATATCTCACTGTCAGCACTGCGATTACTTGCATTGAAGTCAGCGAAAAGCCGCCCTTTGCTGGCGGCTGCATAGTTTCTGCGACTTTTCGGCTTTTTAGACCGACTGAAGATGTCCAAAATGCCCATTAGCTAAATCTAACCTTTACAGTTGTTCCGCTGGCTTTCCCGGCCTCTATTCTCAGCTTGCGACGATAAGCCAAGACCTCCTGACGATACCTGTCGCGGGCGACCATAAGCTCATCAAAAGTCATCTTTGTTAGAGAACGACCAGCAATGCTATAATTAGAAACATCGCTGTCAGCTTTGCCTTCAAGTATAGTTTCGATCTTATCCAGCATGATCTCCGAGTGCGTCCGAGGATCAGTGCCGTTTACGTCAAGGTCAACTACAGCGTTGAACTCACCTCGCTGCACAACAACGCGGTTGCCGCTGGATGTCTCAGTGATCTCAAGCTGCCAGTGATAAAAACCTGCATCGAAATCAGCAGATGTATCACTATCAACCGTGAACAGATAGTAATCTGCACTGCCAACCCCAAGCAACTTGATCTCGCTGCTTCCGCCCTGAGTTACCCTGGCCACATATTCAGCAGTATGTGTCGCAGCAGGATAGTCAGCGACTAAATCGCTGCGCTTCCATTGTAGGAAGTCACCGACAACAACTTCGAGAGGTTCGCCCTCTGGTGCATTAGCGGAGTCAAAAAGATTAGCCATTATTTGTACCCATGCACAAAGGAACTGCGTCTAGGCATTGCTGGACCCCTAGACGGACGTTGAGTTTGTTCGGATAATACCCTATTTTGTGCCTGCTTGTAAACTGCCTCAATATTCAGGTTCAATACGGCCAGTGCGGCGGTAGCGTAAACTCTGCAATCCAATGCTTCGTTCCTTTGCCTAATCTTAACCCATTCGCGTTTTGGGCGACCCTTAAAATACTTCGTGACCTTCTTTTCAGCGGTCAGCATACGGAAATATTCCGCATTGCGACCCTCTGGAAAGTGGCAGTAGCCGTCACCCTCATCCGTCATCTTCAGGCGAGCATACACTAATTCCTTGGCAGTGTCAGTACCAACAGGGAAAAGGTTTATCTTTCCGATGTTGTTCTTGGTTGGTCGGCCAATGATCGGCTTTCCCTCACCGCCGACACCCTTGATCGCAAATACCCTGCGACCCGACCTTTGGCGCGCATAATTGTAAACCTGCTGCGTGTAGTGACCGCCGGAGTCAATGCAGGAAGAGCGTATAACCATCTCACCATGCAGAGGATGCGTGAACGTCTTTTGCAGCAAGCTGTCTAGCCTGATCCACAATTCCGAGGTCGATGGGTCGCCATAAAGCGTATCATACGAAATTGACCAGCTTTCTTCGCCTCGACCCCAGCCAACGACCTCGATCTCCAAGCGATCATCCTGAACGTCAATGCCAGCAGTCATCAGCAAGACATCTTCCGGCAATTCATCGCCCCAATCCTCACAGCGATCCATCAGGTCAAATTCGTCAATCCTGTCACCCTGCTCCTCCCAGGTCTCACCGAGAAAGGTGTTTACCCAAGTTTTTAGTCGCATTGGGTCTCGCTTGGACGCCAAGAAGTCTCGAACCGTGTCTTCCATCGGCGTCCACGGCGAATATAAACCAGAAAGGTGGAAACCAGCAGTCTTGCCGTCGCCTTCTGCTGTTTTGCGCCATTCACCATACCTGATAGCCGCAAAACGCTTAACATCGCTCCAACAGCTCCCACAATGCTCGCAAACGTATTCAGCCGATGCAGGCTTGCCTTCCTCCCACTTCACGTTGGACCACTTCAAGACCTGATGCTCACCGCAATCCTGACAAGGTACAAAATATCTGCGCTTGTCGCTTTCTTCATACGCAGCCTCAATCCGGCTCGCACCCTTGTCCGTCGGCGTGCTGACCATGATGATCTTGCGGTTCCAGAAGGTAGTTGATCGCTTTTTGGCCAGCGAAACAGGATCACCCTCTGTTCCGGCAGATAAAGGATAGCGGTCAACCTCATCGCACAGAATGATGCGACATGGCCGAGATGCCAGCGATGATGGCGAATTGGCGCCACAAGCAGTAACGTGTCCGCCTGGGAAGACCTTATGCAGCGTTGTATTACCACTGTCCCTTGATCTGGGGTTCTTGATCTTCTCCGACAGCACAGGCGTATCCCTGATCGCCGGAGAAAGCCTGTCCTTTGACCAAGTTTGCGCCATTTCAAGCGTCGGCTGCACAACCAGCATCGGAGCCGGGTCTTGATGTATATGATAACCGACAACATTATTAATCAGCTCGGTCTTTCCGATCTGCGCGCCAGTCATCAAAACCACTGTCTCGACATCGGTGTCAGATACAGCATCCATCATTCCGCGCTGATATTCAGCCCTCGATGTGGTCCACCTACCAGCCTCCGCAGAGCTTTCACTTGATAGCTGACGGTAGTTATCCGCCCACTGACTGACATTCAGCTTTGGCGGCGGCTTCAGAGCCTTGGCGATGGCAGAAGTCAGGCGAGATTCAAGTTTCTTCGCTTGCTGCTTCTTTGTCGTATCCGACCAATTCATTCAGTGCCTCTACTATTTCAGCCTCAATCAAGCTCTGGACCTCTTTGACCGTTGCCGCGATGTGAGCTTCAGGTGCAACCTTCGTTGGGACAGCCAACAACTTTGTTCGGACCTTGGTTAGTTGCAACTCAAACTGTTTAGCTACATTTTCAATATACACAAGATCGCCGCGTTCTACAGCATTTTCCATTTCCTTGGCATCAGCCTGCTCTTTCGCAAGCCTCGCCCGCTCCTCTTGCAGATCGAGATCACCAACCTTTGCTCGGCCAGCGGCTACTTCCCTGACATGCAGGATGTATTGCTTGCGCGCCTGATCAAGGTTATACTTACCTCGGTCCTGTTTTTCGATTATGCCCTTGTTTATAAGCTCCTGCACCGTTTTCGTCGTCATCTGAAGGTGCGTTGCTAAATCTGACATCGTTGCCATTCGCGGTGGTCCTTTTTCCATACACCTCCATATATACAGTTCTATCGCTAAAAAACAAACGTGCCTCACGCGTACCCGCATGGCACCTTTGCCATAGTACCTTTTGCGCCCGGTTGCGCGCCATTCTACGCCGATTTGAGTGGTGAGATAGGTTGCCTCATGAGTGATATGTCACATTTACCCAAACGCGCTTAAAACGGCTTAAAAACGGCCCCTTTTTAGGCGCGCTCATGGCCAGTATATCCAGAGGGCCGGTAGGGTAGCGCGATAGGTTTGGGCAATGTGCGGCGATATTTGCGCGGCATAGTTTCCGCCTGGAATATAGGCTGGCAAGCGGACAACAAAAAGCCCGCTCAATGGCGGGCGGGCGGGCTGGCAAGCGGACAACAAAAAGCCCGCGCAATGGCGGGCTTGATGTTAGGTTATGTCGGCGCGCTTAGATCAGCGCCATGATTGCCAGCATGATTGCAATGCCGCACAAGTTACAAGTTTTTTCCATTATGCCGCGCCCGCCAATCTGTTGAAATATATTTGCACCAATACGGCATGAAAGCCCGCCAATGGCGCGACATCATAACCGGGCAATGATAGCGCGCCACATTGGGTATCCTGACCCCAATCAACGCAATCGTGCCAACTATCGAAAAATGGCCCTATATCATCGCCGCGCTTGATTGCGCAAAACTTTGTGATTGGGTCAATTAATACATCAAATTGACCGTGGATGTTTTCTTTTATTAGTTGGTTATTCATCATTCAATCCTACCATTTTTTGAGCCGCCAATTTGCAAGCGGTCACTTGCTCAATTGTCATTCCATTATTTGCAATGCTTTCAGCCATTGCTATGCATTCAGCCGCGCGGCTTTCATCGGGCGCTGAAATTGCAAGCGCAAGCGCCATTGTCAGCGCGTCAATATTGTTTTCGATATTCATGCCGCCACCTTATCAATAACAAAGCCCGATTGATCTTTGCGCGCTTTCCCCTTGGCATATAGCGCGACGATTGATTGCGACGGGTCTAGAAAACGTAAATCGGTTTTATCGCCGTCAATCGTCGGCAATCCCAAAAAGCTTTCGGGGATGCTTTCCTTGTCGCGGAATACCACGGCAATATTCATTCCGCGCTTCAACGCAATTTCACATTGCTTTTTATATGCCGCGCTTGCCTCGCTATAGCTAAACGTCAATTTATAATTAGGTATATCAAGCGGGCGATTGGCAATCTTTGTATAATCGTAAAACATAATCTCGGGGAATATCTCAAAAAGATTAAGCCCATCATGCTTTATCAATTCCCACCTAACATCCGTTGTTCCATTCAAGCGGATTGCGGGCTTGATTCCGCGCTTGTCGCAATATGCCACAAAGCGAATACAATCTTTGATCAATTGCGCCATAAAGCCCGATTGATCTTTGATAAACCATTCCGCCTTGCGGGCGCGCCCCTTTTGCACGCTATTCATGGCGCCGCGACCGGCGGTATTCAGGCAACCATCAAGGCAACCGGCGGTCTCAGCCATTGGGCAAAGATTGCGGCCCATTGTTTTATATGGCGTCATATACATGATCGCGGTCAAATAGCCTGAGCCATTACCTTTGACCGTTTTAGCATCGCCGCCCGCGCGGATTAGATTTCCGATGAAACTATATTTGATATCGTTTTCCATTGTTTTCCTACTTTCCTAGTTTGCAATTGTTTGCGATTGAATTTGCGCGGCGTCGCAAAGCGCGCTTTTTGACGATTGGAAATAGTATCCAATCTCAAACCAATTGTTAAAAACGCCATAGCCGCAAGTATCGGTCCAAAATTCCGTTGCCATTAACGCGGGCGCATAAAACACAAGCGCCGCGAATAACATGACGCCAACAATTCCGGCCACAAATTCGCCCGCTATTTTGTAATGGCAATCAATCGCGCCGATCTCTTTAAAGGCGGGGTATTTTCTACATTCCTTGCACATTTTATTTTCCTTTCCTATCGCGGCCAATCAAACCGCCTGTCACCTGAATATATTGAAAGCATATGCCGGGCAAGTAAAAAAATGCCGCTATTCCCAATTTTTCGCAATTAAATCAGCCCGCCCAAAATGCTGCGACGCGGCGTCAAAATCATGCCGCAATGCGGCGAGCGGGCGGCAAAATGCCACCGAAAGCACACAAAACCATGACCGAGGGAAAAGCTCACCCCACCGAGGGAAAAGCTCACCGAGGGAAAAGTTCAGGCCACCGAGGGAAAAGTTCAGGCGCGGATTTTTGCGGTGCGCAGCGCGCCGACAAAAGATTTGCGGAAAAGTGTGGGGAAAGTTCGCGCGATGCCGCGCTTGGCCGCTGGCAAGGGATCATACACGCGTTTAATCTTTGCGCTTGGTGATAAAGTATAGAGCGCCTTTATCTTTCTGTTTTTCTTGCCACCAGTCCGCTCCATAATCATACTTTTACCAGTACGCTTGCTAGTGCCATAAAAAGTATTCTTACGCGCCAGCACCTGCTTTGGCTTTGATGCCTCGGTGATGCGTCCAGCCATAGGTCCAGACCCTTGCCGACGCTTGATCTTTGCGCCGCTGATCGGGATGGCCAACTTTTTGCGCCCAGATGTTTTAATGTCGCCTGTAACATGACGCTTCATAAACTGCGTGCCAGCTATTGTTTTTCTTGGGCCTTGCTTCTCACCAGCAGCGGACTGGGTTGTCCCAGCAGGCACAGGATCATCAACAGGCTGAATTGACGCCACAGCCATCCCAGTTCGCTTGGTGTAAGATGCGTTGGCGCCGAAAACCCGGTGAACTGCCATAATGAAAGATAAGTTACGCGCCTCAAAGGTTCGCATGTATTCGCGGGTGATGTCCTCATTCCGCACCTTCACCGCTGTTTGAGTGACGGCCCTAGCAACCGCAAAGGGGATTTGCCGACGAGCCAAGTTGTCCAACTTCTTGTACATCTGATCGGTATCGGCCTTGATTGAGAAGCGAATAGACATTTGACCCCCTGATGGAAAAGCTCACCACCGATGGAAAAGCTCACCCATATAATACACGATCAGTGGATAGATTGCGAGACGCCTGCGGATTCCTGTATCATCTGCACTACGCACAACATCGCAACCATGATCTGAGCGGCGTTATACCCCTCATCGTGGCATTCATCCATAAAGTCAAACACCGCATCAATGATCTCGGCATCAATCTCCATGCCCTTCGAGATAACAAAAACTTCACTTGACATAGCTCAACCTTCCCTGCTTCGGCGACCTTACTGGCAAACAAAGCAAAAAAGAACCCCCACTAAAAAGCAGGGGTCCAGGTGAACAAGAGCGCGTGTCTGGGAGGAGATGCGCTGAACGTCACTTATCACATATTTGAGCAAAAGTCTACCCATCTCCCGCGACCTCTGCCCCGAGAGCCATATAGCCAGCGCCGTCGCAACTCGAATCACGATGCTTACCATTGCGTAGCCTAGCGATCTTCAGCAAAGCCATCATGTGACAAACATCAGCCGCGCTGACTGGATAACCGCCGAGATATGCTGACCACATGGTTGCAATGCAGCCGAAGTTCTCGCTTGCATCACCGTAGTCGGCTGCACGCTGGCCGTTAATGAGCTGGGATGCCTCTTTCAACACCTGTGTTCTCACGTTATCTGTCATTTCACTCTCCTGTTGGTTCAAAGTTAATCTCGTCATCGTACATTCTGACCGCTGTGATCTTGGCTTTAGGGAACTCATTCACCACAGGGGCCACCAGATCGTCTGTAAGCGCGTTTAAGACGGCACAAACGTCAGACAGGTGGTAGACGGTCCAATTTGGGTTTGAGCGTCTCACGGCGCTTATATCGCCGCTGGCGAGGAAGCAATATATCTTGCCACCCCACTCGCAGATATGCCCGTCAACTTTCGGCGGCTCATGGCCATCCTGGCGAGCTTTCAGGTTCATCATCTTGAGTGCTTTAATCAGACTGGTCGCCAACTCAACGCAAAGTGCGGCATCCTCGGCGGCCATCGCGCTTTCCAGATCATCACGCAGCTCACGGTATCTGACGGCGTATGCTGGCGGCACACAATTGACCAACGTATCGCCCCACACTTTGCTGGCCGCTGCCGACGCGAAGGTAAACGGCTCAACCGCTGCGGCGACCTTTCGATTGATCGGCTTGGCATGGTCGGTATGCTTGCTGTCAAACTTGCCACGATCAGCCCTCGCCTTGGCCACCTTTTTAGCCATTAAATTTCTCCCGACATACTAATACGATTGCCTTATAGGCAAATCGTATTCTTCGTAGGTCATGTCCAATCATACGATTTTGACTACGATTAGCTACGAAAAATACGAAAAACGTGTTTATACCGTTTAAAATCAACAACATGAAAATCGTAGCAAAATCGTACATCATGTGACCCTTCCTTCCTTGGCAGAAATCCATATTTTGCCCTCATTTTGCACCATATAGCCGCTTGAGATTAGCCCTTTGATGGCCGCCGTGTAGGCTCCAGATGGGTTAGCGGAGGTCATTTTACCCCTGGCAAACTCCCTCAAACTCTCTTCGTCGATGCACCAGAAGCGCCCACTTTCGGGCCAACCTGGGCCAGATGGGTTCTCTCCGCCGATGCCTTCTCCCCGCAATTGTTTGAAGGCTGACACGACAACTTTCTGGTTTGCGCCGCTTGGCCGCTTCTGGTTCATGTCTGCCACATCGTCTGGATCGGCCTGCTCAATGGTACAGGTTGTGACCACATCGCCGTCCTCATCCTTGCCCAGTTCATGCACCTTTAGGTTAAAGACAAACGGCTCCTGTGGCTCCAGATCACGCTGTTTGGTGGCTGTAGCCGTGCGCAATGCCCCTTCAACTTCCAGCTCAATTTCGGTGTCTGTGGCGGCTCTAAGCGAGCTGTGGCCACGCGCCCCTTTGGCTGTGTCTTTACCGCTGTGATGGACGATCATAATATGTGCGCCTGTGACTTCGCGCAGGGCATCGGCATTGGCAATGAAGGATGTCATGTCTGTCGGCCCGTTTTCATCGCCGCCAGCCATCGCGCGGGATAGCGTGTCGATCACGATCATGGACAGCGGCTCACCTTTGTCGGCCTCGATTTGCTTGCACAGCTCAATCAGGCCAGCCAGGTCGGCCTCTGGGCGCAGTAGATCAACTGGCGATGGCCTTACAGCCAGCGGAGCGTCCGTTATTCCGTACTGTTTGCGCAGAGCCACGCAGCGTGACTGAAAGGCGTTGCCGCCCTCGGTGGCCAGATATAGCACTGGTCCGCCCTTAACTTTGCTTCCCTGCCATTCAACGCTGGCTGAGACGCAAAGCGCCATGTCTAGGCAGAAGAACGATTTGCCGACGTTGGATGGCCCATAGACCACTGACATCTGACCTCGGCCCAGCCAGCCTTTTATGAGGTAGGATGATGTCAGCACTGGTTCTGCGTCTTTCAGCCAGAAGATCGGCTTTTGTTCGGCGTTGGGTATGATAATTGTAGCTTTAGGCTGCACTGGCTCTGGCTCTGGCTCTGCTTCAGGCACCATGTCAAAGTCGGCATATGGGTCAGCGGCAGCTTTGACGATCTCTTCGCGCTGTTTGGCAGGCGTTGGCCGGATTTCCTTGCCGTACTCTCTGACGGCATCTGACATCCTGCCGCCATGTTCAAAGTGCGCCCAGATGTCAAAGGCGTCACCATAGCAAAACTCACCGCTGGCTTGACCGATGCCGGATGCTCTGTCGGAGCCGGAGAGGCTGACCCAGTGCGTGCCAAAGTCCTTCGTGGCAAACGATCCGCTTGACTGCATTGGGCTGCGATAGCTGTCTGATCTGCCTTTGCGCTCATAGCCGTATTTAAGCATGATGTCGGAGATAGTGTGACGCTGGTTAAATACCTCTATCGGGTCATCGCCATCAAACTTGCTGCGATTTTCCTCACGCTGCTGTGCGCGCAGTGACCGCTCTGCTGCTGCTCTTTCTGCTGCGATGGCTTCATTCTTACGGCGGAAAAGCATGTTTTCCCAAATGCGGCTTTCGGCTGGGATAAGCAGGCCATCGCCTCGATGGCGAACACCGTGGTAAAAGCTCGGCGCACCAAATTCATTACGTCGAGCTGGCGGCACATTAGGCAAATATATGGGTTGGCCAGTGCGAGAGAGAGAAGAATCACACGCTATATTTTCAGCCTGCATGAGATCAAATAGTGCAAGCTGTACGTCAGCGTAGTCTTCACCGCTGATTGGCAGGGCGAGGGGAATTAGCACGCGCCACTTGCGGTTGTCTTCGCTGGCCCCGGATGACGAATAGATCAGCGCGGATGCGTTGCCTGTGACTGTCTCAACGGCGGTGCGCAGCTCTATTAGCGATGGATCACCTTCGTCCACATCAATCGCGAGCATCCAGTATTCGCCATGTTCGCGTTGCGTGGCGTGATTTCTGCCATCGTGATCGCGGTATGTTGACGGAATAATAAAGGAGGCATCGGCTTTTTCCTTGGCCTGCGGCTCGCTGACAAGTTCAGCTATTTTAGCTAATATAATGCCATCATATTCTAGGTATTTGTCGCCAACCTTTGTATCCAGCGCACCGTGCGCTAACAGAAGCTGCTGCTTGCCAACTTCGCTCGTTTTTGTTAGTCTATTCATGTTCGGACCCTTTCCACCAATCACCGGACTTTTTTCCTAGTAACCCCTGCCAGCGTCCCAACTGGCAGGGGTTTTCTCTTGCCTAGAATGGAATTTCATCGTCCTCTAGCTTCGCAGGCACATCAGCCGCCGATGCTTCTGTTGGCGATGTTACTATCCCAAAGTCATCAAGAGCTTCTTCAACGCCGCCAGACATCGTTGTCGGCACCTCATCGAATTCATCCAGGCCACCGCCCCCATACACAGCGTGAGTAACCTGAACGCTATTAATCATAAGCGTGATGCCGTACTCTGGCGGGCTTGTTTGCGGGTTGCTGGACGGGTACGCAGTGAATATTATGTTGCCTTTGGACCCAGACCAGAATTTAAGATCAGCCAACGGTTGCTTCATGCCGTCAACGACTTCAGGTTTTTTGTTAACATTGCCCTCTCTGTTGACGCCGTTTTTCTTGGCTTTGAACTCATAGTTGCCATTTTCTAGCTTTTTCATGCCGAAGACCTTACTGAACGGCCCTTTTGTTTTGCACGTTTCATAGTGTGCCTTTAGCTCACTGTGCAGCTTTGCAGCTTCATCTTTGCCCATTTCCCAGCTAATAGAATATGTAGCGCCCTGAGCTGTTGGCGCGCATTCCTCACTGCGCTTTTCCGCAGTGCTATAGCGGTACGTCGTGTTGAGGCGGGGATATTTAAACTCGAGGTTGCGAAGGACCATTTTTTTGAAGTCAGTGTTAGCCATAGTATTTTCTCCTAGTTGAATTCGGCTTGTAGCCATCGTGGCAGATCAATCACGTTTGTGATGTCTGACCAACCAGTGTCCCACTTTTGACTTTGGTTGGCTTTTGCAATCTTGTCGAGGGTCAGGTGCATTTGCTGCGTACCCCATTCAAGATATTCGGGTGATAGAATGTTGGTTGATACAGCATATGGAGCTGCCTTTTCAACATTCACGAAGACGAATTGGTTGGCTTCATAGCCAGCCAGGTTCAAACAGTAGATATAGAACGCCGCTTGGATGGCATAGTTATATGTGTGCATGTCTTTTGCCACGCCGCGTGGGCTGGCATCCTGACAGGTTTTGAGGTCATAGATGACGCCTTTTGCGTCCCAGTAGCTATCGGGTCTGCATTTTAGCTGCAATCCGCTCACTGGGTCTGTAGTGAAAAAGCTCGCTTCATTGACCGTTGTTGGGCCTGCCATGCGCTGACCTGCCGGATGGAACAGCACGCTGTGTGCCATCTCCTGCGCCAGATCATAGTCACCACAGGTTAACAGGGTTTTACCTTCTGCCTGCGCCTGTTCGTGCAGTTCTGACCATGCTTTGCCTCGGCGGGTTTCTGGTCCGCGTATCATTCCGGCGCCGTCTTCAAGCACCATTGAGTGAGTGCAAGTGCCGAGGTCGAAGGCAATGCTGGATTTGTAGACTTTGGTCTTCCAGTGAGCCAGCGACTTGCTGTGGACTAGCTTAACATCGGACGAGCTGATCGCGTCTTCGTCGTGATATTGCGCATTGGTTAGGTCTGTTCTCATCATTTTACCACCTCAACATCTTTTCCATCGGTCTCTTCCTTATTCAAGATTTCAATCCTGATTGCCGGGCGGCATACCATAGCCTCTGAAGCGAGCTTAATTCGTCCTGCGCCATAGCCCAGCCCTTGCCGTGACCCAGATCAACCTCCTGCGCCTTATTCATAAACGTGGCCCGTGAGGCGTAGCCAACCACGTTAAGTTTATTAGGCTCAATCTGGCAGACCAGCACAGCGCAATCCGCTTTGAACGCCTCCTTGCGCTTAAATAGTAACCTGCCGGTCTCATGAAACGTGGCTTTTACGTCCACAGAAATATCATCTAGCCAGAGGTCACACCCATCGTCCACGCCAATCGCGTGCTGATGCGGAATGTTGAAAACCTTAGACACGGCGACTTCAGCCTTAACGCCCAGCAAATCCAAATCTGCGTCAGACCTGCTTTTATCCTTGCGCTGATTAACAACGCCAGACACCCTAGCAAGCTGCCAGCGCATAGCCGCAGCCTGCTTGCATTGCGACATCTCTTTCGGTGATAATTGGATTAGCATCCGAATTTCTCTGTTACAAAATAGACATAAGTATCAGAGAGAACTGTTCTGAACTCACCATTTGACCATGTGCTAATTTCAGTATCGCTTAGTATTTTTTCTATATAATATTCAGCATCATTCGATGCGGTAATCTTGATTTGTACTTTTCCGTCTACAACATCCATGTCCAAAAGGGTTGACTGGACGGCTTCGAGAAAACCAAGTCTATACGCAAATTCGCACTTTTCATCTAAAATCTTTTTTAGATGCGCACTGTTTGTCATCCAATCGTGGTCCGTTATGTGATCATCTCCCTCAGAAGCAAGTTTACACAGATCATCAATATCATTTATTCGCACTTTCATTGCATTGCCTCCCTAGCAATAAAGCAGAAGGTCTCAAAGTCGACCTCCACAGTGTAATCGTGATCGCAGTCAGTTAACGCAGCCAGCGGGATCACACATCGCATTGGCTTGCGGTCGTATTTGTAAATCATGCACGGCATCTTTTGCTCACGCTCGGCGGCGGTTTTAACTTGCGCCCACCACGCAGGCGCACCGCCGATTGGGCCATCCTTGTAGCGTTTAAGCTCCAAGGTAAACGGGAATGCTGGATCGTCTGGGATCAAGTCAGCGTGAGCGCCAGCCCGGTATTGCTCCAGATCGCGCTTGAAACCGATGCCCAGCTCATCGCGAAGCATGTTGGCAACTTCCCGCTCAAATGATGCGCCCTTGTTGCGCCCGTTGACCATCAGTCCGGCTGCGGCTGCGTAACTTCAATGCCAGCATCAGCCGCCCTTGCTACAGCGGAACTGCGCACGAATGCTGTAAACGATAGCCCTGATCGGCGCGCCGCTTCTGCGATGGCTTCCTTCTGGGCCTGGGTAAACCCTATTAACTGCTTGTGATCCATCGGACCCTCCTATGTTTGCCCCTCCTGCTTAATATTAAATAAATATTAGTGCAAGCGAAAAATAGCTATTGCGCATATTGTTGTAATATGTGATGAAGAGTTACAGAAAGTTAAACAAAGGAAATCTGTTATGCACACTAAATCAATCATCGTAACCAACGTCCACTTTCACGGCTTTGCGTTTGCTTATGACCCAGAGACCACTGAGGGCGTGTTTATCCCAGCAGGTGTTATCGAGGGCCACACAGTTAACGCCGGCGATAGCATTAATGTTGTCTTGATTCCCAATTACTCTGACAAGGCCAGCTCAACGCCTTGGATGGCGATCAAGATTGAAAACGGCGTTAAGTTCCCGCAGCCTGAGACCACCGCAGAGGTCATTGAGCTGCCAGAGCCGGAGCCGGAGCCATTGTCACC
>Ga0206131_10001155_pt1 | contig 34610 bp, 32 predicted proteins | sample Helgoland_Spring_FD_148636 | JGI IMG/M metagenome (GOLD analysis project Ga0206131, IMG submission 148636) | Pelagic subsurface seawater microbial communities from Kabeltonne, Helgoland, North Sea - Helgoland_Spring_Bloom_20160517_1 | ecosystem: Environmental > Aquatic > Marine > Epipelagic ... | reverse complement strand
ATAGACAATTGAAACCATGGTTTGATAGTTCCCAACCAGAGGTAGACCAAATAGGTACCGATGAATATGAAAATTACTTCCAATATTACAAGTCAGCATTAGGTGGGTGTGGAAAAGAAGAAGACCGGAAATTTGAAGATAAAATAATCAAAAATGTTATGAAAGAAATTCTTGTAGATAAATAGTAGTTTGTCTTTGGGTGTAAACCAAATATTGAAACTATTCATTATTTTCGGATTCAAATGACATAGATCGTTGGATAAATTGACGTCCAGATAACAAATGTAATATTTCATTTAGTTTCAGTTCAAGTGATTCAACCCGTTTTTGTAAATCGGTAAGAACATTAGTAGGTTCAATTGTGGAAATAGGTATAGCTTTTGTTTTGATTGGTAAATCAATATTACACTTATCTAGATAAAAAAATTCCTCATTTTCTGACATATGTAAGCGATTGATATAGAATAAAATTATCGTTCTATATCAATTTTCATACAACACTATCATCATCATCCCAGTTATCAAGAGCCTCATGTTGTAATATAATACTTGGTCTAAAATGCCTAGAATGCTTTTTTTGTTCGGCAACTATTCGTTTTTCAAGTTCGCTCTCTTTCTTTTGTGTTTGAAACAATTCCATGCGGTTATTGTAGTTACGATCCGCATTTACATAATTATATTTGTTGCGTGAGATAGTATCCATAATGATTTCAAATTCAGTAGTAAGTTGTTGTTTAGTTTCAATAAGATTTTTATATTGATCGTTCATATCATTTAATACCTCTCTCCATTCTGCTAACTTAGCACTGGCATTATTATACTCCCATAGATGTTTATTATTCCAGGGTCCGAGAACATCCATTCTATGTTCAATCTTATTGTGTAATAACGAGTATTTGGCCCTTAAATTTTGTATCTGTTCCTTTAATTCGTCCAATTTATAGTATTTGGAAATGGATAAAATCAATGAAATATATGTTGAAATAGTAATAGAAATAACCTCAATAATGTCAATCGGAATTCCAAACTGTAATTTGGTAGCTTGTAAAAAGCCAGATAATGTGGAAACAAATATTACAGACGTTTGGATATTATTAACTGTATTGGTTAAATCATCATATTTCAAATCTAATAGACGTTTATTTTCCTTGCATTCTTTTAATATAAAATTATTTATCTTACGTTGTGAAGTCAACTCATTCTTAAACATTATATATTCGCGCTGCAAGAACCAGTCTTTACTATCTTCGCTATATGTGTTTCCAAACATAGATGATCGCGTTTTATGATTTGAATGTTCAGAAGCAATTGTAGAATTGTCGTCATTTACAGGTTCAAGAGAACTAGCCGGCGATGGCGTAGATATTTGCAAAACAGTATCCGATGATGTATCATCCTGAATATTTTGAGGGATATCATCCGTTGTTTCAGTGAATGTATTCTCAATTGGATCATCTATATTATTTGTACTATTAGAGGTTTCATCCGTATTTTCAGAACTCATTTAGATAATGTATAGATATTTAGTTTTTAATAGTGACTAAATATTTTGGTCTGTATCGGTAGTAGGCATTTCATCCTTACTTTCTTCATTGTCTTCAATAGAAATTTCTGATGGTTCAATTGGAATAGATTTGGCAATTCGTGTCTTAGTATTGTCTTGTTGCATATAATATAAACACCATTTTGGAAGATTAGCTAGACAATTCATAACAGTATTGTAGGTAAATCCAGTAACCAAAGTATCCGCTCCACCAGTAAATTTAATGCTATACCACCAATAAGGCGGTATATATAACATAAAACCAGGCATAATATCAAATTCCAAGAATTGCATTTTATTAATTTCGTTTTTATATTTTTTCTGTGGAGACCATACATTGACAGGTGACGTAAACTCGTAGTTTTCATAGTCATTATTTGGGTATAAATACTTATTGCTTTTCCATGGCGTCATTTTAATAGTAATCTTGCCATTCATTGTAGAAATAAAACGGCGACAATCAGTGTGATATCTTAATGGAGTATATGTATTGGATGAACCCATAATAACATCATATTTGGTAATAACTGAATTATTGGGTTTTATAAGTTCATCATTTTCATGAAAGTATTGGTATAAATTGGCGTCTTCAATAAATTCGTGATTATTTTCAGTGAAATAACTAGAATGTGTATCACTTTTTAAAAGTTTGTTTGCACTTTGTAACGGAAGGACAATATAATCAACCGTAGTGCTTGAATCATCTGAATAATAATCCTTAATATCCTTAATTTTTATATCATGCATATTGGTAATTTCCAGTTTTTCATTTGTAATTTCTTTATAAAAATCTGGTGAAATTGAATTATACTCAAATAAAACCGGTTGTTTTACATCACATACTTCTTGCAAATGAGATTTGTTAGTATAATCCATTTCATATATTTCTAAATCTTCACTCGTCTTCAAATGATGAATTATATGTAGATACATAATGAGGACAATGCCAAATAGTATGAAATTGCTAATAATCGCCATATTATAATATATCATAATATGTTGTTTTATGTGTTGTATTCTAACGCAATTGTAGTATTTAGTTATCGTCAATCTTGGGTGCTAAGTAAAACATCAGTTTTCCCTCGGCATTATTATGGTTTAAATGATAAATAAGTTTTAATGGATAATTATTAGTAAGATGTAATTCCATTTCTTTGGTTAGTTTATTGAATTGGCAAATATTATGTAAAATATTTAAACTAAATGATAAATTCATAGTTTCACCTTCATTTATAGAATATGAAGTGAGTTCGTCAATATCTATTTCAACTGTCATTTTACCAGATTCTTGACTAATGGATAACAATTCAATCTTTTCTTCGGTACAATTTACTTCAATGGTTTCTCCAAATAACTTCAATTGATTAATAATATTTGCAAAGTTTGCAGATGAAATGGAGAACTCAGCATCACTATCAATATCTGGAATAGCCATTAAATCCGTTTCTAATTCAATTAATGGAAGTTCAAAACTTTTATCAAATATGGATTTATCATCGCTATTAAAATGAATGAATAATTTGTCATCATTATCGGATGAATATTTTATATTTAATGTTTGATTTTTATCCCGTGTATTCAATACTTTAAATAAAATAGCAGAATTAATTCCTAATGTATATGTTTGGTCGCCAATATGTTCATATTTACAAAACCATTCAGCTGGAAGGTATATTTCAAAAATAGAAACACGCGTAGAGTCCATTGATTGTACATACATGCGTTCTTTATCAAACATGATATTTATATGGTCAGTAAAAAGGCGTGCATGTTGAAAAATATGTGTAAAACATTCTGCAACTTGGAAATTATTAAGGGTAATCTCAATGCTCATAATTCTATATCTAGATATATCACGTAATCTACATATAGATTTTACTTAATAATTTTTTTTGATATAATTGGCAATAACTCATTTACTTCATTTTTATGAATAAATTTAATTTTTTTTCTTACTGTATCGGGCATAAATGGTGCTAATAAATTAGATGTTGATGTTAAAAAACTGGGAGAATTATGCATATGAAAAACATCTAAATATTGTTCTAATTCGTTATCAATGCATCTTTTACTAATAGACATAATAAGTTCTCTATATCTTTCAATTGCCGATATTGTAAGACTATTTAAATTAACATGTAAATGGAATTTACCATTCGTTCTAACTATTGTATTAATCATATTCATTAAATAATCCACAACCACAACATAATTTGCAGGACACATGAAGGTTTTTAATATAGTGTAATCTACAAATATTTTAAACCCATCAAATGCAACTATTGATTGAGATAGTAATTCATCTAAACCAATAGACTTGGTAATTGAAGTGGCACAATCATGTTTTTGCTGTTTTTTTACAAAAAGATTTTTTTGATTTTCCGAATAATATTGCTGTTGTAATATTGCTATATTTTGCATAAATTTACTTGGATTATTGGTCGCCATAGTAGTAATTATATAGATTATTATATCATATTTATATAATTTATTATCATAATAAGTTATTCAGTGGATTCATTTGACACCTCTTTTCGCATATCAACACTGGTTGGAGAACTTGGCTCATTAGTAACCGTTGTATTTCCATTAGATGTTAAACTAAATACACTGTTAATATCTACATCATCAGATGTCATATTCACATTAGATCCTAACTCAGATAAGACTTGAACACGCTCACCTAAAAGCATTTTATTTACATCCATTGTATATGTTTGTAGTTTAAGTAGAGTATTTTTTAATTCAGACATTTCATTTGCAATCATTTCAAAACGGTGATTGAACTCATCTAATACACCGACAATCTCACTATTCTCATCAATATTACTTAATCCTTTGCTTGATATGCTACCATTAGATGATTTAATTTCAGTTTCTAATGCAGTAATACGAGTATCAAACACAGAAATAACTTCTTGAAGTGTTAACTTCTTTGCTGGTTCGGCATTTACAAATTGATTAGTAGTAGTAGAATTAGTAGAATTAGTAGGAACAGGAGGCGTTGTAGAAACAGCACCTACACGACGACGTATAGCAGCAGCATTAGAACGGCTCATTTTAACTAAGTATATATATTTATAAGTCTGGTCTCTAAATGATTATTTGTGAAAATATAATAATTTAGTTTGTCTCATTTTCTTTTCGGTCGGCGTAATAAACAAAATATAATATTATACTATATAATGTCAACGCAAAAACGTAATCGTTGTAAAAATGGAACCCGCAAAAATAAGAAAACCGGTAATTGTGAAAGTGTTTTAGACAAAACCTGCTCTATTTGTTTAGACAGAATTGTATCTGGAAATGTCACTACCAAATGTAAACATAAATTCCATAAAAAATGTTTGATTGGTTGGTGTAAAGGCAATAAAGAGAAACCAACATGCCCTATTTGTAGAAAGGATATTAAGGAAACTTGTAAAAAAATTATGCCTTTTAATAGCCACGAAGTATTCCGTTACATTGGATACAAATATGATGAAACACCCGCAGATAGAGCACGCAGAATCGAACAAGCAATCATTATTGTTCGGCATAAAGATTTTGATCCAAATATAAAGAATATGTCGGGTAAAAGTTTATTGTACGAGTTATCCAATTTCACATTCAATAACAAGTATTATAAAGGTATTATTGAAGATATATTTAAAAGATATCCCAATGTTGAAGTCAGTACTGAACTAATTAATGAAATAAATGCGAACGGTAACTCCGATATATTACAACTTTATAAAAAATACAAAAAAATTCCAAAAGCATTAAAGGGTTTAATGTAAAATGAAAATCCCATATGTTTGAGAAAGTAAGAATAGATTCCAAATACAGACGAAGTTATGCTACCATTGCCATCTTTATCTGAGTGTGATGTTTGTAATCAGTAACTTTAAAATCTTCAAGAACATAATCATTAATATCATCACGTTTATTTAAAATTTCTACTGTTGGAAATTCATACGGTTCCCGAGTAATTTGCTCTTTCATTGCTTCTATATGCGGTTCGTATATATGACAATTTCCACCAAATAAAATAAATTCATGAGGGATTAAATCGCAATGTTTAGCTATCAAGTGTGTAAGAAAAGCATACGAACATATGTTAAATGGCTCACCGAGTGGGACATCCTGTGACCTGGCGAGTAAAGAACAACTTAATTTATTACCTTCTGTAACTGAGAACTGAAAAAAACTATGACAAGGAGGTAATACTCCTTGGTCTAACTGTTCTACATTCCAAGCAGATACAATAATTCTACGACTGTTCCTTTGGTTAGGGTCTTTTAACATATCTATAGCCTTTTGTAATTGATCTATTCCTTTACCCGTATAATCCGCATCCGGGTCAGCCTCATATTTAGCTCCCCAGTGGCGCCATTGTGCTGAATATAAAGGGCCAATTTGTCTACCAGGTGTATAATGAGATAATCCCCGTGATTCTAAAAACTCGGCGGTTGTATTACCATCCCAAATATGTACGTTTTGGTCGCTAAGAAGTTTTGCATCAGTAGAACCAGATATAAACCATAGCAATTCTTTCAGGCAAGTTTTCCACGCAGTTTTTTTAGTAGTTAAAATTGGTATTTTTCCATTTTCTAATGAGAAGTGCATTGCTGTACCAATAACAGTTTTTGTGTTCCCATTTCTACCTTCTTCCATAGAACCTTCGTCGATGATGTCCTTCAAAAGGTTAAGATACTGGTACTCCTCGTGCTTAGGCTGTGACAAGTCACGATTCTTGTGCTTATTGATTTCAACGATATTCTTCAACATAATGCCAAATGTTATAGTAATTCAACAACCGCTCTATTTAAATGATTTTAGCAAAGTTAAATTAATTTTATATGCCAAGTATATACGAAAATGGAAATATTAAGTGAAACGTCAAGCATTTCTAAGAAGACCTTTTTATCGCATGTGTTCTCAACGACTGAAGAGGGACAAGCCGAATTATTAAACGTGATACAATATTCATTGATGGGTGTAGTACCAATCGTATCTTTGAATAAAGCCATTCAACGTTTTATTCCAGAGGCAGACCCAGAAAAGTCAAGCATAGAACTTTTAGCCGAAATATTCATCCAACTTATTATTATGTTTTGTGGCGTAGTAATCATTCATCGTATGATAACCTATTTCCCAACATATAGTGGATTTAAATACGAAAGTTTAACCCTTACAAATGTGATATTAGCATTCTTAATTATTGTATTAAGTATCCAAACAAAATTAGGATTAAAAGTCAATATTATGGTAGACCGGGTAATTGATTTATGGAATGGTTCAAGTAGTGGAGACCGCAAAATGAACGTGAAACAAGGTGTGCGAGTTACTCGTGAGCCAATGCATTCACCAAGCCAAGCCGATCATTTAGATAATTCACAAGTACAGGGCGGTACATTCCCCCCAGCACCAACTGTAACATCTAGACAAGATATGGGAGGTTATGACCAAGCAATGCGTCCAAATGGTGGTGATGATTTTGGCATGGCAGGACCAATGGCAGCAAATAGTATGGTAGGCGGTGCATTTGGTGCATTTTAGATCTCAGACGGTGTATAGTAAAACGAAAAAACACTATAAATCAATATAATTTGAATAAAATCATATTGATACACATTCACTACATAAATGGATTGAAACCTTTACGACATTTATACGTTTTGTCCCGAAGAAAACCAGGCTTACATTTTTGTACACAACGATTTGAAATAGGGTTTCGGTCTTTGCCTCGTGGACACGGAGAACGACGTTTTTGAGTCTTGTCTCTTATACACTTAAAATTTTGATCTCTAACAAATCCTTCCTTACATATATTTACACATCGTTTTGTCAGACGTTTGTATTCTTTGCCAGTAGGACAGAACGGTTTAATTTCTAATATATCATCTGATAATGTAGCTGCGTCAATAATAAAGTCCCTATCATTTGCCATATCCGTAATCCGTTTTGCAATCTTTTTTGGTAAAGATGATCCCTTTGCTAATAAATAATTATCATAACGTCGGTTATGTTTCTCTAATAATCCACTACGCATCATAATAGATCTATATTGTTGTAAAAGTTGATCTACATTTGATCTAATATAAATATTTGGTGAAACCATGTTGATAAAGAGAATAGAGAGGTTCTTGAATAGATCATCATCCAAAAATTTACCAGTGCGATTCAATGTATATAATAGAGCCATTCCAATGCCATAACTATCAATAGTATCAACCGATTTGTGTAAGAATCTATCGTAACCAGCATCATCAAGTTCAAGTAACATAGTATAATATTGACCTAATAAATGTTGTATAGTAGGACGTTGCTCGCTTTTTTTAGAAATTGGAAGAATGCTGTGAAAGAAATAACCACAATTATCTTCAATCTCATCAGCGTAATCATTATAATGCTCAACTGTATTGGTCTCAACCCTAGTTATATGTCTTTGAAAGGTATCTTTATTTAAAAAAACTATTTCCCATGGAAATGACCAATGGTATTTATATGATAAATGATATGTAGAATTTCTTGCATTTTTTATAATATCATCCTTGTTAGTCATAAATCCAAAATCAATAAAATTTACCCGATTTGTTTTTTCGTTATAAACAATATTTTGGTGTTTTAGATCATGATGTATAATTTTATTATCATGGAATACTTTCAAACCATAGAAAATACGGGAGATTTCTAACCAAAACAATTCAATCTTAGATGTATTGCGTGCATTGATCTCCCAAGTTTCAAATACATGATCTGCAAATTGTTCTAAGTTTTTACCACCATATTTCATAATTAATAATGCTTGTTTATCTAATTCAGAAGCAGGTAAGTTTTTATTATGACATCGTTTTGCAGCATTACGATTCAGTGAAATATTTTCAATATTACACTTTGTTGGTTTACCCATATACACTTCCTTTTTCTTATCTGCATTGGCAATCATTTTATATTCACGCATTTCGTCATTAGCATCAACTTTCGTCATTAATTTGGATACTTTGTTAGAATTTTTACGGGTTTTATTTTTACACTTCATCTGTGGTTTATGAACACAACCATATGTACCTTGTCCAATAACAAATGGAGGTCCTAAACCATCGGCTTCTTTGTCCGCAAACATCCCTCTATATATGAAATCATTAGAAAATTATTTATGCATGATGTCCATAGAATTCATTAACTCCATTCTCCGCATTGATCTTTCAAGATTAACTTCTTTTTCAAGATTTTTAAATAAATAATTCGCTGTGGGTTTCTGCTCTTTTTTTTTTATTTGTTTATAAATAGTATTTATTCTTTGCATAATATCAGTAACTAGTGATTTATTAGTCATAAGTGGAACATCTATTGGTATATGTTCAACTACAAGCGTAACCGCATAATATAGCAAATATCTACGTTTTTTGTTTGTAGCAGGTGTATATTTAATACAGAATATATTACGCAGCGATTTTAATAATTGTGATATAAATGGGTTATCCAAATCATCTCCATATTTGAATATTGTATCCCAAACAATCCATATAATATTATTTTTATGTTTATTTTCAACTTGTACATCAGTTCTGGTTTCACAAGATACCACTTGCTTCTTTTTTTTACAAATTAAATCAAATTCAATTATCCATTCAATCCAATAACACGCATTAACAACACTAAGACTATCTTTTGATAAGTGATATGAAAGTTCATTAATACAAATAAACAACTCTTTCGGATCATCTGATTGTAATATATTATTTGCATATTCAGCACTTGTAGCTTTTAAACGATCAGTCATATTAGTCATATCAAATTCAGTTTCACGTTTTATCTTAATCGTTTCAAAACTATGTTTTCGCTTGGATGTAGTTAATGTACAAATAATTTCAGCAAACATTTGTCGTATGGTTGAATGATTTCGTAGTTGCATTTCACTGGTAAATTGTCCGGTTTCCATAATATTACGAAATAGCATAAAACGTTTTTCAATATAAATAACAATTTTGGGATTACCAATATGAATATGTTTACCTATAAAATGAAGAATTATTTCCCATAGATCCATAAAATGTCCGGCACATATTAATTCGCTACTCCAATAACATGCTGGTTCAATACGACTATTCATCATATTTTCAATTAAATTTTTACGAACAGCTGTTTTTTTATAATTTGAAAAACTAACACCTTGAAAATCATTCGGAAATCGCGCGTCATTTATATTCGTATTATCATCTACACTGGGAAGTTCAATATCCATTTTAACTAAATCTATTTGTAGTATGTATATACAAAACCCGTTCAAATCAAACATAAAAAAAATATTGAAATAATTATATGTATTTTTTGTCGGTTTATTACTCAGTAATTAAACGAGGTACAACATTAATCGTTTGTAATTCTTGTGACATCAACTTGTATGCGTAGGGTATCTCTACCTTAGCGAAGTCAGTTTTATTATCACAGTTTTTACACATATGTATAGTAAAGTCAGCGGTTTCATACATACGACTTTTATTACCATCATTATATGCAGCAGTCAGACCACATGTTTTGCATACATGTACACTGTATTTATCAGACACGTCATACATTCGTTCACGACAAAATCTGGTCATTCCATGAGCAATCATAACATCACGTTCCATTTCACCAATTCTGAAACCACCATCACGGCTTCTACCCTCAGCAGGTTGTCTTGTAAGATTTACCATAGGACCAATAGAGCGACTATGTTGTTTATCACTTACCATATGTTTCAACCGTTGATAGAACACTGGACCCATAAATATGCTGGTTTCAAGCTGTTCACCAGTAAGACCATTATATAATATCTCATTGCCATAACTTTCATACCCAATATTCTGTAATTCCTTTGCAATGGTTCGGATATCCATATTACCAAAACTGGTACCATCACCAAATAGACCCAATTCCAATAATACCTTACCTAATAAAGTTTCTTTTAATTGCGCAATAGTCATACGAGAAGGAATCGCATGTGGATTTATAATAATATCGGGACGAGTACCGTCTTTGGTAAATGGCATATCACACTCGGGAATAATATTGCCAACTGTACCTTTTTGTCCATGACGGGAGCTGAATTTGTCTCCAAATGTGGGTTTTCTTAATGTTCTAATTCTAACCTTTGCAAAATTATACCCATCACCGTTCCTACCAGTATAGTTTTTATCAATATAGGTATGTTCATTTGTACGGAATGTCTTACTTTGATCTTCATATTTAATAATTTTGGTAGGATCATTCCTATTTTCTTTGATTGGAACGATTTTGGCTATAATTACATCACGATTTTCAACTAATTCATTCTCTGGAATAAATCCAGATGAGTTTAACTTATTATAATTACCAAACTTAACACCACGTGTCTTGGCTGGATCAGGACGACAACGAATAATCTCATCACGAATAATATTCTTATCTTCATCCTTTTCGGTATGATAAATAGTGGCAAGAAACAGACCACGATCAATAGAACCTTGATTTACTAGTACACTATCCTCCTGATTATAACCAGTATGCGTCATAATTGCAACGTGTATTTGAGTACCCGATGGGATTTGATTTAAATGTATAAGGTTCATAAGACGTGTATCTACCAAAGGTCTTGTAGGATAATTCAGAACATAGGCTGTTTTGTCCATACGTTGATCGTAATTTGTTGCATAAACACCCATAGCTTGCTTACCCATAGCACATTGATATGTATTTCTGGGAGCTTGATTATGTTCTGGAAAAGGAACACAAGAAGCCAATACACCAAATATTGTACTTGGATGTATTTCGCAATGGGTATATTGGAAATGATCGTTTATATTTTGAATATAATCGTTTTTACATTTCATAGCAATCATTGTGTAATTTTGTTCTTCTGGGTCAATATATTCTATTACTGACTCTGGTAATTTACATGATGTTAATAGGTCATTCCAAGTAATTTCTTTATCCACTAGACGTTTGATAATATCTTTTGTAATCATTACTTTGTTATCACGTACTCTTAATACTGGACGGGTTAAACGACCGCCATCATTACATATGCGTATTTCAAGAGTATTATAGTTGAAAATGATAGATGTATATATATTAATAATGCCTTGATACTTTTTTTGTAGAGTTTTTTTATAGAATTCAATAGGTGATTTTGCAATACCAATCCATGTCCCATTAATGAAGACCTTGACCTTTCCATATAATTCGCGTGGAGATATATCTTCTACTGGAACTATATGCGGTTGGGCATATTCATATAATGCGGAGCTATTTGATGGTATAGTAATATGAGCCATATAACTAATATTTTTTACAACGCCAATAGATTGACCCTCGGGTGTTTCAGCTGGACATAGGAACCCCCAAGTAGTATTATGTAATTTTCTAGGTGCAATCATTTCACCACTCTTTTCAAGTGGAGTATTAATTCTACGAAGATGACTTAAACTGGATACATAGGTCAATCTATTTAATACTTGCGCAACGCCAACCTTACTCGTATTGGATTGTTTTATACTGAAATCACCAGTAGATAATGCTCGGTTGATCCCATTTTCAATAGTGGTAGATTTCATAATTTTATAAATATTTATATTATTAATAATATTTCCATAGTCTTCGGTTGATCTCCACGACCCACTATTTATTTCACGTACAATTTGTTTTTGCATTTCTTTTACGAGTTTATTGAAATAATTACGAAATAAGTTATTCAACAATGAACCACATAATTCTATTCGCTTATTAATATACGAATCTCTATCACTAGGTTCAATAATGCCTTGACTAGTTTGGAGAAGTTGATTTGTCATATAACCAAGAAAGTATATTTTTTGTGTTTTTGTTTTGCAATGTGGGAATAAATCATTGTTTAATACATCCGTTGCAAATTCTCGTTTTTTACGGAGTCCAGTTTCACGGTCCATATTAATTGGTGTATATGCAACATAGGTTGTAATATGATTAAATGCGTCTTCTTGTGTCATATATTTATTTGCATCAATCGCAGAGGCTTGTAATGAATCAGGAGATATACGTGTAGTGCCATCAAGATTTAATAATATATAACTACATATATCCTTATCACTAATTACACCTAATGCACGGAATAATACAAATAATTCTATCGGTTGTTTTATACGAGGAATATTAATATAAATACCAAAACCAAAACCATTATTTTTATTTGATAACATAATTTCTATTTGTTTTGGCGATATACACTTGAAATCTGGTACTGATTTTATTTCAGCATACCAAGACCATTTGGTTGAATTCTTTCCATCAAAACAGTAAATTCTATTTTCAGCGGCACGTTCTTGACCTAATACTGTTTTTTCTGACCCTTTGATAATAAAGTAACCACCACAATCCATTGAACATTCACCTGTATATTCATGTCCGATATGTGGATTTTGAGTTAATACACATACCGATGATTTCAACATAATTGGCATCTTACCGATATTAATTTTAGGTAATGTTTTTTCAATCGTTCGCGGAGAATCCATACTATCAGTTGTGCGAATAACATATTGAATATTGATATCAACTGTCATTGTGGATGCATATGTGAAATTCCGGAGTTTTGCTTCTTGTGGAAGCATTGTTTTTGTTGCACCATTATTTTCATGAATTTGTGGAGGATATAGTTTGAAATTTACAAATGAAATGAATATTTCTAGAAAATATTTATCTGTTTCTGCAACATAATCATTTTCAGAATGAATTTTTACCGGATTAAACATTTGAATTGTTCGTTGCATTTGATAATTAATAAAGTTATTATACGATTCAATCTGATGACGAACTAATCTTTCCAAATGTTTACCACTGAAATATGATTCTATTATATCAAATGGTTCTTCGGTATAATCACCTAAGTGATCAAGTAGTTTTGTTTCATTATTGGTAATCCTTGCTATATTTTCATCAATGCACCCTTTGATTTTTTCTTCAAGTTGAATATTTTGTTCTATTTCTGATAAAATATCGCTATCACTCAGTTTGTCTTTCTCGCAAACTCCGTAACTACCGTTATTTTCAGAAGATTTCATACTGTAACTCATTGTATATATGTTTTAAAATTAAGAAATACAAAATGATTCGTTCAATTTTTTGATTTGGCAATGTTTTATCAAAAAGGGTATAAATACAATTAAAAAATAATGTATATCATGACAAAATATAAAAAATTTATCCAGTTATTAGATGATTATAATTCAAATGAAAAATCCAATATGCATACATTAGACGATAAGATAACAAACGAATTCTTTCACATGCAGAATAACGTTGAAGTTGGGTATACACCAACTGATAATGACGACTTATTTTATAATAATAAGGAAACTATGTCTAATTATTTATTATGGCAACAACAAGCCGAAGTAGAGTTTGATCATAGCATTCTAACTAGACCAGAACCTTTGGTAAATGTATTTACAAACCATTGTCATATTGATATATCAGTAAATTCAGTAGGTGATTTGATAAAAATAATTGATGATTATCCAGTAGAATATAATACAAAGTATAATATAGACTTGGAAACACTGCATAAAATAAAACCAGAACTTGTATTATTGAATAATATGATTGGTATGACAAATATAAAAGAGTCAGTTATTGATCAATTACTGTATTTTATGCAAAGCTTACACGTTGGAACAAATATAAGTGATTTCAAACATACGGTTATATATGGACCACCTGGTACTGGGAAAACAGAAGTCGCGCGTATAATTGGAACAATGTACTCAAAAATTGGCGTTTTAAAGAATAATGTATTTAGAAAAGTTACTCGTAATGATTTAATTGCTGGTTATTTGGGACAAACTGCAATTAAAACAAAACAGGTTATTACCGAATGTCTTGGCGGAGTGCTATTTATAGATGAAGCATACTCTTTGGCTAGTTCTGATAACGATAGCTTTTCAAAAGAGTGTTTAGATATATTATGCGAAACACTGAGTGATCATAAACACGATTTAATGGTTATAATTGCAGGTTATGAAGACGAATTAAATAATAAGTTTTTTATAGCAAACCAGGGATTGAATTCTAGGTTTATTTGGAGATTTACCATACAACCATATACTATGTCAGAATTAGCACATATATTTCATAAAATGGTTTTTGAACAAGAATGGACGATTGATAGTACTCTCATACTTAATGAAAAATGGTTTAACGAAAGGAAAGATAATTTTGGTAATTATGGTCGTGACATAGAAGCATTAATTACTTATATTAAGGTTGCCCATGGAAGACGTATATATGGCAACGCTACTGCTTGTAAAAAAATGATTAATGCGGATGATTTACATAAAGGATATACTAATTTTGCAAGTAATAAAAAAAAAGATGTATTCAAAGATTACGGATTGTATGTGTAAATGGATTATTTAGTATATCGGTTATACTAAATAATTTTTTTCGTAGCCTTATTATATCCTGATATGTCTGAACAAAAACAAATTAAAATAAATATGGACGATTTTAACTTTAATACTACACGTAAGAAAAAAAAGACAAAAGACGTAGTGCCTACAAATAAAATTAAAATAAAATCACCAGCGAATAAACCAAAAGCAGACACTTTAAAAAAACGGTCATTATTAAGATTAATTAGACAGCAACAAGAAGACCGATATAATAAATTATTTGGTACGAATTCTACCTCCAACATTTCATCAAAAACAGAAGATACGAAAGAAATGGTTGAATTGAAAACAGAAATAGACAAAGCAAAGGATTATCTTAATAACTTAAAGGATAAACATGACAAAACCATGAACAATCATAATTCTACAATTAAACAACGTCCTGTTATTCAACCTACACATTCACATAATAGTCAGAATGCATCAAATCTTCGCCCACAACAAACTATACCAACATTACCTATAACGTCTAATCAACCTGTGGTGAATACATTGCCACCAAGCATTCAATCTCAAAAGCCTATGTATGGTTGTTTAAAGAATGGAAATTTACCAACATACCGAAATTTTATACATACTTCCAAAAATCAACCAGCAATTACCATTGGGGAATCAGTAGTTAATAATCTAACACAATTGCCGTCTAAAAATCCAACAATTGTGCAGCCAAGAGAAGAATCCAAATCAATAAATGAAACTAAACTAGAAAATAACATAAATAATGGCTTAAAACGTATGACAGAATGGAAACAAACAAATGAAATCACTAATAAAAAAAAATATCGTCCAAAACGTCAATTGCAACGCAGAACCATAAGACGCACATATAAGATAGGACGGTCATCAAAATTACCCAAAGTATCTGTGTTAATTTCAAATAAAACTATACGCAATAATACCACTACGAAATCACAGTTATTAAAACAGACATCAATTCAAGATGTAAAACGACATTTAATTAAACGTGGTCTAATCCGGGTTGGTTCATCAACTCCCAATGATGTATTGAGGAAAATGTATGAAAGCTCAATGCTAATGTGTGGAGAAGTTCAAAATCATAATCCCGATAATTTGTTGTATAATTATATGAATGGTGAAGAAGATTTGTAATGATTAGGTATCCATAAATTTTGTTATACAAGTTGTTATAAAACTAACCATTATTGTTATAGCAATAGATGGACTATATATTGTATCATCTGCGTAATTAATATCATCATGGTCATATGAAAATTGGCATTCATCGTCATTATATTGATGTGTATAATCCTTAGTTATTTCTTCTTTAATATATTCTTTTGTTGGTACCCTAATTATTTCATTTGATTTATTATATATAGGGGCATTCGTGTTATTATCATATGTTTCAATATAATTTTCGTTATCAATATTTATAAAATAATCATAATCATCATCACCCGGATAAACCATCTTGTTATATAGTATGTATATACATAATATACAATGTGTATAATCAATTTTGTAATTACAATGTTACAATTTTAACGGTTAGAAATATAGATATTGATTACTAAATTACACTACACAATACGTAACATACATTAAAAATATTTAGAATATATTAATATACATAATAATATATTAACATGTCAATATACCAGGCAAATTTTACAATTGAACAACAAATAGAATTAACCGAATATGTTAATGCATACCGTGCGAGACACGGTTCGCCACCACTTGCATGGGACAACACGATAACTAAGTTTGCACAAGAATATTCATTATATTTGGCAGCGAATAGTTTATTCCAACATAGCAATAAAGAAGGGTATGGTGAGAACCTTGCCTACTTTCAAGGATATCCAAATGAGATGATGAAATTAATAAAAAAAAGTATAGACCTTTGGTATGAAGAAATTGAACTATACAATTATAATAATCCAGTATATTCACCTTCCACCGGTCATTTTACCTGTTTGGTATGGAAATCAAGTACCAAATTTGGCATGGGTTATTCCTATAATAATTATACCAAGATTGTTGATATTACTATGAATACAACTCCACCTAGTAATGTTATTGGACAATTTCCAGAGAACGTTCCACCGTTAATTTCAGATATTCCTGAACCTGTGCCCGTGCCTGAACCTGTGCCTGAACCTGAACCTGTGCCTGAACCTGTGCCTGAACCTGAACCTGAACCTGAACCTGTGCCTGAACCTGAACCTGAACCTGAACCGGAGCCTGAACCTGATATCATAAAACAAATAATTTATTCATTATATGGTTTGATCCAAATGATCAGACAAAGACAGCCTGCATATAGGTTGGTTTATAAATTAGATGAAATTATTGCAATTATACAAACTCTTGATCCAACGGTAGTAACCAATAAATATTATATTATTAATAGATTGTACTTTGTTAGGTATTCATTGAGATCAAGACGACGACCACGTTATATTGTGCCCGCATTGAATGAAATTATACAAACATTATCATATATTGCATAATCAATATCAAAAACTATTGTAAAAACGGATATAAATATATTACTATAATAGTTATAGCAATATATCATGACAACACCAGATGAAGGCATTTATGATGAATATTTTCGTATAACAAGAGAATATAAAACACTATATGGTGAAAAAACGATTCTATTATTGCAAGTAGGAGCATTTTTTGAAGTATATGGGTTAAAACACCAAGAAACAGGTGAAATATCAGGAAGTTTGATTACTATTATGGCAGACATTTGTCAGTTAAATATCTCCGAAAAGAAGGCACAATTTAATGATTTACAAATATTAATGGCTGGTTTTCGCGATTACACAATTGATAAATATCTGAACAAACTGGTTGAAAATGGATATACAGTTCCGGTTTTTGTACAAGAAAAGAAAGGGAAAATAATTAAACGAGTTCTTGATCAAGTGTATTCACCTGGTACATTATTGTCATGTGATACCTTATCATCTCCAAATATGACTAATAATATAATGTGTATTTGGATGGATGTATATAAACCATTTGTGAAAAAATCGCGCACATTGGAAACAAACATACGAAATAACATCGTATATGGCGTCTCCGTAGTAAATATTTATACTGGCGAATCATCATTATTTCAACATGAAACCCAATATATATTGAACACAACAACTTTTGATGAATTAGAGCGATATTTATCTGTGTTCTCGCCAAGTGAGCTAATTTTGATTACTCCATTTACTGGTAGTGAATTACAAAATGTGGTTCAATATGCAGGTATCAAGACAAATACAATACATTATGTAAATGCGAAAGATAAAACAGACAAACTTGTTTATAAAAAAATCAAGCGATGTACAGAACAGGTATATATAAAACAAATAATCACATCATTTTATCAAGAAGAAACTTATAATGTATGTAGTGAATTTCAACGTGATGATATTGCAACTCAGTCATTCTGTTATTTACTTAATTTTATACAAGAACATAATCCAAATTTAATTAAGCGAATAGCCACGCCAGATTTTAATAATGCGTCTGATCGTATGATATTGGCAAATCATACATTGGGACAATTAAATATAATTGATGATACTATATCAAATAGCAAGCAATATGGTCAGGTTTCGTCGGTATTATCATTATTGAATAAATGTTGCACACCAATGGGACGTAGGAAATTTCAATATCAACTAACAAACCCTACTTATAATGAAGAATGGTTGAATAAGGAATACGCAATGACAACATTATTATTATCAAATGAATGTAACTATTTTGTTAATGCATTTCGTAAAGAGTTGCATAAAATAAAGGATATGGATAAAATATGTCGTCAATTAGTAACGAATAAAATATACCCAAGTAGCATATATCAGTTATTTGAAAGCATTCAATATATTCAGCAAATTAATGTGTGTTTATGTGAAACACCTGAAATAAGTGAATATTTATGTTCCGAATTATTTGAAGTAAGTATTATACAAAACAGTTATGAAAACATAAATAATATATGTGCCACGTTGACTGACTTTATAGGATCAAATTTTATATTAGATGCATGTGCAACAACAAGTTCAATGACATCGTTTACCAATAATATAATTGTAGAAGGCGTTTCGCAACCTCTTGATAGAGTAATGTCTGAATATAAACAATATATGGATGAATTCAACTTCATTCGTGGATATTTCAATGACATAATGAGAATACACGAAAATACTACCGAAACTGAATATATTAAGATACATGAAACCGACAAATCTGGACTATCATTACAAATTACTAGCAAACGCACAAAAGCATTAAAGTTGTATTTAATGAAACAAGAAGGTAGAATACCAGGTGAAAGTCCGTCACCGCCACGTTCAGATGCATATAAAAACGCGGATGACTTTAATATTGATCATTTTAAGTTTGAAAAAACGAGTGCTACCATATGTACAATTGAATCGCCACGATTACAACATATTACACGTGAAATTCAAAAATGCAAGGAACAAATGAACGACTTAATTGCGAAAGCATATTTATCTATAATATCAAGTTTTGTATCAGATCATTTTATTGAAGTTGAACGATTGGCAAAATATGTTGCGAACATAGATGTAATTATCTGCAAAGCGTATATAGCAAAACAACACAATTATTGTTGTCCTTCAATTGATAGTTCTTCTACGAAATCGTTTGTGAATGCCAACGGATTACGTCATTGTTTAATTGAACATATCCAACAAAATGAACTATATGTGGCAAATGATGTTTCCGTTGGATTAGAGAATGATATAGATGGGTTTCTTTTGTATGGAACAAATGCTGTCGGTAAGACAAGTCTTATACGTTCTCTTGGCATTGCTGTTATTATGGCTCAATCTGGTCTTTTCGTTCCGTGCTCGCAGTTTATATACAAACCTTATACTGCAATATTTTCACGTATTCTTGGCAATGATAACTTATTCAAAGGATTGTCAACATTTGCTGTGGAAATGTCAGAATTACGAGTTATTCTGAAAATGGCCGATGCGAATAGTTTGGTATTGGGCGATGAGTTGTGTTCTGGAACTGAAATGGAATCGGCTCTAAGTATATTTGTAGCTGGATTAATGGAACTGTCTAAGAAAAATAGTAGCTACATTTTTGCAACACATTTTCATGAAATTACTAGATATAGTGAAATCCAGGGTTTACCCAAATTAGGGTTGAAACATATGGAAGTTTCTTATAATAGAGAGTTGGATTGTCTTGTTTATGATCGGCTATTAAAAAATGGCTCAGGACCTCGCATATATGGTCTAGAAGTATGCAAATCATTATATCTTGAAAAGGAGTTTATGGAATCGGCATATTCTATTCGTAATAAATATTATCCAGACAACCGCGGTGATTTATCTAATGACCCATCTGTCTATAATAGGCGTAAAGTAAGAGGAAAGTGTGAAATATGCAATACAAGCATGGGCGAAGAAACACATCATTTATTGCAACAGAAAGATGCTGATAAAAATGGATTTATTGGTGGTGTTCATAAAAATCATCCCGCAAATTTATTAACTGTATGTGAAAAATGTCATGATAAAATACATTATTCAGGTGATATTGAATCAGGAAAAGATAAAGTAGGTACCGTTAAGAAAAAAACAACAAAAGGATATATTTTATTATAATTATTGAATTCTATGTTCGTATATTACTATTATGTAATATACTAACTATTTATGGGTGTTTATTTACAATTTCCGTAACATTTACCAGAGTGGTAGTAGTAATCCTTATTTTTAACAAGTTTATCGCCATAATTACGTGTATCAACTGGACCGTTTTCATCACCACTTACGCATTTAGACCCACCCAATAATACACAACAAGACATGGAACTACAATTCTTCTTATCTACATTCAAACATGCTTGTTCTAATTTGGCTGGTTGGTCTTTGTAATATTCACAAGAACCTTTCATTAAAGATGATTCGTTTAAATAATCAGCAGCACTATATCTACCCGTTGTTTTGCTTAATAATACACTGTCTTCATAACTTGGAACATAAGTAGACGCACCAAATGTATAGCTTCCTGGTGTATAATAAGTAGGCGACCCTCCAATAGTGCCGGTTGATTCTAAACCTACCATTTTTCCACTCTCATCTTGCACAAAGGCTATACTATCATTGGTTTCATCGTCTGGTATAGTTTGAGGCAAATCTTGATAATATGACTGACTATTACTTCGTCTTTCAATTTCTGTTTCTAAACGTTGAATTTCAAGAGGTATACCAGTTATCAAATTTTCTAATGTGTTAATTTTATCACTTAATGATTGAATTTCAAGAAATAATTTACTCATGTTAAGATTATGACCTTTTATTAGACCAATAACATCTGTATCTGTACTGTTTGAGTCCAATTTGGCAAGATCACCCGTTTCTGTTTCTAATTCTTTTTCCCTTTCAGTTTTTATTAATTTCAAGTCGTTCAGTTCTTTTTCCTTTTCAGTTTTTAACTCTATCTTTTCTTCAATTTCCTTTTTTAAACTTTCTATATATTCGTTTGTAACTCTAACTGCTTCGTCGGCAGTCATAGGTTCCTTTACGACACTTGCCTTGTATATAGAACAACCAAGAATTACAATGCACGCTATGATTGCTACGATTATAACCCTTTTCATAATTTAATATATATGCACATTTTGTTTTACAAAAAATTGAATTAAGTGTGTTCTAATTCACGATAAAATAACCAGTAGTTTTATATAACTAAATAACTTACAATGATCATTCCAATTAAATGTTTTACTTGTGGGTGTGTGCTTGCTGATAAATATAGGTATTATCAATCCGAAGTCAGGCGCATAAAAAGTGCGAAAGGATTATCGGTAGATAAGGTAGTATATTTAACAAAAAATAATGTAGATAAGACACCCGAGGGCGAGGTATTAGATAATTTAGGACTAAACAATGTATGTTGTCGTCGTCATATGCTTACTCATGTAGATATTGAATAACTCATGTTATACTTGATAGAAAATTAAGATATATATTTTTTATCATTCTAGTATATAATGCCAATAAAGCGAAGAACTGTAAAGAAGACTTCCAAGAAAGCTCCTAAAACTGCTAGCAAAAATGCTAAAAATAGAAAAGGTCGTAAAACAAGAAAACAACGCGGTGGTTATGCAAAAACAATGGCTGGTGGTAATTCGTTATCTAGTATTCCAGAAACCAGTATTATACCATTTCAAGGAGGTAATCAGTTAGCTCCATATGAACATGTTGGAGAGAACTCATCAATGCCAGGCGGTAGCAAAACAAAAAAGTATAGAAGAAACAAAAAAGGTAAATCTAGACGTGTAATGAAAGGAGGTAATATTTTTAATCCATACAGTTCAGTTATGGGAGGATTTTCTGAGATCGTACATGGTGGCGAAATATCTAATATGCCACTTCGTGGAGGTGAAGTAAATAGTATTCTTAAAATTCAAGGCGACGAATCTATTTAGAATAACAAAAAAAATATAATTTAACTATATAGGTCAAATTATGTCAATGGTTGGACTAAAAAATCTATGTACGCCTGCGTATGTATATCTGGTTATTTCCGGTATCACATTAGCCGCAATGTTTATTCAAAATATGGGTAATGTAAATTTATATTGCCTTGGATCATATAGTTGTAATGTTTCAAATACCAGTATGATATTCATTATTAAACTTTTATATGTACTATTTTGGACTTGGTTACTTAATATTATATGTCGTGGAGGAGCCACATCTTTCGCTTGGTTTTTAGTATTATTACCCGTTATTATGTTATTTGCAATGCTTGGTATGATGATGATCGCATAAATAATTTATGTAAAATAGTATAAATGCTTATATTGTTATTATGTAAATGGAATTTAATATAACAAAACGATTACATTGGTATCTAATACACAAACATATAATACCATATACATATGAACTACAACCCAAAGAGCTTATGATGGATGTTCGTAGTTTTAATATGGATTATACAATAGTAAATGATGTTTATAATACCCATTATACCAGTAGCATTTTATATAATGATTTGCAAAGTTATTGTCATAACAATTCGTATCAAATTTCCACCAAATGTCAAGAATTATTGAGTCCATATATGTCAATATTACCTTCTATGAATTATCTTCGTGTTTCTAGACTTATATGGGGTATATTAAAACCTTGTCATCGTACAGATTTTATCAATAAGTATATTTTAGAAGACGAAATAGAAATGTCTATTTAGAAAATTGAAATAACAAACAAACATATAATGATATAAAATTATAAGTATATATTTTATACCATGAACCCCACATTATCAAATATTTCTGAGGAAGGTGATGTTTATAAATTTACACTAAGCCAACTTAATGTTAGTTTAGCAAATGCTATTCGTCGTACGATAATATCCGATATTCCAACTACGGTTATTTATACCGATACTAGTTCTGTTGGACAGTGCAATATATCGGTTAATACTACACGATTACATAATGAAATTTTAAAACAACGTTTGAGTTGTATTCCGATTCATATTGACGATTTAACTACCTTGCCTGGAAAATATACATTGGAATTAGATATTCAAAATGATACCGAAAATATGATTATTGTAACAACTGAACATTTTAAAATTAAAAACAAAGAAAATGACAATTATATTACAGAAGAAGAAACCCGTAAAATATTTCCTGCTTGTGCAAAAACAAATATGTTTATTGATTTTGCTCGTATCCGTCCAAAGATTGGTCTAACTATACCAGGTGAGAGAATTAAGCTATCTGCGGAATTTTCCGTTCATACTGCTAAGGAGAATGGTATGTTCAATGTAGTTTCCAAATGTTCATATGGAAATACACCTGATCCAGTTCGTGCAAAAAAAATATGGGAAGAACAAGAAGATAAATTAAGATCAGAACAATTAAATTCCGAAGAAATTGTCTTTCAAAAAAGGAATTTTGAGTTGCTTGATGCCCAACGCCAGTTTATACCAGATAGTTATGATTTTATCATTCAAACTATTGGAATATATGAAAACCGTGATATAGTTAAAAAAGCATGTGTTGTATTACAACAAAAATTATTTGATTTAGTTCAAACGATTGATTCTAAAACCATACAAATCGTGAATAGTGAAACTACAATGGACAATTGCTTTGATATTATCTTAGAAAATGAGGATTATACTATTGGGAAATCACTTGAATATGTCCTATATAATAAATATTATTTGGGTGATGATAAATCATATAATTTCTGTGGATTTAAAAAGTTTCATCCACATGACTCTGATAGTAAGATTCGCATTGCATTTGCACGTCCTTCAAGTATCCAACATGTACGTGATGATTTAAGAGTCGCTTGTGTAGAATTACAAGCTCTATTTAAAAAAATACAAGGTATGTTTTAGGTAAAATCAATAAGATAAGACAAATATCATTTTATTTTTATTTCAATTATATCTCTATATACACTAAATGCCAAGGAATAAAAGTTCCAGAAAAAAAATATGTTATACTGGTTATGGTGCGAATAAGTCAGGTAATCATACACCAAAACAATTCAAAAAAACAATGAAAAAATACCATATTTACAATTGTCTTGACAAATTATGCAATGATATCAAAGACAAAGAACTATGTGCATTATCAAATACATGTTATCGTAGGAATAAACGTAAGAAAAAATTTACTGTAAAAAAATGGGTAAAGTGGTCAGGAGCGCATTATGGGAAGTGTAAAAAATAGAAATACGCCTTATTTTCTGTGATATCATCTAAAATTGATTGTATGTAAAATAGTTGATTGTGTATAACAAATATGGGAATTAGATTATCTTGTTGTTACTTTGCGGAAAAGGCTCATCATAAAAAATCAAAAGAGATTGTATATCAGATGAGTGACGTTGACTATTTAGACAACATAGAATATAATGATACAAGCACGTTTGTGTATCCAATAAAATTTGGAAAGGTTATCAAAGTATATGATGGGGATACGATTACCATTGCCGCTAAATTGCCATGCACTGATGGTCCCATATATAGGTTCTCTGTACGATTGAATGGTATAGATACACCTGAAATTAGGGGAAAATCACAAGCAGAAAAAGAACTTGCTATACTTGCAAGAGATGCATTACATGACCTTATTTATGGAAAAATTATTGAACTTCGTAATGTAGAAAATGAAAAATATGGTCGGATTTTGGCAGAAGTGTATATCGGTGAGGTGAATGTTAATGAATGGCTAATATCTCAAAATTTCGCAGTTGAATATGACGGAGGTAAAAAACAAAGACCTGCAAACTGGGATTAATTTGGGTATACTTTTACATAGAATTTTTATTGTATGTAAAAAATTGAATTTGATTAGGCATATATATCTATTGTATATTAACATACATTACCATGGAAAAACGTTTAAATAATAAGTTTGAAACCTATATTACGAAGTTTAAAAATGACATTCGTGATAAAATAAATTCACTACAATTTGATGATAAAGATAAAGATGGAGAATTAGTAGGATTTGTATATGATTATGAAAGACTTGTATTTGAAAAAGAAGATGTATGTAAACGCAAACGTATAAAAAATGCTGTTCCTGTTACTAACCGATGTAATGCAAAGCGAGCAAATGGCGAACAATGTACCAGAAGAAGAATGGATGAACATGAATATTGTGGAACACATGTAAAAGGTACACCGCATGGGGTAATTAATCAAACTAATATGACAGAACTATCACGACGCAAAATGGATGTTATGGCTCACGAAATTTGTGGCATAGTTTATTATATAGATGACTGTAATAATGTATATAATACTGAGGATGTTATGTCTGAAACCGAAAATCCACGGATTATAGCCAGATATGAAAAAATGGGCGATAACTATACTATACCAGAATTTGGTCTAACATAATTTATTTGTCTTTTGTTGTTTTACGAACTAGTGTTTCTTTTACAACTTCCTCACGATTTTCGCTTATATAATTGTTTATTTCAGTTGCTTGTAATAAATCACCCTTATAATATTTAGTAAGTATATCAAATAATCCTTTCTTTGTTATTGGTTTTTTTACATTGCGGCGATTATAACACAATTGTCCATTTTTAATGTCAATACAATCTATTTCATTGGAATTCATAGTTTCCATTAATGCTTCCGATACACGTTTTTTTTCACTTTTTCTTGAATTTAATTCACTTTGTATTGCTTTAATCTCATTGTCTAATTTAACCCAATCTTTGATGCTATCTATTAACTGTTGCTTATTTTCCATTATTTAACATATAATTATATTTTTATATGTATTTTTAATATTATTGGTATTTGCTTGTTATTTTTTTATCCAGATCTTCTATAATAACCGATAATACAATATGAATATGATATTTTCAAATAATCAACAACGCAAAACTAGTACAGACCGATCCAAAATGAGTAATCTTATTAGAACTAGCCGAAATCCCGCTTATAACGACAATCTTCGCATTGCAACTCCTCCTGTCCATGTAGTTGATAATAAACCTAAGATGAAATGGGGCGCTCCTACATGGATTTATTTACACACAATGGCTGAAAAGGTGATGGATAAATCATTTATGGAAATAAGATCTGATTTATTAAGAATAATATATAATATTTGTACAAACGTACCGTGTCCATTGTGTTCTTCGCATGCAAAGGAATATTTAAATAAACATTCTATATTAAACGTTCGTTCTAAGGATGAATTACAAAAATTCTTATATATATTCCATAATGAAGTAAACCAACGTAAAAATTATCCTAAATTTGCATTTACTGATTTAACAACTACATATCATAATGGTAATTATAAACAAATTGTCAATAATTTTATGCATTATTACCAAGAAAGAAGTCGTAATATTCATTTAATTGCAGATGAAATGTATAGACAACGAATTGTCAAAACAATACGTCAGTGGATTGTAGACAATATAAACCACTTTGATTATGAATAGAATAATACGCAACATTTACTATTCTATTTTTTATTTTGTTAATCAACTACTTTTCTTGATAATAGTTTTCCGTTCTTATATACGTTGCATTTGAATGTGGATTTAGATGGTTTTTCACATACTTCCCTATCTGAAACTGCTGAAAAATATAATCTATCCATATGTTTGGCGGAATTTGATACTATATGTGCCCATAATACTCCTCCACCAGCGCCTATGCCAGCAGATATGATTAATTGATATATATTGTAACAACTATTTTTCAAATTCCATATGAAATCACCAAGTATTAGTGCAGAAAAGAATATAATAGTTATTGTATTTGAACCTGCTATGCTGTGATGTATTATGGGGTATAATAGATAGGCAAATGTAAATGTTAACATTGTTTGACCAATTGGAAGAGCATTCACATTATCAAGTTGACCAAATGAAAATAATCTACATATTTCAGGTGAATTTGGTGGTCTTGTTAATGTATTTACTAACGGTAGATTTGAAAATAACATAGTGAATACACTAGCCAATACAACACCTGCTAAATATATAATGCCTTTGAAATCTGAATTTATTATTGATGTTAATGTGAAAAAGCATGTAAGTATAAATGGTGCTAACCGTAAAAATAAGTAGAAAAATACTAGTAAATTTGCATCCATGTTATTAATATAATATAACCGGACATTTCTTTGTCATTCCAATGAGTTAAATAAAAACGTGTTTGAATACTTCTTGTATAGTTGATACCTTATAAAATGTTATGCCGTCTGGAACCTTTGCAGATCTTTCCCATTTTTGAAAATCACGATGATTGCTTTCTGGGTAAATAAATGTTTTTATTCCTGCTCTTATCCCACCTGCAATTTTTATATCTAAACCACCGATTGCAGTTACTTCACCTTGTAAGTTAATTTCACCTGTAATTGCTAAGTCATTGTGAATCTTTTTGTTATTGAAAATACTATATATTGCCGATGTTATTGCTGCTCCTGCGGATGGACCATCCTTAGATATTGCTCCTTCTGGACAATGAATATGAAGCCCTTGACATTTCGTTTTTTCAAATTGATTTAATAATTTCGTTTTTATGGCATTTGGTGTTAAATTCCAAGCCAACGTTTTTGCTACATTCATACTCTCTTTCATTACATCACCCTGTAATCCAGTTAGTCTAAGTTCTAAAAATGACGATGATGGATATAATAATGATTGAATTGGTATGATTCCTCCTCTACCTAATGCATTTGCCCATAATCCGTTTATAATACCTACTTCATTCTCTTTATGAATTGTTTTTTCAACTATTTTATGGTATTTGATTAAGTATTTATTTTCTAAATTGTCTTCTGTTATTGTTATTGGTAAATCTATTTCCATGTCACTTGCACTCTTTAAAATATCCAGGTTAATTTCACCATATAAGTCAAACAATATTTCCTTTAATTTTCTCACACCCGGTTCTATCGTATATTTTTCTATAAGATGTTGAATCATATCATCAGATATATTGACAATATTATCAAATCCCATCTTCTTATTTATCTCTGGCATTATATAGTCTTTTACTATTACCATTTTATCATCTAATGTTAGGTTCTCAAATTTTATACGATGGATACGATCTAATAATATACTATCTATTTGTTCCGGATCATTATATGAAAATATAAATAATGCTTTGGATAAATCTATATTTACCCCATTGAAATACTTATCTTGGAATGTATCATTCTGGGTTTGGTCTATTAAATGGGTAAATATACCGATTAATTCACGACCGTTCTCAGTTTTACTCACTTTATCCAATTCATCCACATAAATAATAGGGTTCATGCATTTCGTTTCCATTAATATATCTACTATCTTCCCCCATGTAGAATTCATATATGTATATCCATGTCCTTCCAAAGTAGAACCATTACATGAACCTCCCATTGCAATAAACGAAAAAGGTCTTGGAGAACCATCTATATCTTTTAAACACTGGGATAAACCCTTCTTTGCCAATGAAGTTTTACCAACGCCTGGACTACCTTCAAACCCAAAACAATAACCGGTTTGTTCTCCATTCATCCATTGTCCAATTATTTTCATTATTTGGTTTTTTGCATGTTTATGTGCATATATTGAATTGTCTAATACACCTAATATATCTGATAATGTATCTTCTACACGTTTGACATTCTTATTTAAAGATGATGTGTCGGAAATTATACTAGTCAATGGAGAACCTGCATTATTTGCAAATTTATCATATAATTCATATAAAAAGGAAGGATGTATTGTTTTCAGTTTTGTAATGAACTCATGGATTTTTTTTATTTGTATTGTTTTTGTTTGATTTGCTATTAAAATACGATCGTCACTTGTATATTCCTTATTATATGCATTAATGTAATGGATTATTGAATTTATCTCTTTTAATGACATCATACTGATCATTATTTTAATTAATGGTATTATGTTCTCCTCTGTATGTTTTTCTATTAAACGTAACCCTTTCACTATATCAAGAACTGTATAATTGTGTTTCAATGATAATGGAATATCTGGAAATGTATTCATTGTTATTTTAATTATACCACGATACCATTCATTTAATATCTTTATTTCTTTTAATGCTGGCTCTTGCCGATACATACCAAATGGAATCTTTATCAGTCCTTCTATATATTGTTTTGCCTTCATTGTCATTTCATCGGGTTTTCCCTTAATTTCTTTTAATTTTAACATTGCTTTCTGTTTGATTGAATCATCTGATTTCATCAAGTATATTTGTTGTTCTAATGAAATTTGACTCCCATCATACTTCTGCATTATGTCATTTGCGGATGATATTGATTTTTTTATTACCTCTTTGAAATTGGCTCGTATTTTATAAGGCAAACTTTCGTAAAAATTGGACATTTGTTTTGTTTCTTCATTGTCTACTGAACTTACAGACAATACTTCATATAATAAATAACAAATATAATTAACATCATTATCGGTATCGTATATAAGTAAATTTAATATCATATCGCGCTGCGAAAAAATATCCAATTCTAAAAATGTCTTCATCGTATCATCCAATTTATTATTTTTTACACTATTTGCGTCATTGATTATAGTAAATGTTCGTTTGATAATATCGTTATTACCATATATTAATACATCTTTTAGTGTCATTGTATCTACCAATCGCTTTATTAAATGTGCTTCGCGTTCTCTTCTACCACATGACATTGCTTTTAACTCATCCAAACGTACATCAATGTAATCATTTGTAATACAATCCAAATATATATCCTCAATTATTCCTGATATAACGATACTTTTTTTCGCTTTTTCATTCTGTATAACAACGCGAATTCCATATATCTTCTGAAAAAACATTTCGGTTCCTGTTTCTACATCAAAACATTCAAATGTTGGAGCATCTGATATTACAATTTCTTCATCTGTAATTTTATCTTGACAATATATTTTTGATTTTTTTGGTATATTATCTCCTTTCCAATGAAACACCTTATATCCAATGGGTTGAATGTACTTTTTTATTACTTCGTATTTGGTTTGCATTATTGGATCTGTTACTACCATCTTTTTAAATTCCGACCCAAAACTAATAAATAATAAATCCTCCACATTTTTTGTACCAAAACCACAAATTATCATTGATATTTTATCTATGACACCTTGACACTCTGATAAAATTTTATCTATTTCATTAATATTTACCGTTTTATTTAACTTATCAGAAATAAACCTTGTCTTATTAAATAAATCGGTTAAGACATTTATTGATATATTCACATCATTATTACTAAATATGCCATCTTTTTTGTTCTTTTGGATTGAGAACATTGTATTGCGAATAATATCTTGGATATAACTTATTTTATCCCGGATTATGCATATTATTTTTTTTATATCTTCGGCACTTTTGCCAACATTTGTTTTACTATGAATACGTTTGTTGACCGGCATAATTATACAATATATTTTTATTTCTTTATTTTTCACACAACTCCTATACTATTGATCAAAGTAATATAAACATTTCACTACGTTATATTTATCTAACGTAGTAACCTAACTTGTAATACTATGGGCATTCCAAGTTATTTTTCGCATATTATTCGTAACTATTCAAACATAGTTAAAAATTTACAGTTCTTTAAGAAGACACCTTCAATTATGTTTCAACACCTATTTATGGATTGTAATTCTATTGTTTATGATGCAGTTCGTTCTGTTGAAAATCAAATTAATTCGGGCACAATTTCACAAAAATCTGATATTGACACCATTATTATTAATGATGTTATTCAAAAAATAGAAAATTATATACTTCTTATACAACCTACTAATAGTTTATATATCGCATTTGATGGTGTTGCTCCACTTGCTAAGATGGATCAACAACGTTCTCGTAGATATAAATCCCAATTTATGAGCAATATCTCTTTTAGTAATGATAATATTATTTCATCCAAATTTTCATGGAACACATCTGCAATTACTCCTGGAACCGTGTTTATGAATAATTTAACAACACGCATCAATTATCATTTTAAAAATTCGGAAACAAAATACAAACTCAAAAACGTCATTATCTCTTGTTCAGATATTCCAGGTGAAGGAGAACACAAATTATATCAACATATACGTACCAATGATATGACCAATCATAATATTGCAGTATATGGATTAGATTCTGATCTTATTATGTTGTCTATATTTCACCTTGATTATTGTAATAATATTTATATATTCCGTGAAGCACCTGAATTTTTAAAGAGTTCTATTCCAATTGAATCTCGTGGTGATAATGAGAATGAACCTCATTTTCTGGACATTCGCCAATTAGCTGGTTCTATTTTATCAGATATGAATTGTGGGGATAACCATCCAAATCGTATTGATGACTATGTCTTCTTATGTTTCTTATTGGGTAATGACTTTCTTCCACATTTCCCTGCTATGAATATTCGTACACATGGCATTAATGTTTTATTGGATATGTATCGTTTCTTTATTGGTAATAATCCGGAGAAATTTCTTGTATCTCGTGAATCTGGCAAAATTTATTGGAAAAACTTTGCATTACTTATCAATGAAATCGCAAAGAAAGAACATGACTTTCTATTGAATGAATACTTTGTTCGCGATAAATTTGATCATCGCAAATATCCAGAAACTACTCCAAAAGAAAAGGAAGAAACATTAAACAATGCACCTATTATATACAGACAAGATGAAAAATATATTTGTCCAAAAGATAGTCATTGGGAAGATCGTTATTATAAAATATTATTTTCGTCTTATCGCAAACCGAGCATACTGAAACCTATTTGTATGAATTACCTTGAAGGATTAGAATGGACATTCTGTTATTATATTGGCAATTGTCCTAACTGGAAATGGAAATACAATTATGATTATCCTCCACTATTTACCGATCTATGTAAATATATACCACATTTTGATACTGATTTCTTATCTAGCAAACTTACCGCCAAATCAAACCAACCATTCTCATCGTTTGTTCAATTGTCTTATGTTTTACCAAGACAAAAGTTGAATTTGTTACCAAATGATATTCAACAATTCTTGCTTTCTAATTATAATGAGTTATATCCAGACAAATTTGAGTATTCTTGGGCATTTTGCCGCTACTTATGGGAGGCACACCCGGTTCTTCCTGATATATCACTTGAACTTCTTGAACAATGGGACAAACAATTTGCGTTTTGGAATACAAACAATGACTCCATACAGACATTTGGAGGAAAATGAAGTTTCGTCAATATAGTTATAGTAAGAAAAGTATTGATACATTGCAATGATAAAAAATTGAAACGACTTAAATAGTTTGTTTAGTTTTAAATTACAAAGGGTGTAAATTGTTAATACCTGCATTCAAAACATATTACTACTATGCTATTTGATATTATGCCATCCAGTGATGTTATAATAGAATTTATAAAATCAGGATTGCCGGCTTTAGGTGTATTTGTTCTATGGACAATTTTACATTATATTTCACCACGAATGTATATATACTTTTGTGCACCACTTACTGTTTTTGGATTTATAATGTCTCCAATGTCATCTACAATGCCTCACTGCAAAGCATTACGATGGTTATTTATTGCAAGTGCTGATAATATCAACGCTATGTTAGTGTTGTTTGGTACTTGGTTGGTTTCTATATTTATGCATCTAAACAAAAAAAAGAATGATTAAAAATCTGTAAATTACATTTGTGATTATAATAATTACAATATTACGCAACCATAACATATTCCGTGATTTAGTAATTTTTTATCAAACATATTCTGACTATATATTATTATGAACTTGATCCAATATTTATTGGAGAAATTCGTCAAAGATGAATGGATAAATGCAACCGGTATGCTTATTGCAAGTATATTATTAACTATTGTACATTCTGCCGGCATTTCTACTGTCATATCAAAGATGATTACTATGTTACAGAATAAAAATCTAGCAGGAACCACGAATATGTTCAAGTGGTTTGTTGGCGTTTCCATTGCTTATGTTGTAATGAACCATATATATAAAATATTTCAGACCAATTTGCTTACAAAATTACGACAATGGATGCGACAACAATTAATTAATATATTAATGATAATAAATAATTCAGATTTCAGTGATATTAATTTTACTAAGATGCAATCTCCAATTAATCGTGTTTCTACTACTATGTTTATGATGGTTAATGACTGGTTATCTTATATTTTTCCGAATATAATGTTTCTTTTTTTAATGTCTATTTACTTTTTGTATACAAATCCACTTATTGGATGCATTTTTGTTGGAAGTATTATTTTACAAATTGCTTATACCTGGCTTACTATTGGGTCGTTATCAGATTATAATAAAATATATGAAGACAATGTCAATGAGACAGAAAACTATATGCAAGAAATATTAAATAATATGGGCAAAATAATCGCGAGAGGACAAGTCAATCATGAAATGGATAACTTTGAAGTTAAAACAAACAAAACAATTGAAAGTGCATATGATTTTTATAATTCAGGTGATAACCATGGAACCGTTATGAACTTAATTGCCAGTAGTACCATGTTTATTATTACATGGATGTTAATAACCAAGTATTATAAAAATAAAGAATCTATCACTAATGTTATTACATTTATTACCATATTAATTTTATATCGTGAAAATATGGAAACGTTAATTAAACAGATACCAAATACAGTAGAATTTATTGGGAGAATGGAAACGGTTATTAAACGATTCGGACATGTTGATCTTTCTAAGTTGGATAATCATGATTATAGTGACAGTAAAGTGGAACCAATTGAATTCATTAAGTTTGATAATGTTACCTTTAAATATAAAAATGCAGATAAACCTATTATAAAAAATCTAAATCTAGATATCAGAACGCAAGGTGGTAAAATAGTTGGCATACGAGGTCCATCTGGATGTGGGAAGTCTACGTTGGGTAAATTAATTGTAGGAATGCATCAACCAAATAGTGGTAAAATATCAGGAGCGTCAAGTCGTTGTTCAGTGACATATGTGGATCAGTCCGGATCGTTGTTTGATGAAAGCTTAAAAAAGAATCTGTTGTATGGTTGTGGAGTGAGTGTAGAAAGTTACTTAGAATTAAGT
>Ga0206131_10001153_pt1 | contig 34634 bp, 23 predicted proteins | sample Helgoland_Spring_FD_148636 | JGI IMG/M metagenome (GOLD analysis project Ga0206131, IMG submission 148636) | Pelagic subsurface seawater microbial communities from Kabeltonne, Helgoland, North Sea - Helgoland_Spring_Bloom_20160517_1 | ecosystem: Environmental > Aquatic > Marine > Epipelagic ... | reverse complement strand
AATAATATGTGAAATAAATAATAAATAATAAATAATAAATAATAAATAATATAAATTTTTTATTTATGTCTGGAAGTATTATTGTCAGTATTGTTGTCAGTATTGTTGTCAGTATTGTTGTCAGATATATCCGCTATATTGGTTTCGATAGTAGAATTTGTTATGTGTGGTATATTAGTTAACATTATATCTAAAATAAAATTGTTTGATATATCGTTAGTTTCATTTGTTAAATTATTGAACAATTCATCTGTTAATTCATCTATTGTATTTAATGATATTCTATTTGTTGTAGTATTAGTCGATATATCTATTATAGGACGAGCATTGATATTTGAACCTATTAATATATTGTGTCTACATACAGGACATAGACTACTGCGTTGAAACCACGTTAACAGCGAGGTTTTTTTAAACACATGACCGCAAAAATTAATTTTCAATACATCATCGTCATCATAAAAAGATTGTTGTGTTATAGGACAAATTGGTTGGTTCGTAGTTTCTTTAATTTCTCTCCACTTTGTAGATAAAACAGAGTTATTAATTTGTGTTTCTGAAGGTATGTTTCTTCTATTTGAATTGAATATGAAAGGTGTTGTTGTTGTTGTTGTTGTTGTTGGATAATACCCAACCATCCTATTTGTGTTGCTCATTATATTTCTTAAATCCCACATACCAGGTCGATTGTTTATCAAAGGGTCTCTAAACAAAACTCTGTTTCTATACATATTATTTGTTTGTTGTATTGGTCTATTTATATTAGATCTCATAGGTGATGATAATGGTGATTGAAATATATTTCTTCTTTGACTTTGATTAAATGGATTATTGAAGCGTGGAGGATTTTGTGTTTGTCGCATATTTCTATTTATCGGTGTATTATTTCTACTTTGATTATTTCTACTTTGATTATTTCTACTTTGATTATTTATTAACAAATGCAATAAATCATATGTCATGTCTCGATTTTGTCTATGATTTTCGTCTATCATATTGGAGAGATTATTAGAATATGCAGTATGGATATCTCTCAAAATTTCGTTTTGATCTCTTAATAACATAAACCAATTATCTATAATAGTCTCTGGATTTAACATTATATAATATATAATTTTATTTGTTTATTTAAGTATTAAAAGAATATAAAAATATAAAGATTTATTTAGATAAATGGATATGGAAATAGATACTTTTTCTAATTATGATAATAAAGGATTGACAGGATTGTGTAATTTGGGTAATACTTGTTTTATGAATTCTACTTTACAATGTTTATCACACACATATGAATTAAATGATTTTTTAAATAAAACAGAATTTTGGCAAGAACGATTAAATAATATCCCGGATGGATTAATTTTATGGGAATGGGATAAATTACGAAATTTAATGTGGAGTGAAAATTGTATAATTGAACCAAAAGGATTTTTACAAGCAGTCCAAAAGGTAGCATTAATAAAAGAACAAGTATTATTTACAGGTTTTGCACAAAACGACTTAACCGAATTTTTACAATTTTGCATTGATTGCTTTCATAATTCTATACACCGAAAGGTGGATATGAATATAAATGGTAATGTAAAAAATGAAACAGATGAAATAGCACAAAAATGTTTCGAAATGATGAAAAACATGTATAATACTGATTATTCAGAAATGTTAAAAATTTTTTATGGTATATCTGTATCGCAAATTGTTAGTGAGAGTGGAACATATAAAAATATAACACCAGAACCTTTTTTTAATTTATGCGTGCCAATAGCAAAAACCAAAACATTATATGATTGTATTAAATTATACACTTCGGTTGAAAATTTGAATGGTGATAACCAAGTATATAACGAAAAAACAAAAGAGAATGAAGATGCTAAAAAAAGAATTTTATTTTGGAGTTTGCCTGATATTTTAGTAATAACTATTAAAAGATTTACAAATGCAAATAAAAAAGATCAAAGTCATATTGATTTTCAAATTAACAATTTTGATTTATCAGAATTTATTGTGGGATATGATAAAAATACATTTGTATATGATTTATATGGCGTTTGTAATCACGGTGGAGGCACTGCTGGTGGACACTATACATCTTATGTAAAAAACAGCGTAGGAGACTGGTATCATTATAATGATACTTTAGTCAATAAGGTCAGTGAAAACAATATAAAAACACCCAAGGCATATTGTTTTTTCTATAGAAAAAAAAAATGAAAAGAAATATATATATAATGGATAATATAGATATTTCACCAAGTAAAGGATTTTCACATATATATAATAATATTAATTCAGAAACAGCAAAGAGTCCGTTAGTTTTAGTAGTATTAACAATAATTTTAATATGTTATTTTTTAATTTTTAATTATTTAGACGTTTCTGTACCGACACAAACGTTTGAGAACCAATCCATGTCATTTCTTGAATTACTAATGTGGGGATTAATTGTTTTTTTAGTATTAATAAACGGAATGCAATATTTTTTTAAGATGGATGTTAAAGCCGCAATAACCAATTTAATAAGTGAAACACCAGAAATCGATTTGAAAATCAATAAATCCGATGATATGGATACTGGCGATGATGATAAAACAAATGTCGAAAAGGGTTTAGATAAAATAGTAAATACAATAGATTTAGAGGAAGATAGTAATCAAGTATTTCATGTATCAGACAACACATATAATTACGAACAAGCAAGGGCTGTATGTAAAGCATATAAATCAAAATTGGCTACATATTCACAAGTAGAAGATGCGTATAAAAATGGCGGAGAATGGTGTGGTTATGGTTGGTCGGATCAACAAATGGCTTTATTTCCAACCCAAAAAAAAACGTTTGATGGTTTGCAAAAAATAAAAGGACACGAACACGATTGTGGTCGTCCGGGTATAAATGGGGGTTATATGAAAAATGAAAAGTTAAGATTTGGTGTTAATTGTTTTGGAAAAAGACCTGAGATAACACCTGAGGAACAAAAGGTTTTAGAAAGTTCTACCCCATATCCATTGACAGTAGAAGAACGTGATTTTAATAAATTAGTAAGATATTATAAACAAAAATTACCAGAAATGATGATTTCTCCATATAATTATAAAAAATGGGGAAAAGTGTAGTTCAATTATATTTAGTAATATTTTAGTAAATATAATTTAGTAATAATAATTTGGAATACAAATATTTTATTTATTATATATATAATGGTATTAGTAAATAACAAAAGAAAAAAACGAGCTATGTCAAAAGGAAACGGTGGTGATTCCGATTTTGAAAAATCCGCGGGTTCTGGTCGTAGTTTATACCGACCTTACAATTTAAATTTTTTACCAGGGTTAGGTGCGTGTTGTAAACAAGCCCCCGATGATAGTGTATTTTTAGCAGCAGTTGCGCGTTATAACACATTGGTTGATCGTATTAAAGAAATGAAAGCCGCACACGATGCTCCTAGGAATGCTACTGGTAATGTTAAAGAAAATAATGGTGAATTTAAAGAGAAAGATTATGTAAGAGATGCATTAACAGTCAATGGATTTGATGCAGTAATAACAGCTACTATTGCTGCCCTAACAGCAGGAATTAAAGCGGCACTTGCTACTGCTCACAACAATGCCATTGATGATGTTGAACCATTACGTGCAGCATTAGCTGGTCATACACCAGCTGATCCTAAAAATAACTTTACTACAGCTGCTGAAAATAAAATTATTGCTTAAATTTAAAATATTATTAAATAAATATTATTATATTAATACTTATTTAAACTTATTTACGTCTGGTTTTCCTATTTTTTTTATCTCGTTTTCTATTGTTTCTTGTTTTTTTCTTTGGTTTTGCTCCAGCTTTTTTCTTTTTTACATCACTCGATATTCCTAACAATTTTGAATATAAATCTTCAGAAATTACACCCCCTGTTTGTTCATTATCATCATCTAAGAAATTACCACCAGATAATTGTTTATCAAAATCTTTTAATACTGCAAGACCAAATGGTATACCATATTTATTTTTATTTAAAATATTTTTACCACCGCCAACAATAGCAGGTTGATTGTTATTTTTAATGACATTATTTAAATCAACATCTAATGAACTATATGTTCCCGCATTCGAATTTATGACAAAATCATCATTATTTAAAATACTACTCATCTTATATATATATTTAAAAAATTATAATTCATATTTAAGTTGAAATTCGTCGAAAACCATATTTACATAATTTTCGTTTTCTAATATAATTTCCAAATCTAATTTCATGGACAAATTTTTAAAAATTATGTGCAATAAGTCTATATATAAAAAATCAGAATCTTCTTTTTCTAAAATACCATAAAATTTAAAACGGTCTTGAAATGTTTTGTATAAATATTCAATTTTATATTCCATTTTTTTTATAAAATTATTTCTATAGTCTTCTACCAATATATCATATAATTCGGGAATTGTTTTTAAATTTTCCATAGTTATATGTTTTTCAACAAGTTCGCGTTTGCGTTGTTTAAATTCATTATTTGTAAATATTTGTGAGTTATCGTAATTATTTATAAAATTCATATGCTTTTTCATTGTTTGGCTGAATTATAATATATCAAACTTGCCATTTCATCTCTAAATGGTTTTTGATTAACTATAAACCCATTATGTTTTAAAGTAGCAATAATATCATCCGATAGTTTATTCAGAGCGTCTTCAATAATTATGTCGCCCAAGTCTGTATACAGCCAATTTTTAAAATCTATTTGTCTTTGTTGTTTTCTATTTTCTCGTAGAGATTTAAATAGATTGCGATGCATATTATCTAATTTATATATAGGTTTATTATTCGTATTAATATTGGGTTCCATTAATGCAAATTGTATATATATATTTAAATGGTTTATTTATAAGTTCTCCGAATATCATTTGAATATCTAAATTCTCTTTTTTGTTTTATAAATTTAATAATCATTTTTACTTGTTCTTCATTTTTTATACAGTCGTTTAAACAGCTTTCTATAAATTTGAATGTTAGTGGAGACGAACTTTTAGATTGTTGAAATTTTAATTTCCCATCTGTTATTTCAATAATTGCGTTTTGTAAGTTATTTGTTTCAGCATAATCGAATATATCGGTGCTAATTTCATTTTTTTGTTGTCTAAGTAATCTTGTTTCAGAATTAATTTGTTTAATTTTGTTGTCTAAAGCAACCCATTTTTGTATATTTTCTTGAAATGACATTATTTATATGATAGTATATTTTTTTTAATATCATATAAATTTATCTTCTTTTAGTTTCTCTACGACGGGTGCGTCTTTGTTGGATTTTTTTTGCTTTATAAAGTAAAAATGGTAATAAAGCTGTTTTTAAAGCAGCCATAACACCAGATCCTCTTTTTCTTCTGCTTTTTTTATTTTTACGGGTTCTTCTTCCGGCACGCTGTTTTCTACGACTTCTTCTTCTAGCCATTATATACTATAAAAAGAAATAAATTAATTTGATTTAAATAAAGATTTATTACGCAATAATAAAATAAAGATTCCTAAAATTAATAAAAAACTTATAAAAACAAATATAATTGATAAAAAAATATAAGGATATAGATCTTTTAGTAATAATTCTATAATTGGTTTCATTAAATCTTTAAAATGGTCCTTAACATCATTTCTATCTAATATATTTAAACATTCTGTGATGAATTTATTTTTTAGTTCTGACATTATTAATTAGATAAAATATTATTTATTTTTTTTGCGTACGATTTAATTGTCTTTTTTCTATCGATACCCTAAATGGATGATATTTGGAATATAGAAAACACTGATTTCTCTTCTATTAAATTATATACACCTAAACCCTTACAAGGCGGGACTTTTTTTGCACCAATAAAGGGAAATAACAAGTATGTATTAATACAAACTCCTAAATGCTTAACAAAAAATGGTATTCATAAAACGGGTAAAAAAACGTATACAGATTTAAAGATCGGTTATGAACATAAGAATTTAATTAAATGGATCGAGGGGTTGGAACGACATGTAAGAAATATTATTTATGAAAAAAGAGACATTTGGTTTCATGATGAACCGTCTTTAGATGAGATCGATTATTTATGGAATAGTTGTGTTAGACCCAGCAAACAATCATATTTGATACGGTCATTTATTCAACGTTTTAAAAATTTAGAACAAGTACAAGTATGGAACGAAAATAATCAAGAGATATCAATAGACGATATAGGTGATGATGATAATTTGATTTCTATTTTAGAGATAGGTGGATTAAAATTTACGAGCCAGAGTTTTCAATTAGAAATATATTTAAGACAAGTAGTCGTAATAAAAGATAAACCCATTTTTTCAAAATGTTTAATAAAATTGGACAATAATCAATCTATGAACAATAGTACACCACAAGATGATACACAACAAGATGATACACAACAAGACGATACGCCGCAAGACGATACACCACAAGATGATACACAACAAGACGATACGCCGCAAGATGATACACAACAAGACGATACACCACAAGATGATACACCACAAGATGATACACCACAAGATGATACATCACAAGATGATACATCACAAGATGATACACTACAAGACGATACGCCGCAAGACGATACGCCACAAGACGATGTTATACATGAGATAGAACCAGAAACTTTAGAAAGTAATATGGAATCACAAAAAACTGAAAATAAACAAAAGAAAGTTAGTATAAATACAAATGATTTAACTATAGAAGAAACAAACATTAAAGAAGAACATTTAGAAAAAAATGGAGGAATAAAAAAAGAAATTTCGAGTGAAATTCAAAATTCAAAATTAAATTCAATTGCAAAATCATTAACTTTAGAAAAAAACGAAAATAGTTTGGAAGAATTTGAATTAAAAGTTTCAGACAATGATTCGCCTATCAAATTAAAAACACCAAAAGATGTATATTTAGAAATATATAAAAAGGCTAGACAAAAAGCATTAGATGCAAAAAAAGAAGCAATTAAAGCTTTTTTAGAAGCAAAAAAAATCAAAGAAACGTATTTATTGGATGAATTGGGATTGGATTCTTCAGATGAGGAAGAATTTTTTAATAACGAAATAGATATGGAGGATTAAACCTTTAGCGAAAAGTATAATTTTCTTATTATTTTTTGTTTGTTGTTTATATAAATGATAAGTTTAAAAAAACTAGTAAATCAACTTTTAAAAAACAAAATGTTAATGTTAGTTGCAGGCGCCGCCCTTGTAGTATGTTTATATCATTATGAATTTGGAAAATCTAAAATTGTTGGCGCTATGACGACCGCTAGTGGTGTAAATAACTTAACATCGAATAGTGTATCTCCAGCAGACCCGCATGGACAAAATGAGCGTGTTGCATCTGCCAATGGGTTATCCACTGATAATTATGGATTACCTCCTTCTTGTGCTAAACAGGAAGTTGTGAATCCTGGTGATTTATTACCACGTGATAATAATAGTGAATTTTCGAAACTAAATCCATCAGGAGCGGGTGATTTACAAAATGTTAGTCTATTGAAAGCTGGACATCATATTGGCATTAATACTGTAGGACAAAGTTTAAGAAATGCCAACCTCCAATTGCGTAGTGAACCAGCAAACCCACAAGTAGCCACAGGACCTTGGAATTCAAGTACGATCCAAGGCGATCCCTACAGAAGACCTTTAGAATTGGGTAGTGCATAAATAAAAAATAATTTGTATAGTATAAATTATTTTTTAAGAATAACTTATTATCATTTATAATATATATGAAGCGGGACGTTAGTATGATTGGTTATATATTAATAATGTTTACTATAGGTGTTATTTTAAAAATTTATTTTGAATCAGATGCATTTAATCTTAAATGCGTTGTCTCTGATATCGATGGTAAAAAATATTGTGTTCGAGAACGGGCGAAAATGACACTCGTAGTGGATTTATTGGCAAAAACTACTCAAAAATTAAATAAATTGGTGGTATATCTAGAAAAAAAATACCCAGATAGAGAAAATTGTAAATTATTGAAAAAAAATTTTAATCCTAAAAAAATAAGTGAAATATTACCAACGAGCCAATATACTGCGTATTCAGAAAATAAAGGAGAAAAACTAGCATTTTGTACAACAACAACAAAAAAGGGAAACCGGTTAATAGATGAAAATACATTAATGTTCGTCGCTTTACACGAATTATCACATATAGCCACTAAATCTGTAGGTCATACACAAGAATTTTGGAATAATTTTAAATTTATTATAGGCAACGCAAAAAAAATTGGTATATATAATCCTGAAAATTATAAATCTGCTCCCAAAATGTATTGTGGATTAAAAATTACAGACAATCCTTATTATGATTTATAAATATAATAAACGTTTATATATTTATAAAGTATATGTTGCAATAAAACTTACACCACTTAGACCACCTTCAATTTTAGGTATTTCTATATTCAAAAATTTTTTATTTATTTTACACATTAAAAGTGCAAATTCTAAGTTATAACTTTGGAATGCTATTATGTGGTCTTGTTGCGTTTTAATATGGAAATCGAATATTTGTTTAATCAATTTTTTTTTATCATATTGAATATTTATTTCATCGGTTATTAACCATGTTCTGAATGCAGTGGTTATATCTTTATACGATTCTACCGTATAATCAATCCCATAAATAATGTTTGGTGGTTTACTGAACATTTTTTTTACAGCTTTGATAGCATCGCCAATATTATTGATGTTAACACTAACACCATCTATTCTATCTTTTTGTTCAAATAAATTAAAATAATTTTTATTCGATGATGACATATATTATAAAAAGAAGTTATTTTTAACAAATAAAATTATTTTTGATATATTTCATAAAAATAATTTTCTTTTTTAACTATTGGACCAACTATACGGGTTTCGGTAATTAAAGCTCGTTTTTCTATTAATTTATAGTCTTTAGATAATGGGGGCAAAAAAGTATCATATGGTTTTGTATCTTTGTTCAATATTTGTGTAATATAAATTTTCGATACTATATTTAAATCTAAAAACTCTTTGTAAATTTTCTCTCCACCTATAACCCAACACTCATCGATATTATTATTTTCTAGAGCGAACAATAAATCGGGTATATTGTTATAGGAACAAACCTGTTGTTTTTTAATTTGATTATAATTAACCTGTTTAAATTTTTGCATAGACGAACTTAAAATTATATTTTTTCTATTTTTTAATGGTTTTTTAGGTAAACTATCCCAAGTATTTTTTCCCATTATAACACAATTATTTTTATTTCCCGTTGTTAGTTTTACAAAACGCTTCATATCATTTTCTAATTTCCATGGCAATAAATTTAGATAACCTATACCACGAGTTTTTTTACACATAGAAACAATTAAATTAAATTTCATTTTTATATAAATATTATAGGTTATATTTATATATGTCTAAAATATATAAATTTAATCATATCGTTGATAATGAAATCAAAAAAATATATATATGTTCAAAAAATAAATTAAAAAAAAGTTCGAGTGGATTAAGTTATGGCGATGAAAATATATTTACACCAGATGAGTGGTCTAATATATCTGAAAATAAAATACCATACGAAATAATTAAAGAAGATATATATGGCGATGATACAATACAAACGATTAAAGAAAAAATGGTTTCGAATATGGGTATAGATTGTTCTACATTTGAAATTTATTTATTTGCTTGTATAAATAAAAAAATCAATTTAACAAAACTATATGATGAAATAACTCAAAATGAATTATTAGAAATGGACTATAGTAAATTAAAAATGATTTTTAAAAATTTTAGAGGAAACACATATGATTTAAAAAATGATTTTATTTCTTTTCAAGAAAAGGCGAGCTATTCATATGAAGATATTATAAATATGGATTTACCCGATATAAATATAAAATTAATATCGTTAGGTCAAACTATAAGTTTTAAAAAAATATATCCTTTAGCAGCAAACCCTTTTCATAATGATTCAATTGACCCAATTTTAGAACATGAAGGATTAAACATGATATCAACACAAAATAAATATTTATTATTTACTTATGGAAATATATTAAATAATAATATAAATTTTACATTAGCCTCGGATGTTATTAATTACTCAAATAGAATTTTAAAAAACGAATTATATTTATTACAATTATTTTTCCCATTATTGGTGAATAAAAAAATAATATCAAACGCACAATTAATAAAAAATAAACAAAAACTAAAAGATGAGGATTCAAAAAAAATGAAAAAATATTATAAAAAATACAATGAAACTATCGGTGTGTTTAATGAATTATATAATGAAGGCAATATAAAATATAGAAGAAAAGGTATAAAATATTTATATTTTACTATCCACCCTAATGCTAATATTAAATTACCGTTGGAAATACTATTTAAAATAATTAATTCTAGTGAAGAAATACCGTTAATTAAATATAATCCTGGAAATAGAATGGAAAATATTTATCGTTTGTATACTGGCGATAATTATTCAACCAACGGTTCAAAAATCCCCCAATTATATATAGATTATGGTAGTAAAAAAATAATGATAAATAAATTGTCTAAGGAATTGGCGACAAGAAAAAAGATAGGATTTTATATCAAAGATGAAAAGATATATATATTATGTGAATTTTTAGAAAATGGAAATATTGATATAAAATTAGAAGGAAATACTTTGATGTCATTAGATGAAATAGAATTTTATTTAAAAAATAAGCTGAACGATATATTATTAAATAAAATAAAAAATTTTTTAGAACAAAGTGGATATGATTATATACTTTTTAATAGTTTATATGATAGTAATATTGAAATAATGGATTTAAAGTATATTTATACGGTAGAAAATAGTGAAAAAATAAATTTAAAAAAATATATCAACTGTTTATCTAGTATTTTCAATATACATAAGGGGACTATGAATGATAGTTCTGATATTATTTCATTAACATATAAACGCGTTTCTAGTTTTCAAAAAATGAATAGTATAAATGCTTTTATTACTATTAGTAAAAATAACGGCAAGGGGTTAAAAGAGATAACAGAAAGTTTGAATGAAAATTTTGATTTAGATACAGAAGAGTCAAAAAGATATATTACAAGTTGGCAGCAAGAAGTAGATTTAAAATTTGATACTTTTGAAAATAAAAAAATAACGATTGAAAGTAATCCCGGATTTGATGTTGAAATAAAAAATCAATTGGATAATTTTAATTCGCAAATTGTGCAAGAAACAGTTGTTTCTGTGAATAATATTAACAACATTCATTATATAAATTTTTTACATATTTATATAGATGTTTTATTAAAGATAATATTTTTTCCAGAAAACGAAAAAATAAAAAAAATATGCAAAGGAAAAGATATTATTGTAATAGAGCACGATGAGGAGATGAAAAATAAAAAAGAACAAGAAATAAACAATGAAAAAAATGCTAGTTCGGATGATGAAGACATATTTGATGCATTGTTTGATGATGACGATGATGATAGTGGTGATGAAGATGATGTTGATGGACAATCGGATAATTTAAAGACAATTGCCCCATCGAATATAGATAAAACTTATTTGGCTCAGGGTACATCAGCCGATGATACTTTTCTAGATATTGATGATATACCGGCATTTAGTGATGACGAAGGTGATGATGAAGAACAAGATGGTGATGAAGATGATAGTGTTGATGAAGAACAAGATGGTGATGAAGATGATAGTGTCAATGAAGAACAAGATGGGGATGAAGATGATAGTGTCAATGAAGAACAAGATGGGGATGAAGATGATAGTGATGATGAAGAACAAGATGGGGATGAAGAACAAGGCGTTGATGAAGAACAAGATGGTGATGATAGTGAAATTGATTTATCTGAATTACCTAGTTTTGGCGATGACGATGATGATAGTGATTTGGGTGAACTGAGTGCAACAGAAGGTGGTAGTTTAGATGTAGATTTAGAAGGTCTTGCTATTTCTGGAGCTAATAATATATTCATGAAACGTTTGAGAGAGAGAGATCCAAAATTATTTTTAAAAAAGAAAACAGGAAAGTTTACCGCATATTCTTCGGGTTGTCCATGGCAATATAGAAAACAACCGGTGGTAATTACAAATGAAGAAAAAAAATATATTGATACACAGGATAAAGAATCTGGTGGAACTTCATATGATGAATTTATCACATATGGTTCGGGTGAAAAAAAACATCATTATATTTGTCCAAGATTTTGGTGTATACGCGATGAAAAAGGTCAGGGCAGAAGTTTATCATTGAAAGATGTAAATGACGGTGTTTGTGGTGGCTGGGACGCAGTAATACCAGAAGGTGCTAAAAAAGTTCCCAAAGGGAAAAAAATATTTGAATTTACTGATAAAAGATTTCGGCGGTCTAAATCAAATACCAAAAATCCACTGGTATATAAACCATTATATCCAGGTTTTCAAAAGAGCCGTACACAGGATGGATTGTGTATACCTTGTTGTTTTGAACAACCTTCAAAATGTATACTCGATAAAGAATGGAGAGAAGAATTGGTTGATGATGGTAAGAAAAAAAAAATAATTTATGTAAAAAAGGATTGGGTTTTTATAAAAGAAAAAAAAGAAAAAAAAGAGAATGATAAACAAAGTAGAAAAAATAAACCATTATTAAAAATAAAGGAAGGTTGGTATCATAAAGGGGATACAGAATATAAAAAAAAAATGAAACCATTAAAAGATTGTCCATCTATTGAAATGGATACATACGCCCCAGGTGGACCAAATGATGATGGTCCTAGTTTTGATAAAGATGATAAAGGTAATATCATTTTTTCTAGTATAAATAAAGATGGTAAATCAAAAAAACACACAAGACCATCACCTTCAACGAGAGGAGAAAATACTTATGATTCTTGTAATCAATATATTGACGATAAAGATAAAAGAAAAAGTAAACATATTCGAAGGAAAGCTCCTATTCAAATTGATAAAGGTCCTTTGATAGATTCATTTCCATTAAAGTTGGGACAAACGGGATATTTATCAATGACTCTCCAAAAATTTTTAGGATATAATTCTAGGAGTTTATGTCAAGTAAAAAGAAAATCCAATTTAAAACTAGATAAATTTTGTTTGTTGAGAATTGGTATAAATCAACACGCTTCACAAAGTTTTTTATCTTGTATAGCATTTTTATATAATAGTTTAAAAAATGAAAAATTAAATATATCTTTACGCGATGAAATTATAACAATAAAAGATTTGAAAAAAATAATGGTGGATAAATTAACATTGGATAAATTTGTTAGTGTTTACAATGGTATATTACCCATGGTTTTTAAAGGAGAAAGAGATATCGATATTAATAGCTATAAGTCAACCAACATATATAAAAATATGAAGGTCGATGAGCAATATATGAAAAATGTTATTTCAGGATATGAAAATTTTAAAGAGTATTTGTTAGATGATACTGTAAAAATAAATTATGAATATTTATGGGATTTTATATGTCAACCAATGATAAATAATGGAATATTGTTTGAAAATGGTATAAATCTATTAATATTTAATAGCCCATTAGATGATTTAACTGAAAAAATCGAATTGGTTTGTCCTAGAATAGATTATTCTCAAGAAATCTATAATTCAAGGAAAAATACTGTAATATTGTATTCAGAAAACGGTTATTATGAACCGATATGTCAAGTAAAAGAAACAATAAAAAAAAAGAAAACCAAATCTATTAATACGTTTTTTAATACTAATACTTTAAATAAAAATACACCCGAGGTGGTAAATATATTGTATGAAATAATTAACGATAATATGAAAAAATTTTGTAAATCGGAACCTAGTATGAATACCGATAAATATTATTTAAATAATATACCATCATACGAAGTTGAAAATATATTAATATCAATGAACCTAAATTATATTGTGCATAGACAGATTGTAAATACGAATAATCAGGTGATAGCATTGATTGTAAAAAAAAATGATGATAATGTATATTTACCGGTATTACCGTCGTCAATAGATAAAGAAAAACCATTTATATCTTTTAAAAGTACAGAAATATATTTTGATTATAATAAAACAAAAAAATTATTGAATGATATTTATACTGTAAGTGGGAAAAAAATATCGTGTAAACCTAAAATTAAAATGATATCTGATGGTATGATTGTGGGTATAATAACATTAACACAACAATTTGTTCCTGTTATTCCAATAGAAAAACTTTCAATCAATGATAAATTAAAAGTTATTGAGAATGATAGTTATTTGGATATTGATATTGAAACTATGTCTACTACTGACATAGACGTTGATAGACAATTGATTGTAAAAAAAATAAATTTAGAAACCAATTTTTATAATATGTTTCGTAATATTTTTAAAATTTTGATAAATAAAAAAAAGAATAGGGATAATAAAATAGATATTATAGAATTAATAAATGATGTTAAAATTAGTTATTTTGATAAAATAGAAGAAATAAGTGATAAAATAAAAACAATTTTGAAAGACGATGTGGAATTTATTTTATATAAAATATCATCTTTAAATGAAATAAACAAGTTGACAAAGTGTTTTGGTTTAAATAAAAATAAATGTTCTGATAAAATTAATTGTTCTTTTTCAACAAAGCAAAACTGTGTGTTGTTGATTCCTAAAAATAATTTATTAAATGATAGTCCGAATGATAAAAACTATTATATAAAATTATCAGATGAATTATTGAGATTTCCACAAATAAAGAAATTTATTTTTACTCCAAAAACATTTTTATCATTTGAACGTGTTAGTTATAATTTATCAAAAAAAGAAATAATTTTATTAGAAGACGTATTACTAAATAAATATTTTGAAGATTTAATTATGGTAGAATTTAATAGATATATAAATGATGAAACTATATATGAAATAGTAAATCCCGATAAACACATACCATATAAAACATTATTTAATATGACAATAAATAATAAGAAAGTGAATCAATGTGTATATACTCCTGACAAAGCCTTAACGTTAAAATATTGGAAAGAATATTTTATTTCTACCGACGAGATTGAAATAACTCATTATAAACAATCACCATTTTGTACATTTCAAATAATTTGTGATATAATCAATGATTCTTTAAAAAAAGAAAAGTCTAGTCATAAAGATTTGGATATTATTACTTTAAAAAAAGAATTATATCAAGAGTTTATTAGGATAAAAAAAAGTAAAGCAAATCAAGAGATAATGATAAAATTATTTGCCGCGTCTTCAAAAATTCAAATAAAAAAAACCATATCTACAATATTAAATAATAATTCTGAATTGGAAACATATATATCTAGTGCTGATTACTTTGCGACAGAAATAGATATGTATTTATTATTTATAAAATATAAAGTGAATGTTATTATGTTGTTAAAAAATCCAAAAACAAAGTTGCCTATATTTTTTAAAAATATATTTTCAACTGTTCAGGATGATAAAAATTTTTATTTGATAGTGGCGAATGCTATGGATACAAAAATTAATAAAAGTTTTCCCAATAAGGCACGTAACTCGTTAGTGGGATATCCCAGATATGGATTGGTATATATTAATAATAATATATCACATGAACAAAAATATTTCACTAATTTGTTTGTCAAAGTCGATAAATTTATGAATACACAACAATTATTAAAATATTTTAATACTAATGAAGATGTTCGCATTGAAGAAAAAAGAAAAAAAAATGCAATGCATCAAAGAAATTATAGAAAAAGACCTAATATTAAATTAAAAGATGTAAGAAAAGTAGGAAAAATGCAATTATAATATAATTAATAGTTATATGATTATATTATATTCTGTTTGGTGTTCTTGGTAATTGGAATGATGGTGAAAATGGTGTTGCCGCATTGGTATTAATAATACTTAAATCTATATCTTCAATTAATCTTGCAATAGCTTCTCTGTTTGTATTATAATTTGATACTATTTGACTATTTCTTATATTATTAAGGGTGTTGTTATTTATCACGGTTAGTGGTGGCGGTGCTGGAGGTGCTATACGTGTTGGTGGTGGTGTTGTAGGTGGTGGTGGTGGTGGTACCGAGTTTAATCTATTTAATGTAGTTCGTCTTCTCGTGATTCTGTTTCTTAAAGTCGAATTATTTTGAACAGACCTAGGCTTAAAAACCAAATTATCATTATTTCGTATAAATGTTTTTACTACTGTTTTTCCTAAATTATAATATTTGTCTTTTGTCCAATTATTAGGAGAGAATTTACCAAGTAAATAATATTTCAAGGCTATATTAAGTTTTTTACAATAATTCATCATTTCGCTTACTCTGATGCTTCTTATTGATGGTATATAAACCCATTCGATGTCTGTTCGATAATCAAAAAACATATTTTCTATATTTTCATATTTTTCATATGAAGAACCTTCTTTGCAAAATTTTAATATGCATTTATCTTTTAAATATGGATAATGATTATCTAATAATAAATTAATTTTGAACTGGCAATTGAAAAAATTAGCTATTATAATTGGTATATGAAAATTTGATTTTAAAATCTTAAAATATATATTATATAAATTATTAGGACTAAAATGTAAATTTGTATACGGATTTTTGGGATTTTTTGGCACGGGAAAAAGTCCTTCTATTTCTAATAGCGAATCATTAAATATATTTATTAAATCTGTTAATCTGAAAGTGTATATAGTATTATTTTCTAATAAATTTATTAATTGCCTTTCGGGAAACAAAGATAAATCATTAAAATAAAGATCAGTTGTCATTTGATATTTTTTAGTTTTTTTAACTTTAATTTTATAAACAAATCGCGATAAAATATTGTACACATGTTTTGAATAAATATACAAATTAATATATTTTCGAATTTGAATATCATAGTTATCATTGTTATGTAATTCTTCTAAAAAGTCATTATGAATAATGTCTGAACAAAAAAAATCAACGTGAGATTGTACGGCGAATTTTGCCATCAAAAAAAAACTATTTATATTTTCATCTGAATTAAAAAATAGTTTTTTATTTGCTTTCATAATTTGTAATAATAGTTTCATACAAATTATAAATATTTTATTATTTAAAATCCCATATCATAATCGTCATCTACATTTCCGATGTTTTTAGCTTTAATATTCATTTCGCTATGGTTAATATTAATTTTATTAATAGAGCATTTATCATTTAAATCAAAATTATTTAATACATCTTCCATAGTTTCTTCCATTGATTTTATTTTTTCTTTTTCTAATTTTTTCATTTCATTTAAATTAAGCAATACTTGAAAGGAACCGGTGCCAAATTTACCTTCTTGTCCAACCATTACATTAGAACTAACACCTGTCATAAGGTCCAATTCAGCATGTTTTGCTGCTCTTAAAAACATTTCAGGAGTTTCTTCAAAAGATGCTTTTGCAATAGGACCAATATCGTCATTGTTAATACCGTGTCTGAATATGGAAACCAAATTTTGTGTAGCAGTCATTCTATCGGATAACATGCCCATATGACGATGATTAATATATGTGCCATCAAAAGACATTACTTCTTCTATTTCATTATAAATGGTTTGTCTAGCTGCTTCTACTCCTAATGTTTTATATACTTCTTGTATATCATTTGAAGTTGTTTTATATTTATCAATATTATCTAATGCTAAGATATCAATTAGATTACTACCAACTGTATCTAAAACCCATACATCTTGTGGTTGATAATTTCCATTTTTCAATTTTAAATTATTTGCCAATTTACGAATAACAATTTTGGGTATTTTTTTTATACCTCGTAAAATGATATTGTCTAATAAGTTTTCTTGTAGATTTTTTAGCATATAGATATGGTCTTCTTGGTCTAATGAGCTTTTTTTATTATTAATCAATGATTCTTCTAGTCTAATTCTAAATATAAGATTTTCTGAATTGAAATCGTTAAATATACATTCCACATTATTTTTGAGGCTTGAGTTGATTGCAAAATGGATATCATCCATAGAAATCATTTTTTCTAACATTAATTCTTTTTCAAATTCGAAACGAATTATCCATTTTGAAAAGTGTTGTTCTTTTTCTTCTTCTTTGTCTTCCATTGATTCTTTAATCATATTTTCAAACAAATGATATTTTTCTAAAATATTTTTATCAGAATCGATAAGTGTGTTTTTTCTTTCTGGGTCGAACATAATTGAAACCGTTTTAGTAACATCTCTCAGAGTAGTGTGTTCCAATGAATATTTAATTTTTTGAGCATTTTCCACAAATTCTTCTTCATGTTCTTTTAAACGTATTGTTACAGATGGATTTTTTGGATTTTCCGATAAAGATAAAATTTCTTCAATTCTAGGCACACCACGTGTTACATTACTTTTACTAGCTACACCAGCAAAATGAAATGTGTTTAAGGTCATCTGTGTTGTAGGCTCTCCTATACTCTGAGCTGCTATCATGCCCACCATTTCACCTGGATGCACAATAGCTTTTTTGAAATTATAAACTATTGTTTCTAATAATAGTATTATTGTTTTGCGGTTAAATTTTCTGAATACCAACAATTCTTTTGGTGATAAATAATAATAATATGCAATTTTAAATAATTTTGTAGGTTTCCACGATTCATTTGCTTCCAATAAACCATAATAATGGTCTAATAATTTATATACTTCTAGAGGTGTTATGTCAATCATAAAGTTTGCTGTAATTTGTAATCCATGTTGTATATTGTTCATAAGTCTATTGAAATGTACCGGGATATAAATTTTCATATTGTCTCTATATTTGCATACGTTTTCGATAATTAATTTACGAGAATCTAACACATAATCAATTATTTTTTTTGTTTTTATAATTAATTGTTTTTTTTCTTTTTTCTTTCGCTTTAATGCTTCTTTTGTATAATTTGTAGTTAACATTTTATTTGTTTTGTCATCTTCTGGTATTTGAAAATGAGCAAATATTTCTTCCAATGTCATTTTTATAACTGGTAAATTTTGAGTTTCTGATTTACACGCATTTATACTGTCTTCACCATATTTGAATTGAATAATTTTACCTTTATTGTTTCGGACTGTCATATCATATACTACTTTCAAATCTTCCATACCCTTAATAAGCCGTCTTTGAATATAACCTGTTTGACTTGTTTTTACAGCTGTATCTATAAGTCCAGTTCTACCACCCATGGCGTGAAAGTATAATTCTTCTGGTGTCAATCCTTGGATGAATGATGATTCTACAAACCCTCTCGATTCGGGTGAATCATCATATTTACAATAATGTGGCAACGTTCTGTCTTCATAACCATATGGTATACGTTTACCATCAACATTTTGTTGACCTACACACGAAATCATTTGAGCGATATTAATGTTGCTACCTTTACTACCGGCATTAACCATCATAATAAATCTATTGTTTGTATCTAGATTTTTTCTTCCTATTTTTCCAGCTTCTGCTCGAGCGTCATTTAAAATAGAATTAACTTGTGTTTCAAATTCTACTTCATTGGATTTACCTGTATTATTTTCAAATACATCCAAATGCAATTGGTTTATTAATTTTTTTACATTTTTCTTTTTAGTAATAATTTCAGAAATAATTTTGCTGTTTGTATCTTCGTCTGAAATCAAATCACTAATACCAACACTGTATGAGGTTAATTTCATGTATTCTGTAACTATAGATTGTAAATTATCTATAAAATCAGAAGAGTGTTGATGAGAGAAATCATTAAATATATGTTGTAATAATCCTTTTGATGCCCCAGACAATACACCCTTGTCTATTAACCCTCTTTTATAAACACCATTTACAATTTCAATAATATTATTGGATGTTTTTTTATTTTCATCAGAATTATATTGTCCATTGGGAAATCTTGTGGAAATAGGTGGTAATATCTGCGATAGCACCTGAAAACTAGTTATCTTTTTTTTTTTATTGTTTTTAAATAAATTAACATTTACATTGTTGTAATACATCAACAAATTCATTGCTTGTCGATGTGTAAAATTAATATTTTTTCTAGTAAAACGATACGAAGCCAATAACGAATCTTGAAATACACCAACTATGGATTTATTGTTAGCAGGACTTATAATATGTTTAGGGACTGCTGCCAAGTACATAAGCTCTGCCTGACTTTCTTCATCTTGGGGTCCGTGTAAATTCATTTCGTCACCATCAAAATCGGCGTTGTATGGCTTCGTGTCTGCTACATTCATACGAAAAGTGCTACCAACATGCATGATTTTTGCAATATGACACATCATACTCATTCTGTGTAAAGTCGGTTGCCTATTAAATAATATTGGGTCTCCATCAAGCATATGTCTATGCACAACATCCCCTTCATCAAGGCGAATATTGCTTTTGTCTTTATGTCTTAATGAAATGCTTAATCCAGTGTATTTTTCTAATACATTTGCGCCAGGATATTTATCAGGTCCATTTTGCACCAATTTAGTTAAAAACGCTTTGTTTCTTTTATTTACTTTTGCTGGAAATGTAATGTTTTTTGCAATTTTAACAGGAACTCCTAGTTCCCTAATTGATAAATTCGGGTCAGGTCCTATAACTGATCTAGCACTAAAATCTACTCTTTTTCCCATAAGATTACCTCTTACACGCCCTTGTTTACCAACCAATCTTTCTTTAATAGATTTTAAAGCCCTACCTGAACGTTGAGCTACTGCTGCAACACCTGGTATTTTATTGTCAATCATTGTAGCACAATAATATTGAAGAACAGTTGTCCAATCATCAATTACCTTTTGATTAGCATTTTGTTGTATTTTTTCTTGTAAAGTTTTATTAGCCTTTATAATATTAACAATGATATGTGAAATATCATCCTCACTTCTTTGTTGTGAATTGTGTTTAACAGATGGTCTTACTGCTGGCGGCGGGACAGCCAATACTTGACAAACAAACCATTCTGGTCGCGAGAATATCGGACTAAATCCCATAAACGATACGTCTTCATCTGATATTCTTCTAAATAATTTTATTACTTGTTCTGGTGTATATTTAATTATTAATTTATTTTTAATAGCACCATTTTCATCTGTGATTTTGTCTGTATTTTCCCATTCACCCATAATTGTCGCAAGTCCCTCTTTATAAATCTTACGTGGTTGTTTAGTGCCACATCCATCACACGTTTCTTCCCCACATCTTCTTATTTTGCTTGCTTCTTTAAATACATAATCCCATCTTTTTTTCCCATCCAACTTTAAACAAAACTGGTGCTTATGTTTACTTATTTTTAATTTACTACACCGAATACAAATGCACCGTAATATTTTTTTTATACTTTCTAAATATTGTATATAAAATATAGGTCTTGCTAATTCAATGTGTCCAAAATATCCCGGTGTTTGCATATAATTTAAACCATCGGTTGGACAAATTAAACCCGGATCCAAAACTCCCATTCGTGGATCAAATAATCCACCCATTACTGGTTTATTATTAATATATGTATCTCTTGAAACAATTTCTGCCACGGAACTAGCTTTTATTTCTTCGGGAGATAAAACACTGAATTGAATGCCTATAATTTTAGAAGGTTCCATCTTTTTATTTACACTCATCATATCTATGAATTAATATAATATATTTAGATAGTTTTATTATCAATTTAATTTAATAAACAAATCCAGATAATTATATAGATATGATTCCTCGATTGCAACGCAATAATTAAATTGATTAACAATTTAAATATAATAATTTATTATAAAATAGTTATGACAAAAAAAGAAGAAAAAGATAATATTAATTCCAATGTTTCTCCTAAAAAAGAAAGAAAACATAAAAAGAAATATAATTTTAGAGATAGAAAAAATAAAAAAAAACAACCATTGCAAATAAAAAATGCAAATATTAGCGACGATGACAATGATACATCTAGTGATTATGACCCAATGTTGGACGAAACAGAAGAGCTAGAAGAAGTAGATAAGTTAGAGTTTCAAAGATTTATTCAAAAATTATTTCCATCAAAAAACCAACAACAGAAAATTAAACAAATGGAAAAATTGGAAAAAATGCTGAATAATACATGTGATGGAGAAATGGGGAAAAAAAGAATTTCGCCTAAAAAACAAGAATTTGAAGAAAATACAAAAGTATCTGTAAGCAGTGATGAAACCCAAGATGAGGTTTTTGAAACTACGAAAAAGAAAAAGAAAAAAAAAATTATTCGTAAGAGGGAAAACAAGAGTGAGGCTGAAAGTGGAAGTGAAGCTGATAGTGGAAGTGAAGCTGATAGTGGAAGTGATTATGATTACTACTCAGAAGAATATGAATTTCCAGAAGAAGATGAAGAATTAGATGACGATGAAATGGAAGAAATGTTAAAAAATAATATGAAATTTAATATAGTTTTTACGGTAGGTGAAGATAGAAATAACCCATATGATATGGATGACGAAGCATATGACGAGTATTTGGATGAATATGGTGAGGATGATGAAATATATGAAGACACTAGCGACCAGGAACTATCTGAAGCAATAAAAAAAGAAGAAACAAAAATGAAAAAAAATAAAAATCAATATTCTAGTAAATATAAAAAAGGTGATAACATTAAGGTGAAATTGAATGATTGGGATAAATTTTATAAAGGGAAAATAATAAAGGTTCATCCAAATAAAACAAAGAGGTTGATAAGTTATGATATTAAAATGGATAATAAAGAATATGAAAATTTGAAACGGGTAAAATCCAAATATATAAAAAAAATAGAAAAAATAGATGAATATTCGGATACATTAAATGACTTGGAAAAATTAGTTAAAACAAATAAAAATAAAGGTCGCACAGAAATGATAAAACAATTTAAAAAATTAGTAGAAGCAAAAGAGAAAAAATCCAAAGAATTAGAGAAAAAAAATACTAAAAAAACAAAAGAAAAAAACGCTTTGAAATTTAAAAAATTACTAAGACAAAGGAATACTATGAATGATTTTAAATATTTTAAAATGTTAGAATTATCTGAACAAAAAAATATTTTACAACAATTAGAAGAAGTATCCGACTACAATAAAGTAGATGTTCCCCATAAATTAACTTTATTAGAATGTGATATTCCGGTAGAATATAAATCCGTTGCGTTAAAAAAAATAAATACTCTTGCGTATATGGATCCGGGTGCTGGAGAATATTATAAAACAAAACAATGGGTAGATTATTTTATGAAAATTCCTTTCGGTAAACATAATCATTTGCCTGTTAATTTAAAAGATGAACCAGAAAAAATACATGCATTTATGCAAAATTCCAAAAAAACCTTAGATGATTGTTGTTTTGGATTAAATGATGCTAAAATGCAAATTATGCAAATAGTTGGGCAATGGATTAGTAATCCGGATTCTGTTGGAAATGCTATTGCTTTAAAGGGTCCCCCGGGAACTGGAAAAACAACATTAGTAAAAGAAGGTGTAAGTAAAATTTTAAACAGACCGTTTGTATTTATACCATTGGGTGGTGCTACAGATAGTAGTTATTTGGAAGGACATTCTTATACATACGAAGGCAGTACATGGGGTAAAATTGTAGATTCTTTGATTACATATAAAAGTATGAATCCGGTGTTTTATTTTGACGAATTGGATAAAGTAAGTCAAACACCAAAAGGAGAAGAAATTATAGGTATATTAACTCATTTAACTGATACAACCCAAAACGATAAATTTCATGATAAATATTTTTCGAATATTGATTTCGATTTGAACAAGTGTTTATTTATATTTAGTTATAACGATGAATCGAAAGTTAATCCTATTTTAAAAGATAGGATGTATCGTATAAATACCAAAGGATATAATAATGATGAAAAAAAAATAATTTGTAAAAAATATTTAATACCAAAAATTGAAAAAAATGTTAATTTTAAAAAGGAAGAAATTGTTATACCGGATGAAACTATAAATTATATAAATACAAACTTGGTAGAAAAAGAAGAAGGTGTTAGGAATATGAAACGTGCAATAGAAATTATATATACCAAATTAAATTTATATAGATTAATGAAAAAAGGAACTAAATTATTTGATAAACAAGAAACGTTAGAAATATCGTTCCCGTTTACAGTTTCAAAGGAAGTTGTAGAAAAATTAATAAAAAAAAATACTACACAAAGCGTGCCATTCGGAATGTATGTTTAAATATTTAATTTAATTATATAAAATTAAATATTTTTTTATGAATGTTTTGCTTTTAATCTAGCTAGCCTACCCATAGAACCCGTATTTGCTTCAACTCTCGATTGTTTGCCTGTTCTTGACATTTTTGATAAGTTTGTTCTTATATTTTTTTTAGACATATTAAAATTATGTAATTTATTCATATTGCTGGCAGGATATGGGAAGGAATTAAAAGAAAAAATATTAATTCTCGTATTCGTGGTATTTGTTCCCATTCTCATCGATGTGGATGTTTTTTTGTCAAAATATTTATTTTTTGCGAAATAAACAATTTTGTTGTTCAAAACAGTTTTATAAAAAATTATACTGTTCTCTGGTATTTGTGTATTTTTATTATCAAAATTATTAATTATAAAATTATTGTCTTGTGGAAAATAAATTACATCATTTATACTTAAAAAAATTTTATTTTTAATATCAACGTGATTATCTTGTTTTACCAATATTGTATTAATAGTATATTCAGATATGTCATTTTTTATAAATAAAGTAATTATTTTATTATTTCTATTGTTTTTTTTTATAAAAATATCTTGATTTATCTTAGAATTTATTATAAATGATACATTTTCTCCATCGTTATAATAAAACCCATTTGTTTTGCGTGCAAATACTAGTTTTTTTTTTTGATTTAATGAATCAATACTTGTTTTAATACTTAACAAAATAGCAGCATCTTTCATATACAATTTTTTGTTATTTATAATAGTTATAAATTTTGTAGTTTCAATTATATTAGATTTCAAGTCTACTAAATTAATGCTGTTTGAATTTTTTTCTATAAGATTATTATTATTAGTTATTTGTTGATTTATTGATTCTATAATGGAATCTACTTTTTTATTTATTTTTTCATATTCTTTCTGTAAGATATCTAATTTTGACAAAATTACATTTTCATTGTTGATGTGATTCGATATATTATTTTTTATAGATTTGATTTCCTCACCCAAATAAATAATATTTTCGTAATTAAAATCATCATTTTTTTGATAATTTGTAATTAATTTTATTAATTTATTTATAGTATCATAATTTATTTTATTTATTCGTTGGATTGTATTTTTATACTCATTATTAGTTTTTGGTAATTTTCTTTCATTTGCATAAATCAAAATATCATAAAGTCTATTTATATTATACTTCTCTTTATATGAATATTCTATTTCTTTTTGCAATATTGATTCATTATGATTAATTGTTGCTGTTATTAAATTTAAAAATAAATCATTTATTTTCTTGTTATTAAATTTATTTATTTTTATTTGTTGATATTCTTCTTTTAATTCCGAAATATTTAAAATGTGGATATTTTTTTTTAATTTTTCAATCTTAGTTATTAATATTTCATAAGAAGCTGTTCCTTGATTTATATTTCTTTTTACTTCTTGTATATTATGATTATTAGAAATATTGTCCAGGCGATTTGATATTTTTTCAAATTCTTGATTCTGGAATTCATCTTTTCTTTTTATAGCATTATTGTATATATCACGTATGCCATCATTATCTACTGATGAATCTGTATATAAATTAAAGCCAGCGTCTGTAGATTTTTGTATAATATCCAATAAAAGATCTAAATTATTTATAGTCGCATTTTTGGTAAACATAATTAAACGGTTTTTTAAAATCAATTCATGTTCTTCAAAAAGTTGTCTGGCTATTTTATATTCAATAAATTCATCATTTATATAATTTTTTTTGGCATTATCCAATTGGGTTTTTATAGTCGGCATTAATGTAAATATCTCCTTTTCAAAGTTGTCTACTTGACGTCTTGTTAATTCAGATAAATCTGATACTATTTTGTTGTTATGGTTATTTATTTTATTTGTTGCATTAATCAATTCAACGTTATCAACTGATAGACCGTGTTGTTTTGATATAGAAATCCAATCCAATAATTTTTTAGTTGTATCGGTATCATATTTTAATGCAAACTCGTATAACCAAATACTTTTATCATAATATTTTGTTTTTTCTGTTTTATAAACGAAAGCATTTTTATTTATTTTCAAATCATTTTCTAAAAAATTTTTTAATTTACGTAAAGGTCCTGGTGGCAAAACTACAATGTCTTTAATGTCGGTGTGTTTTTTTAAATAATTAATGTTATTTTTGTATGATAAATTTGGATAAGAATGTGTGCCTGTCGTTGTGTTTATAATTTTATTTGTAATAACCATTCCAGGGAAATGCCATTTATCTTTGGAAGGATATCCATTTTTTGCTATTATACATAATTTATTATAAGATTCGCTTATATTTTTTAATCTAATTGTTAAATTGCCTAATGGTGTATTCCATGGATTAAGTTGTCCCAATATATTTTCTCTTTTTATATATTTAATATCCGTTTTACCGACCCATATTTCATCTATAAATGGTTTAATAAATTTATTGCTAATCCAATCGCATCTCATAGCTTGTGTGGATGGAAAAGTATATATATATGAATCTAATGGAAATGTAAATGGAGAATCGACTTCAACAATGCCTTTATTTGTAGGATAAATGTTAGTAGATAAAGCAAATTTATTTTTAATTTTAAGATTTAAGTTGTTTATAACTCGGTCAATAAACTGTTGTACTGTTGTTATTGTATAAATATTTAAATATAAAGATTTTTCCCAATTTAGATTTGGGGCATTATCGCCCAACCAATCAAACCATAGTTTTTTTATATCCCACACATTGCTATTTTCTTTTATATTTTCCCATTCTTTTATAATAACTAATATAGTATTATTAATATGTCTAATAGAAAATTCATACCTTTGTAACAATAATTCATATTTTTTTGCATCGAATTGGGTAATATATTCTTGTTCAAGTAATAAAACGTAATCTATTATTTTATTTAAATGTTCGTTTTTATTAGAATTTATAATTTTTTTATTGATATTATTTATTATTTCTGTAGTTTTATTGTCTATTTTGTTTTTTAATTGATTATACAATTGTATTGGGGTTTTATTTAATGTACTTATAATAGTGTTTGACTTTTCTCCAATATTGTATTGATTTTCTGAGAGTTCATCTAATAGTAAAATAGAATTACCATATTCTGTATTACCCAGAACATTATATTTTTTTGAATTTATAATATCTATAATCCTTTTGGAATAATTCAATATGTATCCGTCTCTTATATTTGTTAATTCTTGAATTTCTTTTAATAAATCAATCTTATCGGACAGTGAAATATTTATTATTTTAATTTCTTTTTCTACATCCATTGTTTTTTCAACAATATTTTTTTGTTTAATATCGATTAATATATTATTAATTTGTTTGATCGTGTTTGGATTATTTTTTACATTAAGAAATTTGTTGTGCATTATCATGAAAGACAATTTATTTTCCAAATTTAATTTATAATTGTACTGTTCAATATCATTCTTATTTACATCAAGTTTGTTTATAATATTTCGCATGCTTTCTATATTAATATCATTTGTTTCAATAGCATCGATATTTGTTTCTTGCAATATTCTCATATTACTTAATTTTCTTTTTGCATTTTTTATTATATCTATGTCAATTACTCCATCATAAGTATTTTCAGCTTTTTGTATAGCATTACCCAATAATACAATATTATTCGTTTTTTCTGTTTCTTTTATTATATTTTCCAATTCTAATTCTGGTATATCTAAGCTTATTTTAATATTTTTAAAAAAGTATGAACTTTGTGCTTCGGAGCGAAATAAATAAAATCCGAGATGTTTTTTACTATTTTCATTTGATAGTAAGCCATCCATATTTTTTTTATGCACTGAGAACGAAAAATCATTATTATCATTTTTGAATCTATCGCCTACAATATTTGGTGCTATTGAATACAATGGATTATTATTATTACCATCATATTTATTTTTATTACTTGCTGTGTTATTTACATTAAATGTTTTTAAACCTAAATGTTCCTGTCCCGTTGCTTTTGAATAATCAATTTGTACTAATACAGACGATTTCAATGGGTCTATTATTTGTTGTTGTTCGCCTGGATTCATTATTGGTAAATTATCAATAGTATAAATTAATTTATAACGCGCATTATCTATAAATGCTTCTTCTTGAGAAACATTTATTTGATTTGTATTAAATTCATCATTTAAAATATTAATTTTATTTAATTTTATTAAGTTTGAATTTGATGACCATTGTCCAGAATTGTTCCATGCTTTTTTAAAATTAGTATCCAGAGGATAACTTCTGGAATTCGAGCTTGAAATATATACTAAGGATTCATTAGGATTTGTGCTTATCAATGAAGCAATGGGTATTGTTTTGTTCTTTGTATTTTCGTCATATTGTTTAACTGCAAAATCTAGTTCTATTTTTATTTTTGTTATTTTTGGTATATATTTAATTCCATCATTCCACGGAATACTGTATTTAGAATATGCTTCTGGTAATCTAACAATAAGACCTCCATGTTTTAAGAGATTTCCGTCTGTATTATTGTTTAATATATCAACGTGTTTTCCTCTAATTTGTCCTCTTTTTGGTGTATCACTTATTCTATACATATAAGATTCATCTGTTTTAATTCTGCTGTTGTCTTTATTTTTACCTAATAATGGTATAGAATATATTTTAGTATTTCCTTCGGATGAAAACCATCCTCTATCAGTTTTACTATAATCGGTTCTATTAACAAAATTTTCTCTTGTAATCATATTAAAAGGGTGGTTGTTTTGATATTCGCCTTTATAACCATTATGGTTATTATTTAAAAAATTTGTATTGGGTGGAATAGTATAAAATAGATTTAATCTATTAGAAGAATCTTCTTGAATAGTTTCGTAAGTATTTATTAGAATATCGAGTTTATTTTCTGTATCATTAATTCTTAGATTATATTTTGGTGGTATCCAATAATTAATTATATTTGATACCGAATTTAAAATTGGTATTGGCCATCCAAATAATTCTTTAATTATTTCAAAATAATATTTTTTATTATAATATGTTAAATCATTGTATTTTTCTCCCCCCAAACTATCTGGTATTTCTATATCTGTATTGAATTTATTATCCGATAATGGTGTTATATCTAAAACACATTGCCATAACCATAAAAATTCTGTCATAAAAATATTTATGTGATTTTCATTTAACATTCCGCTTTTAAAATTGGGTAAAATATAATTTTTCCATGTTCCTGCTGTATTATCCAAATGCCAAGAAATCCATAATATTTGTTGTAAAGGCGATAATATATTAATAATTTTGTCTCGACCTATTTTAGTTGTCAACGAATAATCATTACCATTTTCATCCTTTAAATTTTTACCCCCACTCAAGGCTATCCATAACCTTTGCATATTTGATAATCTGTTTGTTTTTTTTAATCCTGCGTTCTGTATTGTTGTATTGCCTATTTTTTGTGTTTTTCTTGTGAACATTGAATATTGGTAATTTTTTATTGTCCATTGTTTAAAACTATCGTTTGTTTTTTTAACAGAATCTGTTTGTAAAGATCTATTTAACGAAATATTTTTATAATAACAATAGTAAGGCATAGAAATTTTGATTTTGAAATCTTTGAAAGAATAATTTTCAAATACGTCGCCATTTTTATCTGTAAAAAGTTTAATTCTTATCATATTTCCTTGTTCTGTTTGGACTTTTTGACATTTATTTATATTCCAATTATTGCTATATTTTTCTTGTAAAGAATTACTAGGAACAAACCTATCAACATATGTTAAATTGGTGTTATCAATATTTTCACTTGTGTTCCATCCTCTACAAATTCTAATTTCATTTTCATTTGGATATAAAAAATCATTATCATAATCTGTTTCATCGGGATAAAAATTTTTATATGGCTCCTGCTCGAATCTCCAATATAATTCATTTATTTCTCCAAGTTTCATATTATTATTGTTAACATTGTCTTTGGCAAAAATATCATAACCAAATGATAATTCATTATTATTTCTATATATTTTTATATATTCTTGTGCTGTTGGCCATTCTGGTTTTGTATTATTATTATCATTTTCATATAAATCTCTCCAAGTAAAAAATGCACCAATATTATTGGTAGTCCCATCGCCTCTTAAAGTTTTATTATTATTAATTTTGAATTTCATAGATATGGTGATATCTTTCAGGTGTTCTATCCACTCAAAACATTCTTCTGGTATATCACAATAATAACATTCATATTTATTACTAATTCCATCTAAACTCCACATTTTCGAAGTATTATTATATTTAAATTCGGGTTCTTCTTCAATTATAGTCCAATTTGTACTTATATGATTTGTATTATCATAATATGTTAAAGGATACTGTTTTTTACCCAATGCTTCTGACTTGTCCACTATTATTCCTTTTTTGATAAAATATTTTTTTGAGTTTGATATATTGCCAAATTCAATGTTTAAATATGGCTTATTTGTATCTGTCATTTATACTAATAAAATAAAATAATTTAACATTTTAATACAAAATATAATTATATATTAAAATATTTAATCGTATATTTGTTCCATCATTAATGAAAAGGAAAAATCAGAATTATCTATATCTATCGTTCTTCCAAATTCGTCTAATAATTTTATTTTCATTTTTTTTATATTTACGGGTCCATAATATTCCCTTTTTATAAAATCATATTGACCTTCTTTGAATCTAATTGTATTGTCATCGACGCATAATTTTGCTAGAATTTCACCGTCTGAATAGCTCGATTCTTGGAAGGGTGATAATAGCGTGTCTCCTTTACTTTTATTATAATCATTTATTGATAAAAATACATAATTAGTATATTGCATTTTATATTGACATTCGGCATTATATCCTTCAAATTTAGATGTGGTTGTTTCTTTTGATATAACATAGTCGTCATCATCATAATATTGTTTTCTAAATCCCATTATCCATCCCATATTTAACTGTATGTTGCGCGTGGGTTCTTTTTTTAAAGTCCAAGAAATATTAAATTTATATGCTTGTGTGTCTTTTACATCGGGTTTCCCTCCTACAGCTCTTCTATCTCTAAAAAAATAAAATTTATTACTTATTTTATCATATTTGCATAAAATCATCTTTAAATCTTTTTTTGCTTCTTCCTCTAAAACACTGAAAAATATAGCTTCGTTGGTAAAATACCCTGCTTCTTCTGCTTTACTTTGTTGCAATTCTTCTTCGGCTTGAATTATTTGTTGAACATTTAATATAGGTATATTTTCAAACTCTTCTCCTTGATTCGCTTCGGTGTCATTAAAATTATTTTGTATTTCAGCATCAAAAATTCGTGTCCTTTCGATATTGGTTTTTTCAGGAACAAAATCATCATCCCATATTCTAGGATTAACATCTTCATGTATTTTTTGTATATCAACATTTCTTTTTCTTTCAACTGCTTTTCCTTCTCCAGAAAAAATATTTAGATTTAAATATTTTTCTAATTCTTCACCAGTATATGTTCCTTCTTTGATTTTTATGGTGTGTTTTTTTATATTTTGTGGACCAGATTCAATATCCAATTCATTAGATGGTAATATATCATAATAAAATGTTTCAATCGTAAATTCATTTGTTTTTAATTTTTCAGAGAATGTATATAATTTTGTATTACATTCAAAACTATTAAGAGATATATTTATTATATTTGTTAAATTATAAGGCAAATCTATATGAAAGTCAGTAGATGATTGATTATAATAATTATTTCTAAATCTTGTATTTATATTTAGCATAACTTTTTTTTTATTTTTTCTAGCATTTTTTTCAATTATACAAGAACTGTTTGAATTAAATTCCATTATAATTAATTTGTATATTTTATTTTATACAATATATACATAAATGAGCAGATGTTTTTCTAATAATAATATCACATCCATAAAAAGTTCTAAAGAATATATAGAAAATAAAAGGAATGATGCATTTTTTTGTAATTATGCTAATACCGCACATTGGAAAAAAAATGATATTTCTGATGAAAATTTAAAAGTTGTCAAGAAAAATATTTTTACATTAAATCATTATAATAAGATTACGAAGGCAAATAATCATTCTAATTATCTTAATTTATCAAAAGGGTTATTTAATAGGAAATTATTGATACATAAATCTCAAATAGAAGAAACGAATGTTTGGAAAAAGAAACAATTATTGGATAAATTAACTTCTAGAAAATTATTAACATTAATGGAATCCGAAAATAATGATGATTATAAAAAAAAATGTAAGGAAAATAATGATGATTATGTTCAATATGGTCCACAAGCTGCTAAACAAAAACTAGGTAACTATGGATTAAATTATTTAACAATATCAAATAAAAATGTTGATGCTTCGCATTTCTCAACGTTTACGGAAAATTTGGCAACAAACAAAAATTTAATGAATAAACCATTAAAAAAAATAACTCCGTTTTGTTTTAATTTACACGGAAATAATTATATTAAATATCCACAATCAACCAGTAATAATTATGGTGTTGGGTTTGAAATGTTTGGTGATTTTAAAAAAACAGTTGCGCATCCTAGGAAATCAATAAAACAATCTAAATTAAAATTATTAGGCATAGGAGAAGGTAGTAATGACTCAAATTGGCACTTCGATAAAGAAAGGGCTTATTTTTGGGGTGGTTCTGGAACATTATCATATCCAAGATGGAAATATAATGATTATTTAAAAATAGATGGTATTGCTGACACATCCAAGTGGTCTTTGGTTATGGATGTTAAATTTAAAAGTGTAGAGGGCGCCGACTCTGTAGTTGGAAATATCACAAATAATAATCCAACTTTAGCTGCTATTGCTACAAATATCACAGATGCTCAAACGCTAATGGATGGACTAGTCGGGGACAATGAAAAAGAAGCGAAAAAAAATGCGGAAAATTTAAAAGCAGATTGGACCAATGTTGAAACATCAGCAAAAGAAAAGAGCACATTTTTATTTAGAAGTCAAAAAACCAAATCGCTTAAGAGTTTAGACCAGGGTATTAGAATAAGAGATGGTTATATAAGATTTGCAGATTTATCATATAATAAAGTTGATGTAAACGGAACTTTGAAATCTGTTGAACGAATCAAAAAAGGACATTGGTACACTTTTGCATTTGTCTTTAATAATCAAGATAACACTAAACAATTATCAGATAGAGTTAATATCTGGATAAGAAAAGAAACCGATAAATTAAATGACCAAAATTGGGAAAAATTGGTGCCTGAAGATAATGCGACTTTAAATGAAGCAAAATTAACAAATATTTTATCGATCGGTGGGTATATTGAATTGTTTAAAGAAAATTATACGGATAAAAAAAATGAAATATTAACAAACACTCCACTAATAAAAAGCTATTGGGGGCGACGATGGATTGAAAGTGGTTATGTGAAAAATGTATATTTTACAACAGAAAATTTTACTTTAAATAATATAAAAAAAATAAAAGAGTTCGAATATAATCCTATTTAGACAACTATTGAGTCGTATGGTTGAACGTGTAAATAAATTTTATCATTTACAGTATAATCATTTACCTTAATATCTATATTTATTAATCCATTTTCTCTCCAACATTTTAATTTAAGATGTGTTTGAGTTTCCATATATTCGAAGCAGTTATTAATTTGATTGTTGTTTAAGAAATCTATTACTCTATAATTTACATTATAATGTGGAATTCTAAGCCATAAACGAGGTATATTATCACTTCTAGCAATGCATAACAGTAAAATGAATTGAAATATTATATATAAAAATTTCATATATAATATATTATTGTAAATGTTTTATGTAATTTACTTTATTTAATAAACATATTTGTTAATGATAATGTATCAATTTTTAAATAAGCATTTAGTTGTTTTAACTCATCATCGTGTCTTTTTTTGCCTTCTTCTCGTTCCAACTTAATTCTCTCTTGTTCAGCTTTTTTAGCTGCTTCTGCTGCTTTTTTAGCATCTAGTTCTGCTTTTTCAGCATCTTCTCTAGCTTTTTTTTCTTGTTTTATTTTTTCTTGTTTTTCTCGTTCAGCTTCTTCTTCTTCCTTCTTTTTCTCGTCGAGTTCTTTTTTGATTCTATCTGCTTCTTTTTTTTGTTTTTCTAGTTCATCCGCTGCTTTTTTTGCTTCTTGTTCTCTTTTTATTCTTGTTTCTTCATCGGCTGCTGCTTTTGCCAATGCATCCTGTTGTTTTTTTAAGTCATTTGCTTTTTTTAATTCAACAGCCTGTTTCTTTTTTTCTTGTTCAAGTCGTTTTGTTTCGGCTTCTTTTAATTTTTTTTCTCGTTCGGCTCTTTCTAATTCTTTTTTTGCTTGTGCTGCTTTTTGTTGTTCTTCTAATTGCTTTGCCTCTTCTATTTTTTTTTTTTTTTTATTAATTTTTCTTTTTTTTTCTCTTTTTTTTTTTTTGTC
>Ga0206131_10001149_pt1 | contig 34657 bp, 36 predicted proteins | sample Helgoland_Spring_FD_148636 | JGI IMG/M metagenome (GOLD analysis project Ga0206131, IMG submission 148636) | Pelagic subsurface seawater microbial communities from Kabeltonne, Helgoland, North Sea - Helgoland_Spring_Bloom_20160517_1 | ecosystem: Environmental > Aquatic > Marine > Epipelagic ... | reverse complement strand
TTTAATATTTAAAGTAAATTTTTTTTTATTTTTTGAATTATTAGAAAATAAGAAAATATTAAAACTATTTTGAATGGCTTCAATAATATTTATAGTATCATTATTAACGGTTGATAATTTTTTTTTACTTAAAAATATTTTATCGTTTGTAATTAAAATAATTTCTCTCATTTTTTTAAAAATTTGAAAAACTTATTTGGTAAAAAGAATAATATTAAAAATTTTATTTTTTCAAAAATTATTTTATGTTGTAAAATCTTTTTGATTAATAATAGATTTTTTTTTTTATTTATTAAAAGTGATGTTATTTCTAGATAGCTTAATTTATTTTTAAAAAATTTAATATTCTTTTGGAATTTAATATCTTTTTTATCAATATTATTGTTTTCAAACCATCTTTTATATTCTTCAAAAAACATTTCACTATGAAGTTTGCTAAAGTTTTCATCATGAATTCTATAGTTAATTAATGGTAAATTGTTCCCATGACCATTACAAAGTTTTGAAATTTTCATTATAAAATCATAATCACCTATGACATTAAATGTGTCATCAAATAATCCAAATTCTGAAAAAAGTTTTTTTTTGAAAATGACTCCACTAATTATGATAAAATAATCCTTTGATAATTGGTCAAATATTATGCCTTCAGGTAATTTATATTTTTTATATATTTTTTTGTATTCCTTTTTTTCATAAAAAAAATTTGTATTACTATAATAATAATCATAATAAGAATCTGAAAATAAACCTGCCCTTGATGAAATGTAGTTTTTTTCCCACCAATCATCACAGTCTAAAAAAGCAATTAGCTCTCCACTAGTTTGGAGTATTGCTTGGTTTCTGGCTTTATACAAAGTTTCTTTTTTTTTGTTTAAAAAATATCTTATTCTTTTATCTTCATAACTTTTTACAATTTTTTTTGAATTATCACTTGAGCAATTATCCCACAATATGACTTCTAAATTTTCATAGTCTTGATTTAGAACACTTTTTAAACATTGGCTCAAGTATCTTTCCCCATTATAAAAATTTATTATAACACTAATTTTTTTACCCATTTTTTTTATAATAATTAACAGTTTTTTTTAAACCTAAATTAAGTTTAATTTTAGGTTTCCATTTTAATATTTTTTTAGCTTTTGTAATATCTGGATAAAGACTAGAAATCTCATCTTTTCTTAATTTAATTTTTCCAAATTGTGGCTTACCACTTCCAACTAATCTACAAATTTTTAATATGATTTTCTTTATTTGAACAGGTTTTCCTGAGCCAATATTAAAAATATATCCAGACACCTTATTGTTTTTAAGAGTTTTGATAATTGCATTTATAACATCATCTATGTGTACAAAATCTCTGAATTGTAATCCATCTGAACAATTGAAATTCTTATTTTTAATTGCATTTTTAATAGTTATTGGAATTACTCTATTTACATCCTGTCCTGGTCCATATACTAAATATAATCTTAAGATAGTTGCTGGAAATTTAAATTTTCTATGCAAATTTAATAAGTGTTTTGTGGTCAATAATTTAGCTTTTCCATATGTGGAAAATGTTTTTTGTGTATTAATATTCTTTTCTATTTGTGGAGATCTTATTTTTCCATATTCTATGCTTGAACCTATTTGAATAAACTTTTTAATTTTAGATTTTAAAAAATACTCTGAAATTTTCTTACAGCCATGATAATGGCTCTGCATAGTTTTAAATTTATTAGAATGATCTACATATCCTGCTAAGTTAACAACATAATCATAATCAAGAGATATTATTTTTTTTATTTTTTTATGATTAAACAAATCACAAATTTTGTATTTAACTTTATTTAGTTTTCTGTCTTTACCTGGTTTTTTAGTGGATAGACTTGTTACTAACCAATTTAATTTTAAACATTTTTTGGCTAAATGGTATCCAATAAAACCTGTACCACCAGTTATCAAAATTTTTTTATTCAAGATGTTCTTTATTTTTTACTTTTTTTTCTAATATTTCTTTATCTCTCATGGTATCCATGCATTGCCAAAATCCTGTATGCTTGAAAGCAACTAATTGATGGCTTTGAGTAATTTTTTTAAATGGCTCTTGCTCTAAATATGTATTGTCACCATTTATAAAATTTAGAAATTTAGGATTCACAACAAAAAAACCTCCGTTAATCCATCCAGAGTCTAAATTATTTTTTTCTCTAAAATATTGCACCTTATCTTTAATGATCTTTATGGCTCCAAAGCGTGCTGGTGGTCTTACTGCAGTAACTGTAACTAATTTATTTTTTTTATTATGGAACTTAATTAGTTTATCTAAATTTACATTTGATAATCCATCACCATATGTGAGTAAAAATTCTTCATTTAAATATTTTTTTAATCTTTTAATTCTTCCTCCTGTCATAGTTTTTTTACCTGTATCTATACAATTAATTTTAATATCTTTATTGAATTTATATTCTTTGAAATATCTTTTTATTAGATTGCCTTTATAACCTGTGGCAATATAAAATTCTTTGTGGTCATAAGAAATAAAATGATCAATAATTCTGTGAACAATTGGTTTGCCTACAATTTTAATCATTGGTTTTGGAATTACTTTAGTATATTCGGAAATTCGTGTACCTAATCCACCAGCTAAGATAACTACTTTCATTTTTTTTTATTTTTTTTCACAAGACTTTCATATTGTTTAATTTGACCAACAGAAAAAGTGTACATATCTTGTTTTTTGTTATTATAATAAGTTTTATACCAATCAATTGTCATATCTAATGTCTGATTTGCATTTAAATAACATTTCCATTTTAAAAGTTTAAAAGCTTTTGAGCTATTAAGCTTTAATAATTTAGACTCATAAACTTTTTTTTTATTCTTGAAAATCTTCCAATCTAACTTATTCCATTTTAATTTAATTCTTCTTACAAGATCAAGAACAGTTATGGAGCTTCTATTGTTTGGACCAAAATTGAATACATTATGACTCAATTTTTCATTATTATTTTGATTTAGTGCAAGTGTCATGTAGCCCATTAATGCCTCAAGAACATGCTGCCAGGGTCTTGTAGAATTTGGAAATCTCAGTGCTAACTTTTTTTTTTGTATGATCGATTTTACACAGTCTGGTATTAATCTATCTTTTGACCAATCACCTCCACCAATTACATTACCTGCTCTTGCAACAGATATTTTTAGATATTTATTATTATTTAAAAAAGATTTTAAATAACATTGTATAATTAATTCCGCACATGCTTTAGATGCGCTGTAAGGATCATAACCACCCAAAATATCATTCTCTCGGTAACCTCTTTTCAGCTCAAGGTTTCTATACGACTTGTCGCTAGTGACCAAAACAACTGAACATTTTTTTTTGGGATTATATGCTCTTAAAGCCTCCAATAAATTTAAGGTGCCAAAAGCATTTGTTTCAAAAGTAAATTTCGAATTTATATAAGATTTCTTAACCAATGATTGTGCGGCTAAATGAAAAATATAATCTGGTTTATTTTTTATAATTAGTTTTGTTAATTTATTTACATCTCTAATATCCATAAAATTATGATTAATTTTATTTCTAATTTTATTAATTTTAAAATTTGAAGGTGTGGTTACTATTTCATTTGATACGCCGACTACACTGGCACCAAGGTAAGTAAGCCAAGTTGACAACCAGGATCCTTTAAATCCTGTGTGACCAGTTATTATAACTTTCTTGTTCTTAAATTTTGTTAGCATGTGTATCATTTAACTTAAAATATTTAATCATTTAAAAATTTTATTATATCATTATTACTTATCTAAGTAGGTTTTTTTTAATAGAATAATTAAATTAAATATGATAATCAGCTCAAAAATTACTTTACAATAAGTATATTTTCTATCAAACAACTTATTTTATAAAAAAGTATAATATAAAAATTTTAGAATTAAAAATAAAAATTAATGGTAAAAAAAACAAATAAAAATTACTGGAATAAATTTTACATAAAAAAATTAGCCTTAAACCAACCATCTAACTTTGCTAAATTTGTTGTTAGATATATCAAGCAATATAAATCTAAAATAATTGATATAGGGTGTGGAAATGGTAGGGATATATTTTTTTTTAGAAAAAAGAGTTTAAATTTTTTAGGTATTGATTTAAGTAAAAATGCAACATCATTAATAAAAAACAAGTTAATAGAAGAAGATAAAAAAAAAATCTTAAATGCAGATTTTATAAAATTTGATTACAGAAAAAAAATTAAAGGAAAGTTTTCAATTTATTCAAGATTTACATGGCATAGTATAAATGAAAAAAATGAAAATATTCTTTTAAAAAAAATATCAAAATTGTCCAATCTTGAGTATATTTTTATAGAAGCTAGATCAGTCAAGGATGATTTGTTTGGTGTAGGCAAAAAATTAGGAAAAAATGAATATGTTACAGATCATTATAGAAGATTTATTGATAAAAATGATTTAATTAAAAAGTTTAATAAATATTTTAAAATAATTTACTTGAAAGAATCTAAAGGTTTTTCAAAATTTAAAAAAGAGAATCCATGTCTTATAAGATTAATAGCTATCAAAAAATCGATAAAAACTTAAAAAGTTTAATTGATATTTTAACAGAAAATAAGATTAATTATTGGATATGCCATGGCACTTTACTTGGCATTATTCGTGATAAGCAGTTAATACCATGGGATCATGATATTGATATTGGTGTAATAGAAAATAAAACAACCCGTAAAATATTTCCTTTAATAATGAAAAGAAAAGGCTTTAAAGAAATAAAAAAAACATTTTTAGAGAATGATGGGATGATGAAGTTTGTAAGAAAAGGAGGTAGAGAGGTTGATATAAACTTTTATAAAATCAACAAGTACAATAAAACTGTTTATGTAAAATGGTATGTGCCAAAAAACTTATTGATGAAAATTATAGATGCGTTATCATTTGCAAGTTCATATAAGGGTGAAGGTTATAAGTTTGTAAATACATTTAGTATTTTTGAGGAGCTTTTTATAAGACTTAAAAAAATTCTAGTCCAAAATCATTTATTTTACTCGTTTGCAGGATATTCACATAATTTTAAGTACGCTTTAAACTTAAAAAAAATATATTTTTTTAACCTAAAAATATTTGTACCAAAAGATTCTCACGCATATTTAAAAGATTTATATGGAGATAAATGGAGAATACCAAAAAAAAAATATAATTGGGTAAAACATAGCCCATCTACAATAACTTTTAATAAAAAATAAATTTATGAAGAAAAAAATAGCTTATATGGAAATGTCAGCAAATATCATTCATCCAGGACATATTAATATACTTAAAATAGCTGCTAAAAAGACTATGTTATAAAGATTTACGCAAAAGATATAGATAAAATTTTATTTAAAAGATAGTGCTAAATTTACCTGAAATAAGAAACAAACATTATAGTCAACAAAGAGGAAAGTTAATCAATGTGAATACAGATATTGATGACTGAAAATACTCCCCTTATAATTTTTTTACAAACAAAATTAATTATTGATCTTAAATTTTAAATTTAAATCTATTTTTTAAAAGTAACAAACTCTCTTTTGGACGTGACACATCTTGCCTGTGTCCCTTGCCACATATTATCTCAATAAAACTACTGACTCTTTTTTTTTTTAAAATAGTAAGATTTTTTTCTAAGTCTTGAAAATTTGAAGCCCTAACAGAAAATTTATATCCCAAAACTTGAGCTAGTTTACCAAAGTTTACTTGTTTTGTTGACGTATCATGACCTCCAACAGACTCATGACTATAATTATTAAAAAGAAAATGGACAATATTTTTTTTTTTAGAACTAACCGATAATGAGCCCATGTGCATGGCGATCGAACCATCTCCATCAAAACAATAAATCTTCTTTTTTGAGCAATGAGCAACACCTGTAGCAACAGATGATGCGTGCCCCATTCCTCCTACACACATAAAATGATTCATCTTTTTTTTATTTTTTTTTAAAATATCATATACTTCTCTTGATAAGATTCCTGTAGTAGTTATTAAATTTGATCTTTTTGGAAGTTTATTAATTAAAAATTCCAAATATTTTTCACGTAATACAAGATTATTTGAAACTTTTTTTACTCTTGATTTTGATTCAAATGAATTTTTTCTTACCAACAAACATACGGGACTTTTATTTTTTTCAGAATGTTTCCTAAGATTTTTAATAATTTTAGGAAAATTACTTTTTTTACTTAAAATTTTATACTTTATTTTTAAATTCTTCAAAAATTTAGTTGTTATTTTTCCTTGAGAAATGTGTTGTGGTTCATCCTTAATCTTTTTACCCAGCTCTCCACGCCAACCAATTATTAAAAAAATAGGTATGCTATACACATTTTTATCTGCTAAAGACACAAGTGGGTTTATTGCATTGCCAAGACCAGAATTTTGTAAATAGACAATTGGTATTTTATTAGTTTTTAGATTATAACCAATAGCTGTTGCTACAGCTGATCCTTCACTTGATGCTGTTATATGGTTTGATTTATATATTTTTTCAAAATCAAAACATAAATCTTTTAATAATGAGTCCGGTACACCTGTTGCAAAATCTAATTTGTTTTTTTTTAATTCTTTAATAAAATCTTTTGTTGATATCATCAATTATTTTGTTCCAGGAATTAAGTCTAAAATTTTCTTAATACTTAACAAGGATTTATCAGACTCATAAGATCTTTTATTCTTAAGAATTTCTAATGCTACTTTTTTCATTGCTGGATATGATGCCCTCAACATATGATTGGCATAAATAACAACATCGAAACCATTATTTATCAAATCTATTTCATTAGTTTTATTATAGCTAGATGGAACTGCTACGAGCGGTATATTATCAAATTTTTTTTTAAATTTTTCAGCAAAAGCAAATATTTCATTGGGAGAGTCTGATCTACTATGTATCATTATGCCATCTGCTCCTGCATTAACATAATTTTCTGCTCTATTAATAGCATCTTTTACAGGTTTATTTAAAATCAAACTTTCAACTCTTGCAATAATCATAAGATTTTTTACATTATTTTTTCCTCTTCTGATCTTATTTGAAAATTCTTTTATACTTTCTTGTTGCTGTTTTACTTTTGTTCCAAACAGAGAGTTCTTCTTTAGTCCTTTTTTATCTTCCATAATTACAGCTGAAACACCTGATCTTTCAATTGTTTTAATATTTATTTCAAAGTGTTCTATCTTTCCTCCTGTATCAATATCAATTACCAAAGGTTTTGTTGTAACATCAAAAATATCATTAATATTTTGCAATCTATCTCTTAGATCTAAAATCTCGATATCTGGTTTTCCTCTTAAAGTTGAGTCTGTCAGTGAGCTAGACCAAAATCCATCAAACTCAAAAGTTTTTTTATTTTTATCAGTATATGAAACATTCTGAGCAATCATTGCTGACAAAGGACTGTGTGTTTCTAAAATTCTAACTATATCTTTTGCATCAATTAATCTTCTAAAATAATTTGATCTTTCATTTAAAGCTAAACCTTGGCTAAATATTCTATTTTGCAGACTATGACTTGATATATTTTTTGTATGAGGAAATTCTATGAGTTTAGCTCCTATTTTTTTAATAGCTTTAATAGTATCTTTTCTCAAAATTTTACCAGCCGGATCTTTCTTCCAGTCATCACCATGAACTACTATATCAGGTTTATATTTAAGTATATTTTTTGAGTCGTCCCATTCTGGTTGAGGTACAATTTTACTCACACCTTCGATATTTTCCAAAATTTCTTTTCTTTGATCATAATTCAAAAGAGGCATTCTTTTATGAGAAGAGACGGCCTTATCTGTTAACAAACCAACTGTTAAGTCACCAAGACTTTTTGCATGTTTTATTATATTAATATGTCCATGATGAATTATATCTAGAGATAAAGTTAAATAAATTTTTTTTTTCATAAATTTAATTTTTTTTTAGTATCATGTGTTTAAATCTATTTCATTAAGTATTTTATAATTGGGTTTATGGCTTATATCTTATTTTCAATTTATCTAAAATCCTATAATTAAGTGGTTCCTCCTTTTTTAAATTTAATGGTGATTTTTTGAATAAAATTTTTTCATAATATTTTGGTGCAATACCGTATCCAGGTCTAATTACTCTGGTATTTTTTTTTGTAAATTTAGCACCTTTCTTGATATCTTCAGTTGTGAAAATAGATCTTCTAAAAATTTTTGATTTTTCTTCACTTTTTTTTCTTGAGAAAAATTCTTTTCCAGTAAGTTTTGAAGCAACATCAATGTCATCTCTTAATTTTCTAATTTCTTTTCCTTTTAATGAAAATTTTATATCGTAACCTTTTGTTTGATTGTCTAAAGCAATATGCTTTTCAATTACTTCTGCTCCACATACAATACTAGCAATTGCAACTCTATTATCATTGGAATGATCTGACAAACCAACTTTACACTTAAATTTTTTTTTTAATATTCTTATATTATTTAAATTGAAATCTTCTATTAATGATGGATAATTACTAACACAATATAAAAGGGTTATATCTTTTGCTCCATTTTTTTTTGCAATTTTTACTGTAGTTTCTATTTCTTCTAAATTTGCCATTCCAGTTGAAATTATAATTGGTTTTTTTGTTCTGGATACTCTTCTAACTAAATTTAAATCTGTCATTTCAAATGAAGCAATCTTATAAATAGGGCAATTTAATTTTTCTAAAAAATCAACTGCAGTTTCATCAAATGGTGTACTAAAAATTTTTATTCCTAATGATTTTGCATATTTAAAAAGTTTTTTGTGCCAGTGAAGTGGGGTATGTGCTTTGTAATATAAATCCCAAAGAGTATAACCTTTCCACAAACCTTGTTTAATTCTAAAATACTTTTTATCTGATTTTATCGTCATTGTATCAGCAGTATAGGTTTGAAGTTTTACTGCATCAGCACCATTAATTTTTGCACATTTAATTAATTTTTTTGCTAAATTGAAATCCCCACAATGATTAGCTGAAATTTCTGCTATAAAGAAAACTTTATTTCCCATTATATTTATTCAATCTATGTATTTTCTGAGCAAGAGTAGAAATTCTTTTATCATCTTTACAAATTTCTTTAAGAATTTTAGAAGTAGAATTAAAGTCAAGTTTTAATGATAACCTCAATAAGTCCATCCAATTTTTATTATTTTCACTTCTGATTTTTTGTATTTGATTTACAAGGTTTAATCCTGCTTTAATTTTTTTTTGATTTTTTTTCATATACTTAGATTTATTTTAAAATTTTCTCTTAATTAAATCATTTAAATATTAATATAGAAAATAAATTTTTTAAAATCTTCTTTTTTATTAAAAACCATTCCATTAGATGAAAATGGGTGGTCCATTACACTAAAATCTTTATTATTTAGTTTAGTCCAATTGTTTTTTTTATAAAAACCCACTAATTCATTGCTACAAATTAAAAATGATGAAAAACCTGATAGTTTAATTATTGTATTATTAAAACTCATCATTAAATCTGACAATTTCATACCTCTATATTTTTTATCAATGACTAAAACATCAAACAAAAGATAATGTATATTTTTTTTTAAGTTTTCAATTTTGCAAGTTCTTTTTCTTAAAAGCGTGTATCCAACAAGTTTAGATTTGATATAAAATAAATTATGTAAATCAAATTTTTTAATATTACTTTTAAACCATTTAAGTTGTGACATTATACCAAATTCCCACTGCTTATCTTTCAACAAACAAATTTGTTTAATTTCATTATTAGTTAATTTACTTGACGCAATTGATTTTAAACAAAAATTATTATTTTCTGGACGATATGTAAGTTTCATTGACTAATTATATACTACATAAAAATCTAAAAAAAAAACAATTAAACATCACAAATACTTGGTTGGAGTTCTACATTACAGATATTGTGTCTAATGATTTCTTCATTAGGTGGAATTGTGCTTTCTCTTTTTAAAATGTTGAAAACCCAAGATTGAGCAAATTTCCTGCAAGTTAATTTAGTAACAACTTCAACAATCTTTTTATAAGAGTTACCTTTCTTTCTTAATACCTTCATTAAACAAATTATTGATTGTTCCTTTCACAAAGAACTAGATAGCCATTATCGTCAACATCATACCCAAACTTAGGTCTAAAACTACCAGTGTATTTGTTTTACTTAATCATTCTTTATTTAGTTGCCTTTGATTTTCTTATTATCTCTTAATTTTTCTATTATTTTTGTTTCTCTAGAGTTATATCTTAAAAAGAGAATTTTTTTCATATCATCACTATCCTATTATTAAAGTTAACTTTTTTTTTATTTATTTCTTATTTTAATAAATTTTTTTATAATTTTGATAACTTTTATTTGTTCAGAATTTTTAAGATTATAAAATATAGGTATTGATATACTCTCTTTATAGTAATTTTCTGACACTTTAAAATCTCCATTTTTGAAACCTTTTTTTTTATAAAAAGGATGCGTGTGTATTGGTATGTAGTGTGTATTAACAAAAATTTTGTTATTAATAAATTCTTCAAATAATTTTTTTTTAATAGTTTTATTCACTCTTATTATAAATAAATGATATGTTGATCTTACTCTTGATGGTATTTTTTGAAATTTTAAATCGAGATTTTTTAAAGATTTTATATATAGCTTTGCAATTTTATTTCTATAAGTAATAAAATTTTTTATCATATCCATTTGACTAATGCCAAGTGCACACTGAATATCAGTAATCCTATAATTGTAACCAAGATATTTTTGCTCATAATATCCTTGGATTTCTTTTTTTTTATTTAGTACTTTTTTATCTCTTATAATCCCATGACTTCTTAAATAAGACATGCTTTTAGCTAAATCTTTATTATTGGTCAGGGCAATACCACCCTCACCAGAGGTAATTATTTTTACAGGATGGAAGCTAAAAACAGTTATATCGCTATATTTGCATGAACCAACTTTATAATTATTAAAATCACCTCCTATTGCATGTGAGGCATCTTCGATTATTCTAAATTTATATTTATTTGATAATTTTTTTATTCTATCCATTTCACAAGAAGCACCTGCAAAATGTACTACCACTAAAATTTTTGGAAGTTTTTTTCTTTTGTGAGATGAAATTAATTTTTGCTCTAATTGATTAATAGAAATATTTAATGTATCATTATCAATATCTACAAAATCTATTTTGGCACCACAATAAAGTCCACAGTTTGCTGATGCTACAAATGAGTTTGGAACAGTCCAAAGTAGATCATTACTTTTCAAACCCAAAGACATACATGCTATGTGTAGTGCACTTGTAGCAGAATTTACAGCAACAGCATATTTTGCGTTTGAAAAAGTTTTAACTTTCTTTTCAAACAATTCTACTTTTGGTCCACTTGTAATAAAATCTGATGATAAAACTTTATTAACTTCTAATTTATCTTTTTTACTAATGAACTGTTTGCTATAGGGAATAATTTTCATATCTTAATTTTCTATATTATATTTAAATAAATTTGGTTGTTTTTTTTTTAAAATCAAAATTTCTTTTAAACCAAAGTTAATTTTAGATTTTAATTTTTTATATATTTCTTTGATAACAAATAAATCTTTTTTTGTATCTAGTGTAATTCTTATTTTATTATTTAAATTTATCTTGTTTTTATAATTTTGATGTTTGAACTTTTTATGATTAATAATGAATGGTGTGACATGTTCTTTTTCATAATTTGATTTTGCATTTATCCATGCTTTTTTAAGAGCTTTAAACTTAAAAATCTCTATATCTAAACCCTTTGGAAATGTTCGGGGATGAATATTTGAGTAATAATCACAATCTTTTCTTTTAAAATTTTTCATCATATTTGTTAAAATACTAAGATCTATAAAAGGACAGTCGGAAGTAATGCGAATAATATTATCTGCTGAAAAATATTTTGCAGCCTTATAATATCTATCTAGTACATTTTTATTACTTCCTTTAAACACTGTAACATTTAATGATTTTATATAATTATAAAGATCCGCATTTATTTTATCATTTGGCACCAGTATCACTACTTTATTTTTTACTTTTAGGGCTTTTAATCTATCAATCAAACATTTGATAACTGTTGTTTTATCCATTTTTTTTAAAACTTTTCCTGGAAGTCTTCTAGAATCTAGTCTGGCTTGAATAAGTATATGAAAAATCTTCATATTATTTAATTTTATGTAAATAGTTTTTCCAAGGATGCAAATAATCTTTTTCTTTTTGAAAAATATTTAGAAATTCACTTATTACCTTTTTTCTTTTTAAATCATTCCACCAAATATCAATGTCATCCCATTTTTTATTAATGAAATAAGCCAATTCATCTGAATTTTCAAAAAAAACCTTATTATCTATAAGTTTTTTATAAATTTTTTGCTTGTCTTTAATTGGGATCCAGTCTTCATAATTAAAAAGACCAACTGTCGGCCCTGAAGCAATTGACTCTAAAAAAGACGTTTGAGGGTATGTGCAAATAACTAATTTTGCACTATTAAGTTGGTTTTTAAAAGAAACGTTTTTAATATTTTTACTACCATTAAATAATTTATTTAGATTATTTAAACTTCTAAAATTTGTATCTTTTTTTGATATACGTAAATTTAAAAAAATATTTTTTTTTAAATTTTTTTGTAATGACAACAAATCATGTTGATTTCTATTTGTTGCATATGTATTGTTTGAAACACCCATACGACAAGGATAATATTCAGGTTCATAGCAGCTATAAATTAAAAGTTTAGGTTTTTTTCTTATAAAATTTATTTTTCTTGGGAAAGGTAATTTTACTTTTTTGTGGGGAGGACAATCATCATCATTAACAAAACAAATTTTTTTATTTGCTATTCTAGATTCATATCCAAAATGGGCTGGTAATTGTTGTGTGGCACCACCGTGACTACTTATAATAATTTTTGTTGATTTAAAATTTTGAGCAATCCAAAATTTAAACAATTCATTATGATAATGTTCATAAAATACTATTATATATTTAGGTGAAATTTTTATTTGCTTTGCCATCTTGTCCAATAATTCAAAACCCTCAAGTAAATTTTTTGGCATATCTGTCATTATATACAAGTCTATAAATTCCAAAAAATTATCTTTATATTTTTTTTTTAGAGGCAATCTTTCTCTAAATTTTTTATTCACTTTTAATTTTAATATCTTTACAAGATAAGTTGATTTATCAAAAATTTTTTTTGAAAAAATAGTTTTTTCGTTTATTAAAAAATTTAATTTTATCAAATCCTTTATTGACAATAAACCTTCGCAAATAAAAATGTTATTTTTTGATTTAATTATGTTTAAAAATTTTTCTAAAATATCTCTAATTGATAGTTTTGATTTTAAATTTATTTTTATTTTTCTATATTTTTTTATATCATTATTTTGTATAAAATTCTTATCTTTGAAAAAGTTATTAGGAAATTTTTTATTTTCATACAAATGATTTATTATCCTTGAAAAAAAAATATTATTTAGATAGTCAGAATTTGTAATTGACTCATGAAATTCCATGCTATCAGCAACAGGTTCATAATCTTTTATTTTTGATTTTATGATGTTCAGTTTTTTATTTTTTTTAAGTATATCTGTAATTGTTTTCCATCGATAAAATTGCGCAGGAATATAATAAGTCAACCAAGGGAACAGTAAAATCTCCCAATATTCAGAGCTTTCATTTTTGTTATGTAAATAATTAAGTCTTTTAGATAATATATCGCAGTAATTATTAATTATTTTATCCAGATATTTATAATTTTTTTTAAAGTTATTATTTGAATTCCAATCATAAATATGGTCATTTTTTCTTAATTTTTTTTTTACACACCAATGACCTGCATAAATTTTTTTAAAACTATCCGTATATTTGTTATCTTCACTTTTTGAAGTAATCAAATGTTTATATTGCATTTATTAAATTACCTTGTTTTTTTTTAAGTAATTTCTTAAATTGTTTCCTGTTAATAGATCTGAATTATTTTCTGAATTATATGATGTGATATTCTTAATCTTTTTAAATTTATTAAATTTATTTTTATAACTACTTATGGTTTTTTTATCATTTCCAGATAATATTAAAAAATATTTTCCTATGTCATATGTCGAATCTACATCGCCTGCTGTAATTAATTCTTCATGAATTTTTTCCCCTAATCTTTTACCAATTATCTTTATTTTACATTGAGGTCCCATTAATTCTGCTAACTCTTTTATTTTAAATGATGGAACTTTAGGGACTACAATTTCGCCACCTAAAGCATTTTGGATTGACCATAAAACCATATTAACACCATCTTCTAAACTAATTGAAAATCTTGTCATTTTTTCATCTGTTAAACTCAATACTCCAGTTTTTTTTTGCTCTCTAAACAATGGAATAACTGATCCACGAGATTCCAGAACATTGCCATATCTAACAACAGAAAAAGTCATATTTTTTATACCCACATAATTTTTGGCTGCTGTAAATAATTTGTCACTACAAAGTTTTGTTGCTCCATATAAATTTATTGGCGCAGCTGCCTTATCTGTTGAAAGAGCTACAATTTTCTTAACTTTATTATCTATACAAGCTTCAATAATATTATGTGCTCCAATAACATTAGTTTTAATAAATTCATTTGGATTATATTCAGCTGCAGGAACTTGTTTAAGAGCAGCAGCATGCACAACAATATCAACACCCTTTAGAGCCCTAGATAATCTACTTCTATCTCTAACATCACCTATGAAAAAACGAATTTGAGGGAATTTGTTTTTTGGATATTTGTTAGACATATGAAATTGTTTAAGCTCGTCTCTACTAAAAATAATCACTCTTTTCATTTTTTTATATTTTTTTAATATTATCTCCAAAAATTTTTTTCCAAAACTACCTGTACCACCTGTAATTAATATTGATTTATTATTTAGCATAATTCTGATTCTCCTTTATTTTACCTTCTGTTACTTCAATTATTCTATCACAATCCTTTAAAGTTGATAATTTGTGTGAGATTACAATGATAGTTTTTTCTCCTTTATATCTTAAAATGTTATTCAAAATTTCTTCTTCTGTTTTAAAATCAAGCGAACTTGTAAATTCATCAAAAATTAACAAGTCAGGATCATTATAAATTGCCCTTGAAAGTCCTATTCTTTGCATTTCTCCACCTGAAATTTTGACACCTCGTTCTCCTAAGATTTCTTCAGTTCCATTTTCTAAATTTTTCAAAAAGTAATTCAAGTTAGCTTGATCTATTGATTTTAAAACTTGATTTTCATCTATTTCATTTTCATCTAAACCAAATGCTATATTTTTTTTTAATGTATCGTCTGTTAAATAAATAAATTGAGGCACATATCCAATTTTTGTTTTCCAGTTTTCATATCGGTTTATATTAATATTATTAACATTTACTGATCCACTAGATGGCTCTATTAGTCCTGTAATAAGATCAATTAACGTACTTTTGCCTGAGCCAGTTTTGCCAACTATACCAATATACTCGCCTTTTTTAATTTTAAATGAAATATTCTTTAGAATATATTTATCACTATTTTCAAATTTAAAATCAATATTTTCTAAACTTAAATTTTCAAACTTATCCAAATTAATTAATTCATTTTTTTTACTTTCTCTTCCTTCAGATAAAAATGGATAGTTTATTTGAGTATACACAGTATTAATTTGAAATTTACATACTCTAAATTTTTCAAATGAACTTATTATTCTATTTAAAGAAGGCAGCATTCTTAATGCTGCAAAACCAAAAACACTAGCTTTTAAAAATATTTCAGTGCTTGGAATATTTCTCAAACTTAATAAAACCATTGCAACTGCTCCAAATATTACAACTATAATTTCCAATATAAACCTTGGCAAGTTTGTTATAAAATTTGCTAAATATTTATAAAAATTAGTTTCTGAATTATGTTGATTAAAAATATTCATAAAGTTTTTTTCTTTTTTTAAAATTTTAATTATTTTAATTCCGCCCAATCCTTGCATTAAACTTTTTATTTTTTCTTTTTGACTTAATTCGATTTTTTTTCCTAATTGAAATAATTTATTTTTATTAATTCTAAAATATACAAATCCAATAAATAACATTATCGATGATGAAATCAAAAAACCAATGGGTTCAAAATAAAATAAAAAAAAAGACAATCCAATTAAAACCATAATTTCGGAGAACAAATTAATTAAATGTCCTGATGCCTCTTTAAAAACATCAGTAGCATCTGTGCAATTGTATAATAATTTGGAAGAATTATTTTTTATATGAAAAAAATATGGTGCTTCTATATAATTTTTAAAAAGTTGCTGACTAACTCTTTTGCTTAAATTTTGTAAATTCTTATTATTAAACCAAGTTGAAAATATTAAAAATAAATTTTTAACAAAAATTACAAAACCAAATGAAGCAGCAAAAAAAATTATTGAATCTTTTTTATTTTCAAATTTAAAGTTTAATAAGATATCTTTGAAAATTGAAGAGTTCAGGGAACTTTGTTCACCTATTAAAACGTAGACAAGAGGTATAAAGACGCCCAAACCTATTATTTCAAAAATCATAGCTGTAAACATAAAAGTTACAAGCAGTATTGAAATTCTCTTTTCTGAATGAGTAAGCACCCCCCAAATTTGGATTATACTTGTCATTTTTTACTCATTTTTATTCTTTAGTTCTGATTGAAGCTCATCATATTCTTCCATTTTCTTTTTCATAAAATTTATTGTGATACGTGTCTTTTGACTCACTCCCTTAGGTGTTAAATTATACAGATAATCTAATTTTCTTTTATTCTTTTTAAAATTATTAATTTTAATTAATCCCTTTTTTTTTAATGCTCTAATACAGTAGTTGATTTTACCAAGACTAAACCCAAGTTGTTTTGCTAAATCTCTTTGGTTTATTTTTGGTTCTTTTGAAATTTTTCTAAGTATGTCAAATTCATCTCTATTAAAGTTCATGTTATAACTGTTATATAATGTTCAATCTTTGAACAAAGTATATGAATTTTTTTTAATTTCAAGATGTATATCTACTTAAGCAATTTATGTGATTTTAAAAGTAAGTAATAATCATGAGTTTTTTTAAAACTTAACAAAATTTTTTCTGAGATATCAAGCAAAGAATGATTTCCATCACAAAGTGATAAAAAATTTAGTATATTAGAACTATCTTTATTTCTTTTTTTTGTACTAAATGTTGGATAAAGGTTTCTTTTACTTAACATCGGTTCACAAATAATATTTGTTGTGGGTTTTTTATTATTTTCAATAATAAAAATTACTTTTTTAAATAAATCAAAACTTTGTTTTAATCCCTTTTGTGTAACAACAGTTCCTATTTTATCTAAAGAGGTATGATATTCTGGGTAAGTTCCATATTTAGATCGCATTATGGTGGCAATAGGCAAATCTATTCCTGGTGCACAATATTGTCTTTCATCACTACCTCTTAAAAGCCATGAATATTTTTTATATTTTCTATCAGTATAATAAAGCACATGTTTGGCTATATAGTCTGATAATGTATTACCATTTCTTGATGGTAAATATGAATAACATCTCTCATCTCCTAAGCATGTAAGATTAAAACCAACAAAGATATTTTTCTTTAATTTTTTTGAATTTTTATGAATATAAGCAATTGATCCAATTGTTTCTGGCACAAAAACTATTCTATAGCTATATTTTAGATTTTTTTGACTTGATAACCATTTTGCCAAATGAATTGCAATACATGGTCCTGATAACTCATTATTAGCCATTGAAGGATGACAAAAATAAGTTGAAAAAAAAACTTCTTTTTTTGATTTGCCCTTGATGTATATTTCACCATAATTTAGAGCACCTTTTTTAAAATTTGCATCAATTAAAACTTTATAATAATTTTTTTTTAATTTTTTTAAGAGGTTATGGGACATACAAAACCCCCAATCTTTTTTATAGTAACTAGTCACATAAGGAATTGCATTAGGCTGTTTTTTTAAGGTAAAAATTTTTTTTTTAAGTTTATCAAATTTTATTTTTTTTTGAATGCTAGTTGAATAACCCACTAAATGTAAATTATTTTTTTTAAAATCTATTACAGTTTTGTCATTTAGATCTTTTATCCATGCTTCTTTAACATTCCACTCAAGAGGTATCTTCCAATCAAATACTTTTTTTCCAGATTTTATTTCTTTTATTTTTAATAGATTGCACTCGTTTTTAAGAATCTTTAGTGTTTTTCTATTTCCTTCACCTGTTAGGCTTCTATTAATTGGCCACAATTTTTTAATTAAACTAAGCATTTATTTTTGTTCAATATTTGAACATATCATAAAATTGTGATAATGTAACTAATAATGAATATAAAATATTTTACCAATGCAATGTTATTGATTGAGGGTAAGAACACTAAGGTTTTGAGTGATCCATGGATAACATTTAATAACAATTCAGACTCAAACTATTACAATTTTCCTGAAAATAACTTTACACAAAAACAAATAAAAAATATTAAACCAGATTATATTTATATTTCTCATTCACATCCAGATCATTATGACTTGAAAACTTTAAATTTATTTGGAAAAAATGTAAAAATAATAATTGCAAAATTTGACAACAATTATCTTGAAAAAGGTTTGCTTGGAAGAGGTTTTAAAAATATTTTAGTAGCTGATGAAAATGGATTAATAAAACTTAATAAAGGAGATTTTGCATATATCAAACCTGCTACGACAACAGAAGAGTTAGACTCTATTAGTTTTTTTCAAATAGACAATAAAAACATCATTAATTTAAATGATAATATTGAAAATTATAATCAATCGAAATTTATTAAAAAAAAATTTAATAAAATTGATATTGCTTTGTTACCTTATTGTGGTTTTGGAGTTTATCCTCTTAAGTACAGCAATCTCAATAACCAGCAAAAGTTATTAGCTGCAAAAAATAAAAAACAGAAAAATAGAGAGAATTTTTTAAGGTATATAAAAATTTTAGAACCAAAATTTGTTATCCCATTTGCGGGGGAGGTTATTTTAGCTGGAAACATTGCAAATTCTTTCGATAAGTTTTCAGGAATTGGTACTAAAACTGATGCTGTAAATTATGCAAAAAAGAAATATAAAAATTTCACACCTATTATGATGTCACCAAATTGTACTTTTAAATTTAATGAAGAGAAAGTTTTTGGTAAATTTGAAGATACTATTTATAAGAAACACAAAAAATATATTAATTTGATTTCATCTAAAAAAAATATTTATGATGATGGTGGTAAATTTTTTGTAAGCAAAGAGCTAAGGATAAATCTATTTTTAATAAAAAAAAAAGCAATTAAAAATATAAATGTTCAAAGAAAAAAAAGAAAAATTACAATACCCAAAACAATACCGTACTTAAGTATTGGGGACGGAAAGGTATTCAAACTAGATCTCAAAAAAGAAAAAGTTGAAATTTTTTATGAAAAACAAATTAAAGATCTAAAATACGAGATATTTAAGATGCAATATTCTTTGTTATTAGGTTTGCTTACAAGACACTTTATATTTAGTAATGTGGTGGAAGACGTAGAATATTATAGATCACCAAATAATTATGATGAAAGGTTACACTTTTTAATGAACTTTTTATCAGTATAAAATGAATAAAAATATAAAACTTTCTTACAAAGAAGACATATCAAAAATTTCTGGAAAAAACATTCAAAGAATGGAAAGAGCATTTGATACATTTAAAGAACTTGTCAAAGATTCTTATAATGAGAATATTTTAAATAAAAAATATGCTCTAGATCTTGGTGAAGGAGACAAAAGCTTTGTGAAAGTTTTGGAATCAAAACAATTTAAAGTAAAAGGTTACGATATAGATACGGTAAATTTTGAAACAGATAAGCTGCCAGAACTAAATGATAGTGTTGATATTATCTTTTGTAATTCTGTAATTGAACATATTTCAAATATTTCAAATTTTTTTTCAGAGATCTATAGAGTTCTAAAAAAAGATGGAATTTTAATATTAATTACCCCTAATTTCAGTTATGATTATAAAAATTTCTATGATGATCCAACTCATATAAACCCATTTACTGTAACAAAACTTCATGAAGTATTAAAACTCTTTAAATTCAATAATACAAGAATAGTGCCTTGGGTAGTCAAAAAGAGTCCAATTTTTTGGAAAATTCCCTTTAAATTTTTTATATGCAGATATTTGTTATTAGCAAGCAATGATACTAAGTTTCCATTACCAAGTTTTCTTAAAGGACAAACAAAAACTATATTGTCGATTTCAAAAAAATAACTATTCAACTATAAAATAAGAAACCCAAGTATCATATTTAAATTTTTTAAGCTTAACTTTGTTAAGTTCAACTTCTTCTTTAAAGGCTATTGTTTCACCTTGCCAATCACTACAATTTAATTTATCCGCACAAACAATCCCACCTTTAGGAACCAAAGGTAACAAGTGTTTTAGAGCTACTTTCGTTGGAATATAAGTTGAAAAATCAAGGTAAAGTAAAGATATAATCAATTGGGGATTATTCTTTACATAATGAGGTATTGTTTTGGTTGCGTCTCCCTTAATTAATTCCATTTTTTCTATATGACCCACACTTCTATTTTTGTCATGAATTTTTGATAATTTTTTATACAAATCATAATTTGAGTCTGAAAATTTATTCAAACCACTGCTTTTATCTTTTTTTGATAATTTTTTAATACCATGAAAGGTGTCAAAACCTATTATTTTTCTATTATAATTGTACGGCTCAAATATAGAGGATAAATGATAATAAAGAAAAGTAGAATTGCACTTATGTGTTCCACATTCAACTATCGAGCCATTAACATTTTCTATCATCTTAAAAAGGTCTATTCTAGTTAGCATCGATGTAACTGATTGCCTTGATAGAAAATTAAATGGCGCTTTTAAAATCTCAGATGAATTTGTTTTTTTTAGAATTGTTTCTAATTCAGTTGTGACGCTATCTTCATTTTTGGTTCTTCTATTTGCAAAATTTGATTTGGTCATAATTTTTTTAATATTAGATTAATAAAATTATCTACAGATTTAAAGGCTTTTTTATTCAAATCTCTGTCTGATAATTCAATGTTTAATTTATCTTCTAATTCCGCAATCATTTCAACTATTTTTAATGAATCAGCACCAATTTCATCAAAAGATTTCTTATTAATGTTTTTACTTCTATAAATTTTCAAAGAATGCTTTTTTATTATATTCAATATTTGGCTTTTGTTCATAGTTTAATTTACCATTTTAGTATTCATAATTTTTAAAATCTTACTTTTATCAATAATTAATTCCTTTGGCATCTCATGACTCAAAAACATTACCAAGCTAGCAGTTAATCCATAAGATGAAACATTTGGTACATAAATATAGTCACCAATTTCGAATTTAATACTATAAAATGATTTATTCCAAAAATCTATGGAGTGCACAAAGGTCCTACAATATTTACCTTTTCTTTTTGTTTTCTCTTTTTTAAGTTAAGAATTTGATAGTCTGGTCTTAACCTTTGCAATCGTCCTATTCCAGTCATTCCAGATAAGTGATTTATTCCCGAATTTAAAATCACAAACTTTTCACTTTTTGAAATTTTTTTATCAACAACTTTTGTTATTAATCCACCACAAGTTCCTACCAAAAATCTTCCACTTTCAAAAAATAAATCGATATTTTTTATTTGAGATGGTAAAAAATGTTGTTTCATTTTTTTTTCTAAAGCACTTTTAACTTTAAAATAACTAATATTATTTCTTAATTTACCATGGTTACATGCAAATCCACCACCAAGATCCAATACTTTTATATCAATATCAAGAGCTTGAGAAAGTTTTTTTGAGTAAGAAATACAGCTTTCGAACATTTTTATTATTTCTTTTTCATCTTCAACATTTGATGCTGAATAAAAATGAAATCCTTTCAAATTGATATTTTTAAGATTTTTAAAAAATTTTATATTCTTCAATAATTGACTAGCATCAATTCCAAATTGTGATGGTGTTGACATCATTTGTATACTTGAATGCAAATTTTGCTTTTCAAGATTAACTCTCAAGATCAAATTTGTATTTATTTTTTTTTTATTTATTATTTTTTTTAAAAGACTAATTTCAGTGAACGACTCAATTGATATAGTTCCAAATTGTTTTTTTATTGCAAATTTTAAATCATTAAAATCTTTTGCAGGGCCAGTAAGAAATATTTTTTTTGCAATTACACCACATGCTAAGACTTTTTTAGCTTCTCCTATTGAAGAAACTTCAAATTCACAATTAAGCTCTTTAAATCTTTTAATAATTTCTGAGTTTGGATTTGCTTTAATTGAGTAAAGAATTTTTGATTTTTTTGGTAAAGATTTTTTTAAATCATCAAAGTTCTTATCTAATTTATTTAAATCATAAACATATAATGGTGAACCATATTTTTCAGCACAATTTTTTAAAAAGCTTTTATTCATTTTATTAATTTATTTATAAAATCTTTTGACACCTTCCCTCTTTGGTCACGTTTTATAAGTTTAATTTTAAGAATATTTTCTGTAAATTTGTAATTCTCTAGCTTGTTTTTGATTTTTTTTATAGCAGTTTCTAATTTAAGTCTAGTAACAATAAAAATAGTGTAATTTGTAAAGTTTTTTGAAACATATACAAAAGTGTCTTGAATATCTTTTATTTCATTAATATTTTTTTCTATTTCTTTTTTTGATAACCTATAATCCTTATATTTAAAAATATCATCTTTTCTTCCATAAAAGCTCAAATATCCTTTTTTATCTATGCTGCATATGTCACCTGTTAAAAGTATATTTGATCTTCCATGTTTTTTAAAAGTTTTGTTTGTTAAGCGCTCATCATTTAAATAGCCCATCATAACATTTTTGCCTTTAACAACTAATTCACCTTTAATTCCAATTTTATTGATTTTTTTTCCTTTGTTATTAATAACCCAACATTTAGTGCCTTTAATTGGCTTTCCAACACTATTAGATTTATTTGAATACTCTTGTGAGTCGAGAATTGATACTCTTTTACATTCTGTCAAACCATACATTGAAAATATTTTTATTTTTTTATAAATTTTTAATAAATTTGATACTAGATCGTGTCTTAAATCTGATCCAGTATTTGTTATAAGTCTAATTTTTAGTAACGATTTATTATTTCTTAGTTGCAATAACAGAATTTTTAAATGGGAACTAACAAGTGGAAGAACCGTAATAAAATTTTTTTTTAAATAATTAAAATAATTAAAAGAAATTTCATTTGTTTTTGCTAAGAATATTTTTGAATTGCTAATAAGCCCCATATAAATCTGATATAATCCATAATCGAATGAAATAGGTAAAAATACAGCTATATTATCACGATTATTATATTTCAAAGAATTTTGAATGGAATAAATAGAAAATAAAATATTTTCATGAGAGCACATAATTCCTTTTGGTGTGCCAGTACTACCAGAGGTATATATCACTATAGCTAAATCTTTTTTATTTCTTTTAAAAACAATTTTTTTTAAGTTTTTTTTCTTAAATTTAAGATCTTTAAAAAAAATTTTTTGTAAATAGGTTTTTTTAATTTGAACCGGTATATTTTTTTTTTTATCAATAAATAAAAATTTAGGATCAAAATCATTTATTATATAGTTTAATGCATTATCTTTTAAATTATCATCAATCATAGATGATACACCACCTAAATAACTTACTGCAAATTGAATTATAAAAACTTCAGTTCTATTATTTGAAATGATTAAAACTCTATCATCTTTTTTAAATTTTTTTTTTAAAAGTAAATTAACCAAATAATTAAATTTTTCTTTAAGTTGTCTAATGTTATTGGAGGTATTACTGTCTTTAATTAAAAAATTCTTAGAATTATTTTTTAATAAAAGATGATCCAAATATTTAATTTTATTTTTCAAAATCATTTAAACTAATTCCTCGTTTATTTTTTAAATAAAAATTATTTACCCATTTTTTTGATTTAGTGTTAAGTAAAAAAAGAGGTTCTTTTTTAATTATTTTTTGTAAAAAATCTGTTGTTTTCTTTAAATTTAATACTCCAAAATTTCTATTTCCACTACTAAATTTTAAAAATAGATTTTCTTTTTTTAATTTTTTTTCAATTTTTTTCCAGTCATATTCTACAGGAAATTTTTTTTCTAGAGGTCTTACATTAAAATAAAGAGAAATATCTTTTTTGATTTTATTTGAAATAATCTTACCTTTTATCTTTTTTTTATATCTATATAAAATTTGATTTTTTAAAGTTTCTTCAACATACATAATAAAGCTCGCCGAATTTATTTCTGTACCATAAAAGAAAATATTTGATTTCATTTTATAAAGTAAGTGAAAAAAAGAAGTCTTATCAAATGGGTTAATTATAGATTTATTTTTAACATTTATTGAAGGTTTTTTTCCATCACCTATTATATTAAAAATTGGCGTTTCTGTTCTCCATTTAGAAAAATAAACCCTATACATCTCTGTAAAACTACCTGTTTCTGACTTATCTTTAGTAAGATTAAAAGTTTTATTTTTTGTAAACTGATAATTAAATGAGGGAAACCATAAATTGGAATTATTTGTACATAATTTGATCATTTTGTAATGATTATTTATAAAATTTTTTTTATTATCAAATTTTATTTTAAAAGATTTCAAAAGATCAACGTGGACAAAATTAACTTTTGATTTATTTTTTTTAAAAAATTTTTGTAAAGATTTTATTATTTTATTGGTTAACATTTAGTTAAATTCATATTTTAAAAGTCAACTTTTTTGTGCAAATAAAGAGATAATAATTCTGGATGAATACCAAATTTTTTATTTAAATTAATTTTTTTATATATTTTTTCATACTCATAAACTCTTTCTTTAACTATTTTGTTCCAATTTGAAAAATCTGGGTTTTTATAATGCATCATCTCTCCAGAAATTTTAGCTTCGGCAGCACTCTTAATTGCAATTTCTTTATCAAAATAACTTAAAAGATTTCTTTCAGGATTAAATATTTTGTATTCCTCAAATGAATCATTATTTCCACCAATATAATCTTGAATTAAACTGGCAATTTTAGGACTCGCTGTTAGACCATCTCTCTTGTTACCAGTTGCAATAATTATCCTTGAATTTTTATTAAGTGCTCCAAATAGTGGGTATGTATCTGCCGTTACAGGTCTATGCCCTAAATTAAAATATGATTGATAGCCACTAAATCTGTGATCGAACTGTCTTTCCAATTCATTAGAGAGAACTTTTATAGAAGACAATCTTGGGTAAAATTCTTCTATATCTGTGATAGTTGAACTTGCACCAAAGTAAAATCCTTCTTTAGGAGAGGGGACAATGTGAAAACCACAAGCATTACCTCTATTCATGGTTCTATAAACTTTATTATCATTATTGATTTTTTCTGTATACCCTCGAGGAAAAAGTGAAAATGCAAATCCTGTACCAAAAAAAATTTTTTGAACTTTTTTAAATATACTCTTATTTTCTAAAAATAGTTTCTGAGAATATGAGCCCAAAGCTACAACTAAATAATCTAGTTGAATGTCACTTTTTTTTTTTTCAGCAGTAGATTTAAGAAATATTTTATCTTTTTTTTTTAATACTTTATATGAATCAAAATCATCAATTTTTTTAACATTTTTTTTGTCTAAATAAGAATCAAGTTTGGTAAAATATTCAGTTGTATTAATAAAGCCCTCATCAAGTCCAATAAATTCATTTGCACTATTTAGCTCATATGGGACTCCATCTTCTATTGGATTAAAGGAATTAATTTCTTTTTTGTAAAATTTTCCCTGTTTTTTTAAATAATCAAAATGTTTAATTTCATATGGACTACTAAATTTGTTTTTGAATATAACAGTTTTTCTATTGTTAAGAATAGTTTTTGATTTAGAACCAAAAAGTTTTTTTAACACTATTGGCCATTCTGTATCTAAAGAAGATTTTGCTAAATCAAATTTTTTTTTTAATGCAACATTTTCAAAATGGTTATTTTCTAATTCTCCAAAGACATTTAACATTGCACCTGCTGCTTTGCTGGCCGAACCTTGTCTTTTTTTATTACCAAATAACAAAACTTTATGTCCAGCATCAGCTAAATAAAGTGCTGTAGCACTACCAATGCTTCCATTTCCTAGAATTCCTATTTTCATTATTAGTATTTAATATTATTTTCTATCTTCATCAAGCATTATGTTCATTTGTTGAACAAGATATCAAATAATGAAATACTTTTGCTTTTTAGAAAAAATAAGATTATAAGCCATAAAGTCTCTTACAAATCTGACGTATATTATGATGAATTTAAAATTAATTTTCAAATATAATAATAAAGATAAACAAACCTACAAAATTGTAAAAAGTTTAGTCTTATTTGTTAATAAAATCATAAAAGAAAACTTAATTTTTCAAAATTTATTATCTAATTTAAGTCTTATCTTTGATGTCCCAAAAGAAATTTTGGAAAAAAGATCTAATCAATTATTATTTAGATCTTACCAATTTGAAAAAAAAAAATTTAATAAGAACTTTAATTTCATATATATTTTTTGGGATTTTATTACTTTGTTTTTTTTTCTTATTTTTTTGTTATTTAATAATTTTATTTATATTAAAAGAAAAATAAGAAAATATGATATAATCTGTGATAACATTCATACCGTTAGTGATGCTGAAATCCATCAAAATTTTTCAAAAAAATTTAAATCTGTCTTATTTTTTAGCTACTCAAAATTAAATTTTTTCAAAAAGAAAATAAAAGTTGTTAATGTTAACAAAGAATTATTAAATCATATAGATTTTCAATTTAAAAAAAGATTACTTTTATTTTTTTTTATATTTAAAGTTTTATTCTGTTCATTATACCATAGGATAAATTTATTTTTTATATTCAAGTTTATAATTTATGATTTTATAAAATACGAAAAACTATATTCTCAACACACTGGAAAATATTATTTTAATTATAGATTTTACGATACCAATATATTGCAAAATTATTTATTTAACAAAAAAGGTGGATTAAAAACATCTTGTTTTCAAAAAAATATTTGTATTTTATCGCTAAGTTGCTTTGTATATTCAGACATATTTTTTACGCTAGGAAATAATCAGGGTAAAATTTGCAAAGAACTTGGTGGAGAAATTAAAATTATCAAGCCAGTCGGTTCTTTATTTATGGAAAATAAATGGTTTAATAATAATCAAAATATATCAAATATTTCCGATGTTGATATTTTAATATTAGGTATCAATGCGCCCTGGCCAAGAGGATGTATCAATAGTGATTTCCATAATAGTTATTATAAAAAATTTATTCCTTGGATAAAAAAAATATCAAGAGAATTTCCTAATAAAAATATTTTATATAAACATCATAATAATTTTCCAGGAGACTCTAGAGAAGCAAAATTATTATCTAACTCTAATATCAAAGTAATCATTGATGACAAAAATTTAAACTCATATGCCTGGGCATTTAAAAGTAAACTAATATTATCCTTTGCATCAACAATGGTTGTCGAATTACTTGGAAATAATAAAGAAGCCTATTTTATAGATCCAGGTGGAATAAACGATCAATGGTTTTATGGTATAAAACAATTAAATAGATACAAAATAAATGATTATAAATCCTTAACAAATCTTGTTTTAAAAAAAAACTATAAGTCAGATAGAGTACCCCCTAAAAAAAGAAATTACTATTGCCTTAAAAGCAGTAACACAATTGAAAAAATTTCAAAGTTTTTAAAATTTTAATTGGATAGGATATAATGAACTTACCATTAAATTTCTTAATATTTTTATTTTTTAGATAATAATTCTTGTTGCATTTTATATTATTTAAGTTCATCTCATGAAAAAATAACAAGTCTTTTTGGTTTATAATTTTTAGCAATATGTTTTACAAAATAGAACCTAATGACTTTGTGCCACCCGTAATTAAGATTGATTTATCATTTAAAATTTTAAACTTTGATAATTGATATATTCAAATATTTTATGTTTTTAAAAAAATACATACTTTTTGCTTAGTTTGTTGATAATTCTTTAATTATAGAAATCAAACCCTCTTTTATTGTAACGCTCTCTTTTGGATAAAATTTTAATTCTGGTCTTTTTTTAAATGTATAAGGTGTAACATTATAATGTCCATATTTTGTTATTTTTTGATAAGTAGGTTTGGATTTAATTTCTAAAATTTTTGACAAGAGGTCCATAATTTTAGTGATCTTAATATTTTTTTTACCAGTTATTAATATATTTTTATTTTCATATTTTTTATTCAAAATTTCACAACTTGCTTTTGCAGCATCAGAAACCTCTATATATCTTCTAATAGCTTTAGAGGTACCTCCTGAATAATTCAATTTTTTATATTTTAGCGCATCAGACACTATTTTTGTTAAGTTATTTCTTTTATCAGCTTTAGGACCATAAACTGTACCAAATCTCAATATTGTATAATTAAGAGAATATCTTTTATTAAATTCTTCAATAAAAAGTTCAGATGCTTGTTTGCTAATTCTATAAAATCCACCTTGGTTACTATGAACATAAATTGAGCTAGCAAAAATAAACCTTTTAATTTTATATTTTACACACAAATTTAAAATTGAAATAGTGGACATTATATTAATCTCGCAAGTTTTTAATGGATTTTGCATCGCATCACCAATATCTGCTATACCTGCAAAATGATAAACTATATCTGAATTTTTGATTGCTCTAGTTAATTTTTCTTTATTTTTAAAATTTGAAATTATAACCTTATTTTTTTTATCTAAATATTTTGATCTTTTTTTATCAAAAATTGTAACTATATAGTTTCTTTTAAGGAGTATTTTGGAAATATTTGATCCTAAAAAACCACTACCACCTATAATTAAAACTTTTTTATTCTTATTCATCAAGTTCATTTTAAAACAAAATTATAATTAAAAAATATACTATTATTATTTGTGCATAAAAAATAAGTAAATTTAAAAATTATTTAAATTATTTTTTTTGATTATATTTATTAAATTTTTATAGCAGAAAATTATAAATTTGAATTGATTAAAATTGACATTAATCATAATGATTATAATAATATAATAAATTAAACCATTAATTATTAATGAATAAAACTTTAAAAGATATAACAATGGTAGTACCTGTTAAATCTAAATCTGAAAGAGTTAAAAATAAAAATTTAAAAAGATTTGGCAATACTTCACTTTATCATCTTAAGCTTAAACAATTGAAAAAAACAAAAATGTTTAATAAAATAATAGTATCTTCAGAAGATCAAAAAATATTAGATTATGCTTTAAAAAAAGGTTTTGATATTCACAAGAGAGACAAATATTACTCTACTTCGAAAGTGCCTATGAGTGAGGTATATTCTTATATAGCATCAGAGATAAGTGGAGAAAATATAGCTTGGGTCAATGTCACAAACCCTTTGGCAGATAGTTTTATTTATGATGAAGCAGCAAAACTATATTTAAAGATGAATTTAAAAAAAAATGATTGCTTATTAAGTGCCAATTCAAATAGGCAGAATTATTTTTATAAAAATAAAACAGTTAACTTTAAGCCATCGCCATGGCCCAGGTCTCAAGACCTGATTCCATTGATTTCACTTCCATTTGTAATAAATATTCTCAAAAGAAAAAATATGATTAAATGGGGATCTTGTGTGGGAAAAAAACCAAAATTTTTTGGTCTTAATCCTTTATTATCATTAGATATTGATGATCAATTTAATTTCGATATTTGTGAAATGGTATTTAAAAATAAAATTTTCAAAAAAATAAAAAGAGAAGACGTTTTTGAAGATATTCTTTAAGAAATCAGAAATAAATTAATGTTTAACTATTTTTAAACCTACATTTATAAATAAGATGTATATTCAATATAATTTTAATTAAAAGTTTTTTTGATTTTAAAGTTAATAGAGATAAAAAACCTTTTTTTACATCCTAAAAATTTTTAAAAAAGACTGAATATGATGATCATTTAAAATTTTGTGAAAAATTTGGCTGAATTAAATATTAGTTTTTTCATAAAAACAGATTTTTTATTTTCATTAGGCTTAGACACAACAAAAATTTAAAGCTATTAGGATCAAAAATTAAGAATATTATTCCAGTAGGTTTTCTAATGCTTGAGTCTGAAATTGATAAATTAAATACAAAAAATGATAAAATCGATATTCTTAATATTGGAATAAATTGGGCGCATAGAAATCATAATCCAAACATTGATAATAAAATTGAAAAATATTATTATGATCACTTAAAATGGTTAAAAAAAATCTCCAATGAGTTTCCAAATTTAAAAATTTTAATCAAAAATTATACTAATTATTGAGGTGACAAAAAAGAAATGAAAATTTAAAAGGAACAAATATAAAAGTAGTTTCAAATTCTAGTAAAAGAAACACGTATCAGTATATTAATGATAGTAAAATTATTACATCATTTGGATCAACAATGATTTTGGAGGCCAAGTCACTAAATAAAAGATGTTTTTTTTAGACCCGAATAGCAAGAACGAGTCCTATTTTAAACTTTTAGGCAATAATGCTAGGCTAAGAATTACATCTTATGATCAATTTGAAAGTGTTGTTAATAAAAATTTATTACAATCAGATATTTCAAAATTAAGTTATAACACTAATAATGAGAATTATTGCATTGACAGCTCTATAGTATCTGACAAAATTTATAATTATTTAATTTCAAATTAAATTTTTTTTAAAACAACTCTGTAGTGATCCGACAATAGATTGTTGTCTAAAAATTCCTGCATATTAAAAATTTTTTTTAATTCTATTTTTTTTGATGGGCCAATAATTGTTTGAATATCTAAACCATTAGTTTCGATATCAATGATCTTCAAATTTTTTTTTTTGCACAAAACTTCAATAAATTTTTTACTAAAAAAATATAAATGTCTTCCTTTTTCTAAAAAACGTGGCGCATCATAATTTTTATTTTTTATGTAATGCATTAAGGTAGAGTTTGCACTTGGAAATTCCATAAACAAATAACCACCAGGCTTTAAATAATTTAATATAAATTGAATAAACTTAGATGGTTCGTTTACATGCTCTAATACTCCCCATAAAGTTATGCAATCAAACTTTTTGTTAATAATATTTAAATTATTATAAAATTTTATATTATTATTTTCCTCAAAATTATTAAATTTTTTATCTATTCCCGTTAAATTTTTAATTCTATTTTTTTTTAAACACTTAAGAAAACCTCCATCACCACAACCAAAATCTAACAAATCAAAATTTTTTCGTTTAAATAATGACATTACTTGTTCTGCTTTTCTTTGATTGATAACATTGCCTCTTAATTTTTTTTTAGTTCTTTTTTCAAAGAAAACTTTACTATAAAGAGAATAAATTCCCTTTTTTGAATAGATAATATCTAATCCTTTATCATTTATCATTGGGTCAATTGAAATAGTATTACAGAAATTACATTGGATAAAAGTAAATGGTTTTATAAAAAATTTAAGATTATTTTTTAAAAGTTTTGAACCACATGGGCAAAATTTTTTCTTAAAAAGATATTTTTTTTTACTTTTACTATTTTTAAAAAAATTTTTTTTTAGAAAAATTTCAAAACTTTTTTCAACTAATTTCATTTCACTTAACTTTTTTAACTCAAATAAATTAATTTGATTTTTTTTTAGAGCTGAGATTGTTTTTTTCATTAGTTTAAAATAATTTAATACATTTGAAGAAATTAATTATTTTATCATTATTTATTATTTTTAAGTCAATAGAAAATAATTTTATACTAATAAAATATTTTATTCTATTTTAAATTTTACTGCTTATATTGTAGTGTATCTTTAATTTTTTATAGTATAACACATATTTTCAATTATGAAATTAACAAGAAAAAAATTTATCTTAACTTCAATCTTAATCTTAATCTTAATCTTAATAAATATTAATGTTTTAAGAGGTGCTTTAAAAGAAAATCTCTCTCATGAAACAAAGGTTTTTATAAAAGAACTTTTTTTTGGAAAAGCATACATGGAAGAAGTTTTTTTTTATAAATCAATTAATTATAATCAAAAAAAATTACCCCAAACATTATATGAAAAAATCTTTTTAAAAAAAGTACCACTTAATAATTTAGATATCTCATCATCATCACACTATGCAAAAATAAAAAAATCAAAAATCAAATCTAAAAAGTTTTTTTTGGAAAATTTAGATAATGAAAACATTATTTATGCATCATTTAATGGAAAAATTGGTGTCATTTCTTTAAATAATTTTGATGAAAAAGACCCAATCAAATCTAATTTAAATAAATATCAAGTTCACTCTTTATTAGATATTAAATTAATTAAAGATCATATTTACGTAAGTCTTTCTTACAATGACAACAATAAAAAAGATTGTACCTACTTTTTAATTACCTATGCAAAAATGAATACTAAATTTCTAAATTTTAATGAATTTTATAAATCTAATGTGTGTTTATCTAATACATTGGGTGGTCGTTTGATTAATTACAATCATATGAATGTTGAGGGATTATTAGTATCTATGGGGGCGTCAGATAAAGAAAAAGAATTAGCACAAAATGACAATTCTCCATATGGTAAAATTCTGTTTTTTGATTTAAATACTAAAAAACATATAATTTTTTCAAAAGGACATAGAAACCCTCAGGGTCTATTAGCTTCAAAAAATGTAATATTATCTACTGAGCATGGTCCATATGGTGGAGATGAAATAAATAAAATCTTATTTGAAAAAAACTATGGTTTTCCAATAGTTTCTATTGGGGAGCCATATGAGTTTAAAAAGATTACAGAATTAAACAGAGATAATTATAAATTTAAAAAAAATCATAAAGAAAATTACTTCCATGAGCCTATTTTCAGTTTTGCCCAAGGAATTGGGATTTCTGAAATTATTGAAATACCAAATACTTTTTCTAAGTACTGGATTGATAATTATTTTATAGCATCTCTTAATGGAAGATCGCTTTATAGAATAAATTTTAATGAAGATTTTTCAAAAATAAATTATTTTGAAAAAATATATATTGGTGAAAGAATTAGGGATATAAAATATATACCTAGTAAAAATTTATTTCTTTTAGCATTAGAGGAAACTGGATCTTTAGGAATATTGAAAAGCCCACAGTCTATTAAATAAAAAGTTAAGTTTTATATTCAACAATAATATCTACTGTGAAATAGCTAATAAATTTATTAATGAAATGATTAAATATATTTGTTTAAATATTTAAATGATTGAATTGTCCTAACATTAATCTTTTTTCTAAATAAAATATTTTCTGAATTCAATTTCAAAATAAAATCAATATTTGTCTCAACTGAAGCATTAAAATCTTCCAAACTGTCACCAATAAATACAATATTGATATTTTTCTTCTTAATTTCTTTAATATGTTCAACTTTTGATCTTGGGGAACCATAAATTTTTTTGAAAAAGGAAAATAATTTTTTTTCTTTAAGAATATTAACTATTTTACTTTGGGGTGTTCCTGTAGAGATATAAAATTTATGATATTTTTTTTGTGATTTTAAAAATTTCATTAAATTTTTTGACGGTATCATTTTTCTTATTTTTTTTTGAACAAAAGCATCAAAATTATGGTCTAGTCTTAATAATTCTTTTTTTGTAATTTTTTTATTTAAGATATTCTTTAAAATAAATTTAAATTTAAAATATCTCGACTTGCCAATATTATTTTCATGAAATTTCCTTGCTTTTGTTGCAATTTTTTTTCCATAAGATTTAAAAATTTCATAAAAGGCTTTAGTTTTAATTTTATGACTATTAATAATAACACCATCAAAATCAAAAATTATTTGCATTGTTAGGCTGATCTTTTAAGAATATTCTTTAAAGCTTCTTTTTCCATTTTAGATCTTATTTCTTTTGAATAGCTTCCTATATGTGGTGTCAAAATTACATTGTCTAAATTAGTTAATTTTCCTAAATATGGTTCTTTCATAAATACATCCAAACCGGCTCCAAGGATTTTTTTTGTTTTTAACATTAAATATAAATAATCATAATCAATCACCTCGGGTCTTGAAGTATTAATTATTATGCAGTTTTTTTTACATAATTTCAGTTTTTTTTTATCAAGCAGTTTTTCTTTTGAATAAAGATTAGTATTTAGTGAGATAATATCTGATTTTTTTATAAGTTTATTTATATTTGTATTTTCAATATTTATTTTTTTCTTATCATTAACTAGTATTTTAACTCCAAAATCTTTTAATAATTTATAAAGGTATTTTCCAACCTTTCCATAGCCAATAATTCCCAATGTTTTTCCATTTAGGATTGACCCCATTCGTTTTTTCCATATTTTATTTTTTAAATCATTATTATGCTCAACAATATGTCTGTAAAGTGAAAAGATGTATCCTACAATTAATTCAGCAACAGCTATTTCTGGTGTTACTATAGATTTTTTAAATTTTATTTTTTTTTTTTTTAGATATTCAATATCAAGATTATCTATTCCTGATCCTAACCTAAATATGTATTTAAGTTTTGTTAACTTATCCAAAGTTTTTTGATTAT
>Ga0206131_10001147_pt1 | contig 34688 bp, 62 predicted proteins | sample Helgoland_Spring_FD_148636 | JGI IMG/M metagenome (GOLD analysis project Ga0206131, IMG submission 148636) | Pelagic subsurface seawater microbial communities from Kabeltonne, Helgoland, North Sea - Helgoland_Spring_Bloom_20160517_1 | ecosystem: Environmental > Aquatic > Marine > Epipelagic ... | reverse complement strand
CAGCCATACAATCACGTATAGACCGCCAAGCAAGAAAACTTGTGAAGACTGTTCGTAAACAAGAGATCGAACGTAAAAGAAACAAGTCGAAGGGTGGTGATAAGAAGTGATTAAGAATTTTAGTCAATACCTTGTCGAAGAAGAAAGAGAAGTATTTTTCACGTTTGGTCGTATGAATCCTCCTACGATTGGTCACGGCAAGGTAATGGATGCGTTAGCGAAGAAGTCTGGGAAAGCAGACTATAAAGTATTTGTGTCACAATCACAGGACGCAAAGAAGAATCCTCTATCGTACTCCGATAAAATCAAACATACTCGTAAGATGTTTCCGAAACATGCACGGAATATCATGGTGGATAAGTCGGTAAAGACCGCTATCAACGCCATGGTCGCACTACATGACCAAGGTTACAAGTCAGTAACTATGGTTGTAGGTGACGACCGCATTACAGAATTCGATGTCCTGTTGAAAAAATACAACGGACAAAAGGCCAGACATGGTTTCTACAACTTCAAGAATATCAACATAGTATCTGCCGGTAAGAGAGATCCAGATGCTACTGGTGTTGAAGGTATGTCTGCCTCTAAGCAAAGAGAGAACGCATCGAAGAATGATTTCGTTTCATTCTCGCAAGGGGTTCCTAAGTCAATGTCTAACCCAGACACACGTAAGTTGTTCAATGACGTGCGTAAGGGTATGGGACTGAAGGAAGCCAGTGAATTCCGTAATCATATAGAACTAGAGACAGTATCCGAAACACGAGAGAAGTTCGTGCAGGGTGAACTGTTTGAAGTTGGTGATATGGTAGTAATCAAAGAAAGTGATGAAGTTGCTACTATATCAGTTCTAGGTGCGAACTATGTTATCGTTGAGACTAACGATGGCAAGAAGATGCGCAAGTGGTTAGAGTCTGTTGAGTTAATCTCCGAAGACGTTGACCAGAAGCAACTTAATGATTTAGAGAAGTTCGGTGATCGTTTGTTGAAGAAGTTCAACATTGACATCGAATTTACACGACACTTCGCAGACCGTATGAACGATAAAAGAAATGACCCTGCTATCAAGGTCACAGAACTCCAACGTCTGTTTAAGAAGATCGCAAAGAACAAGGGCAAAGACGTAAAGAAACACGGAGATGCGGAAGCAGTATTGAAAGATATGCAGTCCGATCTAAACCTCCCTGTTGTGGTGAACTATAAGAACGGTGAGTTCGAAGTAGTGAACAAAACTATCATGCGTAAGAAGAATTTCAAGACAACGAGTCCTGAAATTAAGTATGAGTCTCAAGATCCAGACATCAAGGATCGTGAAGGTACTCAACCAGCACGTTACCATAAGGGACTTGCAAAGTCCACCAAGGCAAAACGTGATGCGCACTTCAAAGCAAAGAAGGATGGTCCTGCTCCAGGTGATGCAACTGCCAAGACTAAACCATCCAAGTACACCAAGTCATTTAAGGACATGTACGACGAAGATTGTTGGGATGGATATAAAGAAGTCGGTATGAAAAAGAAGGGTGGTAAGATGGTCCCTAATTGTGTTGCAGAAGAAAATGAATTGTTAGAAAACTGGGCAACAGAACTGATGCATAAGATTGGTTCTAAAACTATCAATAAGAATAAATACACTAAAGTTGCACAGTACATTAAGAAGGAACTGTCCAAGTCTGGTGATAAAAGGTCTCACGACTTCCATGCTGCGAACGCAATTCGTAAATTTGGACTGGATATGGACCGAAAAGTACTTGCACAAATGATTGGAGACTTGGCATGATAGGTTTCAAGCAATACCTTGATGAAAAAAGGTATGGAATGTATGATACCCTAGACCTTGATGAAGGTCCAGATGGTATCGCTGCGAAATCAAAGAAGTCTGGTATTTCTTCAGATACTTTGCGAAAAGTTTATAATCGTGGAGTTGCGGCATGGAAGACAGGTCACCGTCCTGGCACAACACCACAACAGTGGGGAATGGCAAGAGTCAATGCCTTCATCGTAAAAAAGAAAAAAGGTGGTCTTAACCACGACAAAGATTTAGCTTAACCTACAACATTATTATAATAAGGATGACCTAGATCCTTATCACGATCTAGGTCAATAACAATCAAAAAAATTAACGGAGATTAAAATGGCTTTTAAGTTACAGCCTGGACTGATACTAGGAGGAAATGTAACACTTTCCCCTACGGGCACTCCTTTTATTAAAGACGCAAACTGGTCTAAAGCATCTACTAAACCTATTTTAGTTAGTGTCGCAACTAACACAGCATTTGCTTCAACTAGTAAGTATGATGCTGATGGATCTACTGTTACAGGTGGAGCTACTATAGGTGGTGGTGTGAGTTCCACTACTAGATGGTCATCACCATTAGCGATTGGTGTCGCAACTAACACAGCATTTGCTTCAACTAGTAAGTATGATGCTGATGGATCTACTGTTACAGGTGGAACTACTATTGGTGGTGGAACATCAACAACAACTCGTTGGAGTTCACCTCTGGAAATAGGAGTAACTACTAACACAGCATTTGCTTCAACTAGTAAGTATGATGCTGATGGATCTACTGTTACAGGTGGAGCTACTATTGGTGGTGGAACATCAACAACAACTCGTTGGAGTTCGCCATTAGCGATTGGTGTCGCAACTAACACAGCATTTGCTGCAACTAGTAAATATAATGCTGATGGATCTACTGTTACAGGTGGAGCTACTATTGGTGGTGGAGCATCAACAACTAACGCATCATCAGAATTAGTCGCAAGATATTATCTCGTATCCGCCAGTGGCGATGATGATGGTGGACTCAATAAAGGTTCGACCTATGTTTATGATGCAAATGATCTAACTACACAACCAACTAAGTTATTTTTAGACGGTTTACCGTCAGGTAGCAGTCTAACCTCTAACTCAGATAAAGTGTTCATCGGTTGTTGGCAGGATGAAGCAGTCTACGTCTATGACGCCAATGATCTATCTGCTACACCAACTAAACTAACCGCATTTGATGGTGCTTCGGGTGACTTCTTCGGGTATAAAATTTCCGCTTCCTCGGATAATTTGTTTGTGGGGTCAATGAACCATGCCGGACATGGTGCGGTCTATGTCTATGATACAAATGATCTAACTGCACAACCAACTAAGTTAACCGCATTCGATTCGGCTTCCGATCCAGATCAAAGATTCGGTAGTTACGTATGCGTTTCTTCAAGGTACGTTGCTGTAGGGGCACATTGGGGAGATGATAGACAAGGTGCGGTCTATGTATTTGACGCAACTGACTTAAATGCACAACCAACTAAGTTAACCGCATTTGATGGCACTTCTGGTGATAATGCTCGTTATGGTCAGTCAATAGCAATATCCTCGGACTATCTTGTTGTAGGTTCTTGGGCGGATACCGTCAGTACCAATTCTGGTGATATGACAGGCGCAGGCTCAGCATACGTCTATGATGCAAATGATCTAACTGCACAACCAACTAAAATAACAGCATTTGATGCATGGATGAATGACGGATTTAGTTTGGATCTTGTTATAACCTCTAAACATATTATTATGGGTGCCAAGGGTGATGATGATAATGGATCCTATAGTGGTTCAGTTTATGTATTTGACGCAACTGACTTAAATGCACAACCAACTAAACTAAGTGGAGAAGCTTCTGGTGACTACTTCGGAGCGGTTTCCGCTACTTCAGATAAGATACTTGTAGGTTCTCCTTATCGTTATGAAGGTGGTATAGAACAAACTGGTGCAGCATACGTCTATGATGCAAATGATCTAACTGCACAACCAACTAAGTTAGTTCCATTTGACGCCACATCAATAGATAGATTTGGAGAACCTGTTCATATTGTAACATCTGCTCCTCCGGTCTCTGCTGACTGGAGTGCACCACTAACAATCGGTGTTGCAACTAACATAGCATTTGCTTCAACTAGTAAGTATGATGATTAGGTATAAGAAATATTTGGTATAAATAAACTTATTATTAACGAAAAAACAACAATTTAACAAAAAACAACAATTTAATTTTTAGGAGACAAAAAATGTCACTTATGGACATAGATATACCGTTTAACGGCGGTTCAGTAAGCAACGTGACGGAATCATCTTTGTGGAATTCGCCTGGCAATGGTTATGTTTGGGTTGGGGGTAATAATGGTAATAAATTTATCTCTATAAGATTCCAGAATTCACCAAACTTTTACCATACTCATGTATTTGAAGTTGATGATATTAAATCATCTACTCCAACCTTTTCTGATTTGGGTGGTCTTACACGACCAACCAGTGATATCAGTAATAATCATCATAGAACTCATAATTTAAGAATAAGAAGGTTAAACTCCACAACAGCATATATGAAAATTTTCACTGGTCAGAAGAGTTCAAACCATTTTATTCTTGAGATTGATGAATCTGACAATTCAGTTAGTGTAACTAATATAGATGATCAAGTTGGTGAAGCTTTAACTAAAGGTGGTTGTTATGACGCTGGTAGTTATAGTGGAAATTTACGTGGCCGAGGTCTATATCAACAATTTATGTATTCGGTCAAAGAAAATTGTATAGTAATGTATTCTAGTTATGATACTGAGTATGTAACTACTCCCAATTCAGCGGGATCTCGTCAATATCGCAGTGGTTTTAGTCAAATTGATTGGGACCCAGTCAATAAAACTGTAACGGTAACAGATATTCTTACTGGTACCGGATTGTCTGCTCATACTAATTTTGGTAGACTTCAACAATTTAAAGGTGACCACTATATAATTGACGCTTATGATTCAAACAATGTGTCGGTTAAGTCATCTCCCTATGCTCCAGTTATAAGTGGTCTTGCTTCGATGACAGGCATACAAGGCGGAAATGGTTATGATATGCCAGCTAATTGGGAATCTCAGGGTAACAATGGGTGGTTTAATGTCACTCATAGTAGAGATGGTGATAGTATTCATTTTGTTCTGATGGGTCAACATAGTAGTAACACTAGCGCATGGTCCCGTGATGTTAATTATCACTCAGGCATTAATCAATGGTACGTAATCACATATAAAAAATCTACCAATACTTGGCATACCACTAGTCGAAGATCAGGTACCGCTAGTAACATCAACACCAATGAACAATTTTGTTGGTTACCATTAAATACAGTTTCTAGTAAATCAATGATCGATGATAGTCGGTTTTATGATGATCAACAACATTGTAAAACTTGGATTAGTGTTGGAGCCAGAGAAATAATAGTCAATGGTGCAGAAGGTGGTGGAAAACTAGGGACAAATCCTAACAGTTTTTCTGGACCAAACATAAATGATGACATAAATTTATCTTCCCAATCTGCGTCTATTCAAACTATGTGGTTAAATGATGATCATTTTATGGTTATTTGGGCTGAAGATCTGCACAGTAATATGATCCAACAGCATAGCGATAACCAGCAAATAGGATATAGTATTATAAAATATGTTGATGAAAATCAGGTGGAAGTTGTTTCTGCGGATTATATCACAAGTTCTGCCTTGAATAGTTCTTCAATCCCATACTTCGAACCTTCGACGTTGTTTGTTAATATGGATGAATTTACATTGTTCTCAGATAAATTTGCTAGACCAGTAACTATCTCTGCTCCTGAGTGATAATTATTATTGTGGGGGAGTGTTCTCCCCCTTTATTATGTTTAAGGATACCTTATGAGTAAGACTAAGAAACCTCGCAACAAAAAGATGTCTCAAGAGAAACGAGAAAGGTTGCAGTCTACTAGTTCTGAAAATAATAAGTTTAACATGACGGGGTCGCAAGGCCCCAGTCTTAAACTAAATAATACAAACCGAGCAGCAACGAAAATGATTCGTGGCGCATCAAGAGGAAGTTAAACGTGAAACAGTTTAGTGATTTAAGAGAAAGTCTTGTAGAATCAGTTGAACTTGACGAAGCAATGGGCAAGTTAAATGCCAAAGGCGAGATCGAGATGACTGCGAAGAACTACGCCAAGGTTCATAAAGATTACAAGACTAAGATGAAAGGTGTTCCATATGCTATGCAGATCGATCCTAAAACTGGCGGTTCTGCATTATACCCAGTTAAGATCATCAAAGAGTCTGTTGAAGAAGGTAAGAAACCAGTATCACAGATGACTCCTGCCGAGAAGAAAGCGGATGCAGAGAGACGTAAAGAATACAATGCGCATCAAAAGTCTAAGCGTGAGTCTGTAGACCTCGAAGAAGGAAAGATGAAAGAGTTTCATGACTATATCGACCAAGGTAAATCTGCACAGTGGATTGCTAAGAAGATGGGTCTAGACATGAAGACTGTAAAAGAATTGATGGCAGACATGAAAGAGTCTGTCGAAGAAGGTAAGACTGGTGCCGCACGATTGACCAACCGACTAAAGAAGTCCGGTGTTGATCTTGATAAACGTGCCAAGGATCGTGCCGCAAGTCATGCAGAACTAAAGAAGAAGTATGCTACTGAGTCTGTCGAACTGGACGAAGCATACCAGCAGTTCTTGGATAAGACTCCTAACTGGGGTGAAGACAAAGCAATCTCTTATGGACGCAAGAAAGGTTACAAAGAGATTGGAGTATGTGGTCACGGTAAGATAGATGGTATTGTATTGTTCGGTATGGATGCCGGTGACAAAGCATATGTCGGTAAGGAAGCAAAAGTCAAGACTGGTCAAACAGTATTCCGTTATGCTACTAAACGTACTGTCGCAGGCGATATATTCCCTCTAGTTAAGATTGATGTTAAGAGAGGTATTCTATATAACCTGTCTCAGAAATCTAGTGAAGGGGAGATTGAACACGCAGAGTTTGTGACCAAGGGAGTCAAGTTACGTTATCTTCGTCTTCTCGCTAGTGCTAACCTCCGTGACATTACTGGGTTCGATCCTGGCTTTGGTTCAATGAAAGAGTCTACTGCACTTAAAACTCTTAGCGATATTAGAGCAGAAAGATAATAATGAAAAAATTCAAGCAGTATATAGATGAAGGTTGTTGCGAGTCATGTGCGTCTCTTGACGAGGAACTCGAAATAACTGAAGCAGAACATCAGGGTAGAAAGGTCACCTTGAACAAACCTGTACGAGGTGGGTCTAAGAAGTTCTACGTATATACTAAGAACGAGTCAGGTAATGTTGTCAAGGTTTCATTCGGTGATCCGAATATGGAAATCAAGAAAGACAATCCTGCTCGTCGTAAAAGTTTTAGGGCGAGACACAATTGTGCAAATCCCGGCCCTAAATGGAAAGCACGTTATTGGTCATGTAGGGCGTGGTAATTAAAACTTATAAATACACCACGTAAACTCAATTAATAAGTCAACACAGAATAATTATATCAATTTATATTAATTATATCAAATACGACTTATATTATAAACATTTAATGGGCTGATCGAAATGGCAGATAATAACACAACATTAATAGACCATGTGCAACGTGAAGAACAACGACTCGCAAGAATCGAAGATAAGATCGATAAACTTTCCGATGCAATGATTGACCTTGCGAGAGCAGAAGAAAAACTTATCAATATAGAGAAAGCAAACTCACAACATTTCGAGAGGATGAACCGTTTCTCCATGCGAATGGATGATATGGAAGACTCTCTTCAAGAACAAGGAAAGACCGTCAAAGTGATGCAATATATTATTACATTGTCCGCTACCGTCTTTGCTGGTGTAGTCGTCAAAATTTTCTTTGACGCATAAATTATTTAACGGAGACTGACAATGTCAAATATCAATAAAATTATGGAGGCATATTTGGGAATGGTCTCCGGAGAAAAGACTGTAGACGAAGCCAAAGGTGGAGTTCGAGGTAAGGACGGTAAACAATATACTGTCCAGATGAACCAAGATAAAGGTAAGTTATCTTTCAAGTTAACTAATCAGTTTGGTGATTTCAAAACAGTTAGTGCTAAAGAAATGGGTAAACTTTTCGAAGAAGTTGAACTCGAAGAGGGTTGTGGCGACTACGATAAGAAGTCTAAGAAAGAAGACAAGAAACTTGATCCAGTAGACGATGCAGAGAACGATAAGAAGTTCAAAGATCGTAAAGACAAGGACATCGATAACGACGGTGACGTAGATTCTTCGGACGAATTCCTACACAAGAAACGTAAGGCAACCGACGACGCAATCGACGGTGGCAAGAAGCCTGCTGTGAAGGAAGAGAAAGACGAAGACGAAGAAGAGTCCGAAGAAGAACCAAAGGACAAGAAGAAGAAACCTTTCCCACCTAAAAAGAAAGATGAAGAGGAACCAGAAGTAGAACCAGAAGCTGACGGTGATTCTGATATCAAAAAGAATCCTAAAACTGCCGACAAGAAAGCAGAAATCTCTAAGATTGAAAGTGTAGATACTCGTTCTGCGTTTGAAAAAATGTGGTCTGAGATTGCTGAATCTATCGATCCTAAGAAAGGTGCAACTGCTCCAGAGAAGTACGATGACCATTCTTCTGAACATGATAAGGAAGTTATCAAGAAGCACAAGAAGTCTGATAAGAAGATCGAAGACCAAGAAGAAGAAAGTCACGATGTTACTTTCAAAGCAGGTGGTAAGGACATGAAGCAAGCACCGGCAAGAAGTGGTGCGGACAATTTGTCAAATGGTGATAAAACACCTAAAAAATAAAATAGGTATAATATTATGTTATCAGAAATCTTTCACTACATCATGAACCTATTTCGTCAAGATCCACCAAATAAAGTGGTTATGTCTTCACCGGCAGAACCACTTCGTATGATAGAAGACATGACGAAAAGAGAGTTAGATAAACTAGGTGAAGCAAACGGTGTTCGATTGGATCGTCGTCGGAAGAAAGAAGTCTTAGTTGCTAAACTAAAGGAAGCTGGGATTCATCACGGATAATCCATGTCCTTTAAATATTATGTTCTGACCAGTAGTAATATACGGACATTAGAACGTCAATTTAATACCTTAAAGACAAAAGAGACCGTGGTCATAATCAACTCTCTGAATTCAGAGTACGTTGAAAAGGCTGCGAGTTTTTGTGCGTCTAACGATATAGAACATCACATAACCGAATCAGACGGTACTCCATCAACAGGTAAAAACTCACTACTCGATAAGTTCCTAGAAAGTGATAACGAGTACATGGTACAAGTTGATGGTGATGATGTGATCACCCCCTACGGTAGAAACCTCTATCGTGCCATTGCACTAAGTGACTCTCCTCCAGACATCATATGTCTGGCAAATCAACTGTCCATTCAAACTCCACGAGAAGACTTCTTCGATCTATTTTCGAAACAAGTGGATAGTAGATCCGTGAAAAAAGATCACTTCTTTATACCTGTAAAACACACTGCCTTTTGGACTCATGATCTAACCTCAAGAGATAATCGACATACATATGTCCCTAGAGTTAGTGAACAAGACATACAAAAAATGGTGCGACATGGTATTGATGAATCGACTGCCAGACAATGGATGAGAAACCGAACGGTCGCAGAAGGATATACCATAGACTATGGTGATATGTCAAATACTCTTAATCGACTCGTGTTCTACTCACGTAAGGCCGCACAACATACCAAATTTGACCCTAGGCACAAGATAGGTGAGGATGCATTGCAGTATTACATGTTGAAGAAACTGTCATATGATGGGGTTCTGGACATGCAAGTTCGTAATGAACGTCCCAAGTATTCCTATCTGTATATGCAAGATACTAATAGCACAACTCGTTATGGAAAACTTAATCTTGATTGGATTCAAGATCTTATTGATAAACTAAATAAGATGGAAATGTATCCCAAAGGGTACAGGTTACCGGAGTTTGAAGATCCATATTATGAAGTTAACTAAAAATAATCTTGTCGTCTATGCTGCAAAGCACTACTACAACCCTACACATATCGATGGGGAAGAGTTCTTCGACGATCTCAAACGATTCAAGTATGTAAAGAGACTGGTCAATCGATACCACCAGAGTGGAGACCTAGCAGAAAGACTCATCCTAAACCATTTGATTGTCATCTTCAATGTGTTTGGATATGAGGCAGGAGTGGAGATGTTGGCACTAAAAATACCTTTGGAACAGTGGCCAACTATCAAACCTTTTCTTGTTTTTCTCCAAGCAATCAAAAATGATGACATTACAGGTATCGAAATGGATAAATACGTAATAGATAAATTGAGAGAAATAAGATGGGCATCCTAAAGTCAGCCGCAGATGTGGTCTATACAATTAGATTTTTAAAACTACTCGTTACTAAGTTCGAGGATACAGGTGCGTATAAAGCAGGTATCATTGATAAGGACGGTAAAAGAAACCCAGATTTCACTACCGATAAGATGGATGATCGTGAGGCATACCGAGATCATTACACATCTTTTCATCGTCTAGTATTCAATCTGAAAAAGATCATGGCAAAGGTGCCTGGTGGTTCGTCTGTGGTTGCACGGTATGGTGCCGCACTCGCACTTATTAAAGAACATGGTGATCTTTCCGATAAACAACTCCAGAAGATTCATGAAGCTTCCGGTATAGATGTCATGGATATTCTAATGGAAAGTTCTCAGTGGTATATACTGGAGAACGGGTGTGTTGGACAGGGGGTGTACCGTATGCGTAATGACTCTATGACGGACTCTGCGGATGAACTGGTGCGTAAAGGTGACCAAATCCGCATCGCAGAGGACAACTTATGTCACGATGTTCTAGGCATCTCAATTTTCGAAGGTACGCACCTAAGAACAAGTAAACGTATTTTATTTTCGGCAAACGAGATAACAAAATGAAGACTTACGAAGAATTCTTAAAACAGTTTGAAATGACTACGACGCAAGACGTTGTTGGGGCTGGAGATAATCCAGAGAGAGTTGTCATCGTTCGAAAGAAGTACGATCGCAAAAAGAAACGCAAAGATGCAGCCGCACTACTTCGAAGAGTTTTCCCAGAAAAATTTCAAAAAAAGTCATAATTTCCCCTTTACAGACGCAACATAATACTATATAATTCTACACTTAATTTAAGGATTGTATTATGTTGGTGATAGACCAAGTCGACTATTTTATAGTCTTGCTCGAAGACCTTCTTGACACTGATTACGAAAGGTTGCAAAGCATGTTTAATGAGGACAAGTGTATCTACGTCCCAATGGACGGTGAGTCTACCTCGCAACTTAACCCCGAAAGATTCCTAGTAAAAAATCCCCAGAACTCATTTAGAAATCATCTAATGTGGGAAGGCCTCTTTGACCCTGAAGAACAGTCACAGTACATCGAGAAGTGTTGTAAAAATTTCTGGGAGACCGGAAAGAAGATGGTAATAGAAGACTACGACTATCAGGAAGACGAACCGTTCTACGATTATAGCAAGTGAACAGTCTACCTTCTCACTTAAAGGACAATAAAGTTCTATATGATGCATTGTCAGGTATTGACAAAAGGGTCTATACAGAGTATAATGTTTCCTATTGCACATATGAAGGCAATACCGTTTTCTTCATCATTATAGGTGATGGTGAAAAGACGAGAGATGATTGGAATCTTGCAAAAGAACATTGTATAGATAAAGGTGTCATCTTAGAGTTCACTATCATAACTAAAGATGAATATGAAGAATGGGTACGTGACTTGTTCCCAGAACATAAATTACTTGAAAGTGGTTACCTCTCTCTGAACGAGAAGTGATCCAAACTTTGGAATACTAATGACAGTTGATGTAGACTATGATAGAGACATGTTGCTTACTGATTATGCCGTAGGTATGTTGAAAGACTTTTATATGGTCGATGGTGAAGACTCACCACAAGATGCATATGCAAGAGCATCGACTGCATGGTCGATGTACAAAGGGCAACTGGATGAGGTCCTAGCACGAAGACTTTATGAGTATGTTTCTAAGAAGTGGTTTATGTTTGCTTCACCTGTGCTCTCAAACGCACCAGATGAGGATAAGAAGTCAAAGGGACTTCCTATCTCATGTTTCCTTACCTATGTACCGGATACCCTAGAGGGACTCATTGAGCACTCTTCTGAGTTGCGTTGGTTGTCTGTAATGGGTGGTGGTGTCGGTGGACACTGGGGAGACGTACGTACAGTCTCTGACATTGCACCAGGACCGATTCCGTTCATGCACACTGTAGATGCGGACATGATTGCGTATCGTCAGGGTAAGACACGTAAGGGGTCATATGCGGCATACCTAGATGTACATCATCCAGACATTGTAGAATTCCTAAATATCCGTATACCAACGGGTGATGTTCAACGGAAAGCTCTGAACATTCACAATGCTATAAATATCACCGATGAGTTTATGGCTGCGGTCTTAAACAACACAGATTTTGACTTGCGTGATCCGAAAGGTGGTAGAGTAAAAGAATCCATCAATGCACGTAAGTTATGGGAACGAATCCTTGAGGTACGTTTCCGTACGGGTGAACCGTACTTGAATTTCATTGACACTGCGAATCGTGCACTCCCTATGCCACTAAAGGAAAAGGGACTCAAGATTCACGGGTCAAACCTATGTAACGAGATTCACTTGCCGACAGGTCCAGACAGGACTGCGGTATGTTGTCTCTCATCACTCAATCTAGAATACTATGATGAGTGGAAAGATACCAACATCGTGCGAGACCTTATTCGCATGTTGGATAATGTTCTTGAGTACTTTATCGAGAACGCTCCAGACAGCATTTCACGTGCAAGATACTCTGCTGCTCGTGAACGCTCGATTGGATTGGGTGCAATGGGATTCCATTCACTCTTACAGAAACACTCTGTCGCTTGGGAGTCTGATAAAGCACGAGAGATAAATAAAGTTGTCTTCGAGAATATCAACAAACAAGCAACAGAAGAGTCACGGCTCCTTGCGAAAGAGCGAGGTGAATACTCAGACGGTTTAGGTTCAGAAATGCGTAATGCGCATTTAATAGCAATAGCACCAAACGCGTCGTCGGGAGTCATTTTATCAACGTCACCATCGATTGAACCACTGAAGGCATGTGCTTATACGCATAGAACTCGTGCTGGTTCTTTCCTAGTGAAGAATGTTTATCTGACCCAACTCCTCAAAGAGAAGGGTCATGATAACGAATCTACGTGGACTAGTATTATCACCAAGAAGGGATCGGTGCAACACCTACCTTTCCTTAACGAAGGTGAGAAGGCAATATACAAGACTGCGCAAGAACTAGACCAGAATTGGGTGGTGACCCACGCTGCTGATCGACAACCATTTATATGTCAGGGTCAATCAGTCAATCTCTTTTTCCCGTCCGGTGCACCTAAGCGATACGTCAATAAGGTACATTTTAACGCTTGGAGAAAAGGATTGAAGGGTCTATACTATCTACGCACAGAGGCAAGTTCTCGTGCGGAGACGGTATCAGACAAAGTCGAACGAGTTGCATTGATGGATGACAACCGGACGATAATCTATGGTAAATCTAACTGTCCGTGGTGCACTAAGGCCATCGAAGAGTTGCAGTTGCAAGGAGTCGATTTCGACTACGTAGACCTTGAAGTGATCAAGAAGACTGCCGCAGAAGTCACTGGTCGAAAAGATGTTACTACCGTCCCTCAAATTTACATAGAAGGAAGATACATTGGTGGTTATGAAGACCTTATGCTCCAACTGAAGACGGATATCACTTTATCCGTTGATGATGGGGACGAATGTCGAGCTTGTGAAGGATAGAGGCATCACGCCTTACATACAACTTATTATACAGGTCTATTATGTCATTACTAAAATTCTCAGAAACATACAAACCGTTCTTGTATCCATGGGCGGTCGAATTAACAAAGAAACATGAAGAGATACATTGGATCGAAGATGAAGCAGAATTGTCCGAAGACGTACAGGATTGGAAAACCAAACTGTCTGACGATGAGAAAGTATTCATCACTCACGTACTACGATTGTTTACACAGTCAGACGTACAGGTAGGTGAGAACTACCACGAACTTCTAATACCGAAGTTCAAGAATAACGAGGTGCGTAACATGTTGTCCTCGTTCGCAAACCGTGAGGGGGTACACCAACGTGCGTATGCCCTTCTAAACGATACTCTGGGTCTACCAGACGAAGAGTACCATGCATTCTTAGAATACACTGAGATGGCAGACAAGATTGATTTTATGAAAGATGGGAACATCTCTAGTCATATGGGTCTTGCACTTGCGTTGGCACAGTCTGTGTTCAACGAGGGTATGTCAGTATTCGCATCATTTGTCATGCTACTGAACTTTCAACGTTTTGGAAAGATGAAGGGTATGGCTACAATTGTGGAATGGTCCATCCGTGATGAGACTATCCATGTACAGGGAAATGCAAAGTTGTTCCGTGAGTTCACAGATGAACATCCACGGATTGTCAATGATGAACTCAAGTCAAAAATCTACCAGATGGCAGAGAATGCGGTTGCACTAGAAGACAAGTTCATTCAACTTGCATTCAAAGGTAACAATGTACAGGGACTGACAAAGAAAGAAGTACGGGACTACATCCGTCACATTGCGGATCGTCGTCTACTTCAGTTGGGTCTGAAACCATTGTTCAAACAAAAGAAAAATCCACTACCGTGGTTGGACTGGGTTCTTAACGGAGCATCACACGACAACTTCTTTGAAAAACGTGTGACCGAGTATTCAGTTAACGGCATGGAAGGTGAAGACTTTGGTTGGGATGAGATAGAATTAGAGGTAGCATAGGTGGATAAAGAGTACACCATTGAATGTCCTATCTGCGATATTGAAACTTTGATACGGGTACCTTATGAAGATGAGGTGCCCCGTCATTGTCCTATGTGTGGATCCGACGCAGACGCAGTGTCGACCTACGAAGAAGAGTAAGTTAGTGTCCATATAAGTAGGTGCATGGAATGGACATTTGAAAACAAAGTATTCGACCCCGAAGAATCTTTTCTTGAAGATTATCAGGGGTTCGTTTACATCATCACAGAACTGACTACAGATAAAAAGTATATCGGTAAGAAGTTCTTCTGGAAACCAAAGACCCTACCCGTCACTAAGAAACGTAAGCGAAAGATAAAGACTCGTGCCATATCAGACTGGAAGAAGTACTACGGGTCAAGTCAGGAAGTCAAAACCCTAGTTGAAGAGAAAGGTGCAGAGAATTTCAAGAGAGAGGTCTTGAAACTCTGTCGCACCAAAGGGGAGTGTTCGTACTACGAAGCAAAACTACAGTTCGAGTACGACGTTCTGCTCAGAGACGATTTCTACAATGCGTTCATTGGATGCAAAATCCACGCAAAGCATCTACCTAAAGACTAAGACACTTCCTTAAAACCGTGCGACATACGCTTCATCAGAAGACATCCGAGAGCGGTTACAAGGCACTTGCAAGTTAATCTTCTCTGCATACTCATGAGCAGCCATCGCACTAGAGAACACCTTAGCACATAGGGGGCGATCAGTCTTGATACACAATAGACGGTAGTAATAAAACATTAGTTCACTTCCTTGAAGCCGCACATCGCGACCTTGTAAGTCTTATCACCGAACAACATCTGGTCACCCATCGAGGTAGACCGCAAACCATACATCACGCCATCGTAGACCGGAAGATCTGCCATCACAGTCACATCTTCTGAATAGTCCGGATTGTTTTCGATGTCATCACGACTCCATGAACCACCAAGGTTCTGGGTGCGGTGATATGCATATTCTAGAGCTTCATCACCAGTACGAATACCGACCTCAACAAAGGCAACGGTACGAGGTGAATCTTCAAACGCGGTGTGGATAACAGCAACTTTATTCATTTGATATCTCCTAACTCAGCAATACGATTGGTGATTCGATTGTACTCACTGTTGTAGTACGTCTCATTGTAACACTCTTGTGCTTCGATTAGCATTACAAGGTCATTCATTAGATCAGCAATTTCGTTATTCATTATTTCACCTCGACATTTTGTGGAACATAAAGACCTTCAAGGTCACGAACTTCATTATAGACTCGAACACGTTTGGCGGTCACACCAGTGACAACACCGCAGACCCAAGTATCAGAACCAACACACTTGACCCAAACTTCTTGACCGACTTGATAATTCATAATTTTCTCTCTTAACTCAATTTGTACAACTATTATACCTCTTTTGAAAACATATTGCAAGGCGATATTGCATTTTTTTTAGAACCTTTTTGCATATAGGGGGGATGTATATAACAAAATGGTCTATATGTTATGGAAATAAGTGTTGACATTTGTTTCATAAACAAGTATAATGGGTACATAAATTAATGAAGAGAGAGATTTGAATATGCCTAGTAACTACTTCGGTCTGAGAAAAAACCCTGAGTTCACCAACTTCCGCAACTACGTTCTGTCGTTCTATGCGTATGACGGTCTTTACCCTGTAGAAGGTCTGAACGTTGAGATTGTTGAACGTGCTATCGTTAAGTACATCGAAATCTGTTCTAGTCCTGCTCAACCAGAGTCTTGGGGTCATGGTGACTCTCTTGACCGTGAACGTGTCCGTGATCTGATTATCGATCACAGTTCTTCTAAATTGAAAGTAAAGGAGTCCGTGTAATGAAAGCAATCACTTATATAACTGATCCAAGTCATTCGTACCTGAAGATTGATGTACGCACTGTAGAGAACCTAGGGTTCATGAACAAAATCTCTGAGTACTCTTTCTTCAACAACCACCATGTATGGTTGGAGTGTGATTGTGATGCACAGTTATACTTTGATGCACTAGACGAACGTGGTCTGGCAGAACCGACTATCTACATGGAAACTCTTAATGAACAGGCACCGTTTAGATTGTATCCACGGTTCTCTGCGAAGGCTGCTTAAAATTATTTGACTTATTTTCATAATAAGTATTGACAAGTAATGAAAACAAGTGTATAATGACTGTATAAATTAATGAAAAGAGAAACTATATTATGACTATGAATGATGTCCTTCAAATTGAAACTTCTGCGACTGTTGGTAAATGCCCTTGGGGTATTGGTACCGAGGTCTCCAATGATCTAACTCCTATCCAGATGATGCAGAAGGCCGGTGTCGATTGGTCGGTTGAGAAGATCCCTACTTATGCTCGACACAACAATGTTGAAGTACCTACGGGTATGGAAGCACTTGTGCGGTCTACTGACAGCAAGATTCTCACTCAGGTGGGTGGCAACTGGAATCCAGTACAGAACGAACAGGCATTCGAGTTTTTCAACGATTACTGCTCTGCCGGTGATATGGAAATGAGTTCTGCTGGTTCTCTGAAGGACGGTAAGATGGTCTACGCAATGGCGAAGGTCAAAGAGTCGTTCGATATCCTTGGTGGTGATCAGGTTGATTCATACCTTTTATTCTCTAACCCACATGAGTACGGTAAGTCAATCGATGTTCGATTCACTCCGGTTCGTGTAACTTGCATGAACAGTCTGTCACTTGCACTGAAGGGTACTTCGGTCAACTCAACTAAGATTAACCACCGTCGTGCGTTTGATGCTGAACAGGTTAAGATCACTATGGGTCTTGCCCATGAGAAGTTTGACCAGTACAAAGAGATGGCACAGTTGTTGTCCAAGCGACAGTTCACTGCTGACACTCTGATTCAGTACTACAACTCTCTGTTCCCTTCACAGTCACCTAAAGAAGAAGTGCGTGGTTACAAAGATCTCGCACCTAACGCAAAGAAAGCATACGAGTTGTTGGAGACACAACCGGGTGCTGAGTACGGACGTGGTACATGGTGGCAAGCATTTAACTCAGTTACGTATCTTACTGACCACCAGTTGGGTCGTACCGCTGACAGTCGAATGACTTCTGCATGGTACGGTGCAAACCAAGTCAAGAAGAAGAAAGCTGCTGAACTTGCTGTTGAAATGGCGGTGGCGGCATGAAGGATCGATTTGACTTAGAACAAGAAATTATGGGGTGTTGGGGAATCACGGATGACCTCCAACAACTACTGGAAATTATTGACGATAATTATTACACATCATTGTCACCCAGTGACACCGATGGACTTGCTAACATTGTGATGGGTCTGAAGAATGTCTATCAAATGAAGTTTGAGAGGATGTTCAATACCTTTGGTCAATGTATACCTCAACTGAAAGATTCTATCGAAGATGATGAGGACTTAGGAGTGCCGTGGGAAGTCGATGAACCTCAAATGAGTTTACGACTAAATGATGTCACCCCTGCCGAATGGGATAGTGTGAGATAATTCCCCCCTAGACACCCCCCTCGTTATAAATAACTTTAGACAAGGGGGAGAGTCTAATGACCAAGTTTCACACAGTGGCAATAACTGCCTTGCTGTGCTCGTTACTTTGGATTGGTGGCACAGCACTTTTAATTAATGAATATATAAAGATAGTACAAATAAAAGAGTTCCAACTCAGTCAGAAAGAGAAGGAACTCAAAAGAAGTAAGAATCAACTAAACAATTATGAACAAGCATTGAAAGACCTTGCTTGGAGATGTCAGTTCAGATACGACATCATTATAATGAATAAAACTTATGTATGTTACAAAATTGATAAGGTGTAAGTAATGATTACGTTTCGTAAAGAAGTCTTTGAGGTGTTCGAGGAATATAAGAAAGCAGATTCTCGTGAGTCCCGATTAGATGTTTTGAAAAAATATGAAAACAATTGGGCGTTCAAAGATATCCTTCGAGGTTCCTTTGATGACTCTTTGGAATTCAATCTTCCAACTGGACGCCCTCCTTTCACTCCGAATAAACCGGAGTCCGTACCTTCCAGTCTACTCAAGCAACATAAAGAGTTTGGACTATATATTCAAGGTGGAAAAGGTGATAACCTTTCCCAGTTCAAAAGAGAGAATAAATTTATTCAGCTTCTAGAATCCGTTCATCCGGAGGATGCTGAATATATTTTAAAAATGGTGGCAAAGAAACCACCATGTCGTTATATAACCAAAAAAATAGTACAGGAGGCATTTCCAAATCTTATAACAGAATGATCTTTTCGACACTAACTAACTTCTAAGGAGAATCCTATGTCGAGTCAAGAACAGCAGTTGAACCAAAATATTAACGAACTACAACAGTTCGTGCATGATACCAGACGACAATCAATATATTCCCAAGGTAATCGAAATTATCGGACGGAAACACTTAGTCAGTATTATAATATACTGAATGCGTCTACTCAACAACTTTCTCGATAAGGGGGTGATTATCTCTTCAGGTGCGTTTTGTGAGATGCCTGTCGTAGTGATTGAAAATAATTTGGAATGGACTTATAATGCCACAGTATGATTTTAAAAACAAAGAAACCGGAGAGGTCAAGGAATTGTCTCTCCGGATTTCCGAATATGACCAATGGTTAATAGACAATCCCGAATGGGTGCGTTACTTTCCACCTAACTCAGCACCTAAAATGGTGACAGGTGTTAAGTCGACTATGAGGATAGCAGGAAAAGAATGGGAGAACAAACTGACTGCAATCAAGAAGAATGCAGGAGCACAAAGCACAATAAAGGTTTAGTGGAATGAATTTTTTTAAATGGTTGGGTTCAGGTCCCTCGTCGGCCGACCCAGTGGGAGAACCGAATCCAGACGAAGTAACTGTAGCAAATGCATATAAAACACGGTGGGTATGGTATCATACTATACTTGCTATTGAAATTTTGACGACCAACATTTTGTTGGCAGCTATCTTGGTGGTACTTGCCGTCAAGTTATGATGGACCTAATACGTAAATTATGGTGCAAACCTAAAGTGAAAAATGTTATGAATCGTGAAGCAGTATTTCAACAACTCAAAATTGACGAAGGAGTTGTCTATGAGGTTTACCTCGACCATCTCAACTACCCAACATTTGGTGTCGGTCACCTCATCAAGGAGAGTGATGGAGAGTTCGGAAGTAAGGTCGGAACTAAGATATCCCCCGAAAGAGTTGCAGAGGCATTTGAACAAGACCTCGACATCGCAATCTCAGAGTGTGTCGTACTATACGGAGAAAGGTTTACTTGTCTACCAGACGAAGTCCAACAAATCTTGGTTAACATGATGTTCAACCTAGGTAGACCAAGACTAAGTAAGTTCAAGAAGATGAATGCCGCAATTGAGAAAGGTGATTGGAAGACTGCTTCTGAAGAGGGTAGAGATTCACGTTGGTATCATCAGGTAGGTTTCCGTTCCGCACGTTTAATGAGAAGGCTTGAAAATGTCAAATAATGTAATATTTCAATATATGATCGTGAGTGATGCCGTTGACGAACGTGGTGACATAAAAGGTTGGGACGGTTCTCGTTCTTCACTATATAAAGAAGTGGCAGATATTTCACGTACTTCATTCGAGGAGTACGCAGAAAAGATTGGAGCATCGCACATCTACTCTGATGAACGTGTTGCGACAAAGGGACATGGATGTTCGACATCACTATTGCATGAATGCGCACGTGTCTGGTTAGATCCTATATTTGACCAGTACGATAACCTACTGTTCGTTGACACAGACATTGTAGTCAACACTGAAGAGAACATCTTTGATCAGATGGATTCGGGAGCAGAAGTCTACGGTGTACTGGAGTCAGATTTCGTTACTGCAAGTGGTGGTGGATACAACTCATGGGATTACAAAGAAGACACTTACCGTAATTTCTGTCGCAAGTTTGAAATGCATGACTGTCCTATAGTCCCTGCAATGCCACCTAACCGTCCATCCAAACTAACTATCATGAATACAGGTGTAGTCTTGTGGTCCAAGGAGGCACGTCTACGTGCACGAGAACTCTTCATGTCATGGGAAGACTGGTGTTACACTGGTGACTTCCACATGTCTATCATGAACGATCAACCGTACATCTCTGCGCAGTTGATGAAACATGAGTTCGATGTGGAGACCATCGACCAGACATGGAACGACAGTCCTCACTATTCATCCGAAGATGAGTTCTTTGAGAAGGCAAAGTTCTGTCACTACACAGGTGGTGAGTGGAAGGTCGACATGGTACAGCACTGGAAGAATAGACGTTTCAAAACTACATTTTGGCAAAGGGCACTAGTACCATGACATGTAAAGAAAATGTGTTGTCCATCATACAAGAAGAACATCTTAACTGTATGGAAGAGATGAATTCTACCGAAAACTCTAACCCTAATTTTTATATCATTGCTCAAAAGATATCTTTATTACAGTCACTTCGTAACCGCATAGAAACCGAAATTAATTAAATATATTTTCAAAATAAGTGTTGACAAACCTCTCATATAGTAGTATAATGGTACTTCAAATGTGAGAGGTTTTTTTATGAAAGATTCAAATGCCACCAAGATAGAGTTGGCCACCGACCTAGTTAACCACTACATATATCAACTAGAGAACCCCGACTGGGGGCAATTAATGATTTCCCTGATGAATGAGGGCTTTACTTCTAAGGAAGTGTATGTTATAATGAACAAAGTCAGAGAAGAGGGTGTTGTGTGAAAGATAAAGTAATATTAGTAGACTGTGATGGAGTACTGTTGGACTGGATGTACAGTTTTCATCAATGGATGAACCATCATGACTTCAATATCGTTAAACCAGAAGTATACGATATAGGAGAAATGTTTGGAATTGTAGACCGTGTTGCTAGAAAGAGATTGTGTCGCATGTTTAATGAGAGTGCGCAGATTCGAAAGTTGCCACCTCTAAGAGACGCAATCAAATATGTCCGGAAGTTGCATGAAGAACACGGATATGTGTTCCACGCAATCACTTCTCTGAGTAACGACGAATATGCACAACACTTACGCACCAAGAACTTATGCGAGTTGTTTGGTCCTACCGTCTTTGAGAAATATATCTATCTAGATACTGGAGCCGATAAAGACGAAGCACTGGAATTCTACCGTGATAGTGGATGCCTATGGGTAGAAGATAAAGTTGAGAATGCAGAAGTTGGAGCACGACTGGGACTTGAGTCTGTCGTTATGGAACATACTTACAATAAAGATACAGATTTCCCCCTGATGCGTAACTGGAAAGATATATATGAGTACGTAACAGGAAAGTAAACAAATTCATTTCCTTTGTTTTAGTTTTTGGGACTCTTCGGAGTCCTTTTTTTATGTTTGATATAAATATAGATTTAATCTGACGACACGGGTGAATGATGAGATACGTAGGTTACAGTGAATTTTACCATGATGCCGGACTAGCTATCATCAATGAGGATGGTACGGTAGAGTTCGCAACACACGGAGAACGTTACTCCAAGAAGAAGAACGACCCGAACATTCCCGATGTACTCTGGGATATGATTCGAGACGACGATCACGTGTCGTTCTATGAGGATCACAAGATCAAGTTCGATATGCGTGGTGGCGTCAATGCCACTGCAAGAAGTCCAGAACAAATTCAATCATCTGAGTCATTCGAGACATTCCCTTATCCAGAAGCATCTGTTTATGACGCACACCACCTACACCACGAGTCACACTGCGCTTCTGCTTTCTACACGCGTCCGTGGGATTCGAAAGAGGACACTGTCCTAGTATCGATCGACGGTGTTGGTGAGTTACAGACTGCTTGTATCATGGACTCTGAGTTCAACCTAATCAAAGAATGGCACTACCCTAAGTCAGTAGGTCTAGTCTATACCCTCACTACTAAATTCCTTGGTCTACGTCCACTCGAAGATGAGTACGTGGTCATGGGTCTATCTGCGTACCACGAAACCTGTCCAAAGTCCAAAGCAATAACCGACTGGTTGATTCGGTGGTATGATAACCTAGAAGACATCGCACCAGAAGTTGCAATGGGTATTGAGGTAGGGGGTGATGAATCTCAACGTGAACATGATCGTTTACGGTTCAGAAGAGAATTCAAACGCAGAATCCTATCGGTAGAAGATAAGGTTGCAGCACGTGCTACCCAAGACTTCGCAGACTATGCCATCATGAAAATCATGACCGAAGCATCCAAGTACGGTAAGAAACTATGTTACTCTGGTGGGTGCGCACAGAACGTGGTGATCAACTCTAGGTTGTTCGAACTGTTCGATGAGGTACATATCGCATGTTCACCTACAGACGCAGGGTCTGGTCTAGGTACTGCCGCACGGTCATGGTCAAAGGCAACAGGTAAGGACAAGTTGGTCTGGTCTCCGTACTGTGGGTACGATATTGAACGTCAGGTCGACCCTAGTGAGATCGTAGATCATCTTCTCAGTCATAAGGTATGTGGTATCGCAAACGGTAAGGCAGAGTTCGGTCCACGTGCACTAGGTAACAGATCCCTCATCGCAGACGTGAGGTATGACGTACAGGACACTGTGAATGGAATCAAACGTAGACAGAAGTACCGTCCGTTTGCTCCTGCTATCCTAGAAGAGTATGCAGAAGAATACTTCAGTGGTCCTATGAATGATCATATGCAGTTCACCTCTAAGGCATTACATGACTACGCACCTGTGACGCACGTAGATGGAACTGCACGTGTACAGATCGTGAAGAAGGACTGTGAGTCAATCTTCCGCAAGGTTATCGAAGAATACCATGATCGCACTGGGGTTCCGATGTTACTAAATACTAGTCTGAACATAAGGGGTCGTCCAATGGTCAATGACGAACATGACGCAGACTTATGGGAACAGAAGTATGACGTTAAGGTGTTCTGATGAAACATTTACGGGAAACGGGACTGAACTATTTTGAACATCTGTACAGGGCGTGGTCACTCGCATTCATCTGTATAGTTCATGGACTGTTTCCTACCGTATGGGAACACAAAGCAAAAGATATAATCAACGGTGACCCACAAGATTTCAAGGTGAAGTAATGGCAGATCTAGACATATATGGTAATCCTGTTGGTACAACATACAGAGAAGATATCTGTCCCCCAGAACTCATGTGTATTCCTAGAGAAGAATGGGATAGACTATTAGAAGAAAACCAACTGGCGTGGGACTCCGTAAATAATACGGCAGAACGTCAAGGTGACGCAGAAGCAATAGCAGAATTTACGTGGCAGGTTCTATTTCTCTCACCGTGGGAGCTTGCATACATAGCATTACCGATGAGTGTATTAGCATTTTATGGATTGACCATATATGCGATATTTAAATGGTTACAAAAGAGGTTTAGATAATTAACATGTTTTCAACAGAACAACCAATAAGCACCCCAACTCCAGAAGCAAAACCATTCAAACAGAAGATTGAACTTGAAGTAGAATTTGATACATCGAACAAAGAAGTCAAGGCAAGTCGTTTCGAACCTCTACTACAGTTCGCAGACGTTATCGATGCATTTCGACTTTTCCCTCGAGCCTTCATTGCTACTTATTTGTATCTACTCATCGAAGTCACCCAGTGGTTCATGACTATACCTGAACCCAATGCATCACAGGCAGGATTAATATCTGTCGTAGTCGGTGCTGGTGCCGCATGGTTCGGTCTATACACATCTACAGGTTCTGCTCGTAAAGTCAAAAGTATTAAGACTAGTTAATGAGACCATCTGAACTAGTTACTTGGAGAGGAACTCCAGGTGTCGGTGATTTTATGTGGGCACTCAATTCGTGTCACAAATATGCGGCCGACCACGATGTCAGTAAGATAAACTTAGAACTTCACTGGGAGCACGGACCAGACTATCTACATCACTTCGAAGACCCTGAAACTATTATAGAACGATGCGACTACATCCACAACTTTTATCACCAGAAAGAACGTGTGGAGGTACATCACATCTTCAATGCTCAAGGTCGATACAAACACTGGAAGTTTAATGATGATGTTGTTTTGGAAACAAATGGTGAACGTAGAATTGCAGCGATAAACAGTCATGGACAAAAGAATCGTTTTATGTTCGAGTCGGGATATTATACCGATGCGATTGGAGGAGATGCTCCTTGCAATGATTGGATATTCCGACAGGACGCATTTCAAGACTATGACCCAGATCGAATTGTGTTCTGGCGTCCTACGTGGAATGCTGAGAAACCCCGTACATGGAAACGAATCTTTGACAACTCTGACTGGGACCATCTGATCAATCACTTTACAAGTCTGGGTTTTAAAATGCACGAGTTGTCATATCGTACACCTGCATCTGAGGCAATGCATCTTATATCCACATCGAGGATGGTCATCTGTTACGACGGTATCTGGCATTATGTCGCAAAGAACTTTGCACGACCTCTCGCAGTAATCAGTGGTGAAGGTGTGACTAAATACCACACACCGAATGCTTTAAGAATCAATCCGGAATTATCCAAAGAAGAAATGGGTGTCTGGTGGTGGATAGAAAATATAGAACAACTATTACATCAAACCAAAAGAAAATCAGTAGAGTATGAAGAGAGGATGAAGACTTATTATGGAAATGACTAGAGAAACGTTTCAGATTGACCGTGCAGTAATTGAGGTCGCAGGTGGATGTAACTACTCATGTTCAATGTGTCCGCAAGACTTGCGTGAAGGTGGACGACACAAAGGTTTCCGTCGCATCATGAAACTTGCTGAGTTCGAAACGTATGTTGCGGATTGTGCACAGTACGGACTCAATGTTGTCAACCTAGATGGTTCTGGTGAGGCCACTATGGCAAAGAACCTACCTGAGTACATCAAGGTAGTAAAGAAGTACAATGCCAAGGCATTCATCTTCTCTAACGGGTTCAAGATGACTGGTAAGTACATGCGCGACTGTGTCGATGCTGGACTTGACTTCTATCGATTCTCATTCATTGGTGCAGATGAACAAGATTATAGTAAGTGGATGTACAATGCTGTGGGTGGACACTACGCACAGATTAGACGTAACATCGAAGAGATGGTTGCGTATGTAAAAGAGTCTGGTTCAGAATGCGTGATATCAACATATCACCTAATAACAGACAACGACAACATCGACCAAGAACTAGATAAGTACAAGACATTGGTTGATGAGTTAGGAGTCAAGACTGAAATATGGAAAATGCACAACTGGTCCGGTGTTCAAGACATCACCGAATCTGGTGTACGTGAAGGTAAGAAGAAGACTTGTGGACGACCGTTTTCACCGGACGTAGTGATACGTGCTGGTGGTCTAGACAAGAAGACGGGTGCAGTGCATCCATGTTGTCAAGTATTGGGACGTGACGAAGAAGCAGTATTAGGTCACGCCTCAGAGAACAACATACTAGATATATTCTTTGGTGAAGAGTATGAGACTTTACGTGAGCAACACCGTACCGAAGACTACCCAGATTTCTGTAAGAGTTGTGACTTCTTGGTAGATGACCCCGAAGTATTAGTATACACAAACCACGAACGTGATCTGATGAAGATGCACGGAACTAATTTTACACTTAACGATTATAGGGACTAACTATGTTTAATTTTTCAAAACTATCTTTTTATGGCATGATGGCAAAGACTTGGTTGCAAGCAAGACTGAGTGAACGCACAACATACGACGGTGTAGTTATCGTCGCAATCTGCGGTAGTTACATCTTGTTTGATTCGATTATTACTCTAGGTGCATATGCCGGTGTTCTGTACGGTCTATGGACAATGTGGCAACAACAGAAATAATTCAAATAAAACTGATTTTTAGAGAGTCTGTTTTTATAAATAATAGGACTTATTCCGTATTTGACTGGCCAGTTAAGTGATTTTATTTCGCACGTGCGGATAAGGATAATCTTTAAAGACTCCAAAGGGATAAAAACAATGGAAAATCAACACAGCATTGTAACACTGAACGACCACTTTATGGTCGGTAGTGCTGCATCTGGTCATGACTTCGTTCAAAACATGTATGGTATGTACATTCGTTTCGAACAGAAGATGAAGACCGATAAGACTAATTTATACATATCCAACTTTGCTTATGAACAACTTTATAAACCTCTTATAGCAACTTCTTTGGGTCACCAACTAGGAAGTGATTATATAGTATCTGATAGTATAATCGAAGGTCAAGATGTAGGATCTGTCGCAACTAATCAGTTGTTAAAAATCACTCGTGACTATAGAGATGTTCTAGTATCTGTGTGGAAGACTTGGGAACCAGAATCATCTTGGGAAGAGTTCCGTGATGGATCATTAGGTTTTGAGTTAATCACAGAATTCGAAGAAGATGCTTCCCAGTTCACATATGATATGGAAATGTCATACGAAGAACTAGTTAAGTCACCGCACCGTGGTTTAACTACCATAGTCGATCACCTACTGCCACGTCAAGACAATCCGGAATTCGTTTCTTTTGGAAATCCAAAAAGACGTATCAATCTAGATTGTATCGATCAAGTTGTAGAAGAGTCTCAGGTACGTTCATTACGTGACGGACACTCTGAAGGTCTACTAGATAGTGTTGGTGTATACAAACAGTTCTTGTCATCAGAACAAATTGGTGAAGTGGAAGAGTTTATCGCAAGCTTATAATCCATATTTAATTCAGTGATATATAAAGACGAGTTAGGAAACTTTCTCGTCTTTTTTTGTTTATGAGAAATTTATGAAATCTTTTGTTATCACTATAAAGGGTCATGAAAAATCACAGAGTGTTGCTGACCGATGTATTGAGTCTGGTAGGTTAAACGGACTATCTATCGAGAAGTTTGATGCCATAACACCTGAACAAGACGTTTTAAAAATATGCAAGGATCTAGACATCAACACCGGAAACTTCTCGGACAGGTACTCTAGGCTAGAAAATTCTATTGCATGTTTCTTATCTCACTATACCTTATGGAAAACTTGTCAAGACATTAATGAACCTATTGCCATCTTCGAACATGATGCAATTATCACTAACCCTTTGCCCTCCACACTACCCAACTTTGTTGGTAATATAGGACAACCATCATACGGTAAGTTTAAAACACCGACCACTTTAGGATGGGGAAAGTTAGTATCTAAGTCTTATTTTCCAGGTTGTCACGCATACATAGTGACACCTATGGGAGCAGAAATTCTTATCAGGACATCAAATAAGGAAGCTCGAACTCCAGACATCTACTTATCTCGAAGCAGGTTTGATTGGTTACAGGAAAACTACCCCTACTGCGCATATGCGAAAGACGAGTTCACTACGGTACAAAAGAAATATGGGTGTTTGACAAAACATAACTACGATAAGAATTACGAAATATTATGATCACAGTATGTTGTGTTCTTTGGGGGAATAAGTTTTCTACCGACTATGTACATCACCTGAAGTCTGGTGTGGAGAGAAACACGACTGTGCCCCACGAGTTTGTATGTTATAGTGACCGACAGATTGAAGGTGTTAGAACAGTCATTCTCAAGGAAGGTATGGAAGGTTGGTGGAACAAGTTGCAACTCTTTGATGGTAGAATCACAGGACGTATTGTATACCTAGACCTAGACACACTAATAACCAATAATATCGACTGGTTGTTAGAATACGATGGAAGGTTTGCTGGCATCGAGGATCTAGGTTCAGTCAACTCTCATCAACCACATCTTAAAGGTAAACTTCAGAGTGGTATCATGTCATGGGACTCAACCGACATGACTTGGGTGTACAACGAGTTTAAGTTTCTTCAGTCAAAGGTGACGACCGTTTTTAGAGGTGACGGTGAATACTTAGACTCTATGATTGGTAAATTTAATAGAGTACTACTTCAGGACATATATCCTAACGAGATAAAATCATATAAGTATCAAGTGTACCCTGATAAATTAGAGGGTACCTCTATTATATGTTTTCACGGAAGACCTAGTATTATCCAGTCTATGAGTGAAACGATAAATACACCGATAAGAAATTATGAACCACAAAAGTGGGTAAGTGATTTTTGGAGGATATAATATGTTAAGCGGACTATTAGGTTCACTACTTGGTTTGACAGGTTCTATTGTACCAGCAGTGACCGATCATTTTGCATCAAAGCGAAACAACGAGTTTGAATTAAAAAAGATGGAGAAGATGGCTGAATTACGTGCAGCCGGATTCGACCATGATATGAAGATGTTCGAGACGAAGGCGGCAGATGATGAACATGCCAGACTAATCGCACACGACATCTCTATCAACAAAGGGAAAGGGTTTATTTCCGGACTACAGAAGTCCGTAAGACCTGTAATCACGTATTGTTTTTTTGTTCTCTTCGCAGTAATAGAAGTAAACCTACTGTATCAAGCATTGTCTAGTGATGTACCACTGACACAAGCTTTAGAGACACTATGGGACGAAGACACTAAGGCAATCTTTGCCGCAATCATTTCGTTCTGGTTTGGTTCTCGTGCAGTAGAGAAAGCAAGAGAAAACTATCACATTACTAAGAAGTAGGAATATATTATGGTGAATCCGATAATTTGTCTTGAAGCAATCAATGATGTAAAAACATCTGTTCAAGGGAATGACCCAAGAGGATGGATGAAAGCATGTGCAGAAGAAACCTTGCTTAACGGTAAAGGTGAAAAGCACTTTAAGAAGTGTTTGATAAAGAAGATCCAATCCACTAAGGAACATATCGAAAACCCAGAAGGTTATGCAGATGAACTGTATAATGAAATCAAGGGCAAGTGTAGTTAACACTATAGGAATAGATTATGAGTAGTAAAAAGAAGACAAGTTTGAGGTGGTGTATGTTGCAAGCTGCAATCGCACACGTAGAGGGTAAGATTGCATACCATCGAGCAAACGTAGAAATTTATCTGGAGAACCCAGCGGGCATCGGAGAACATCCGGATGTCATGGAATCACTTGTTTCTGAAATGAAAGAGATTGCAGAGTATCAAGATATTCTGGAAGTCGCACAAGATATCTTATAAGGTCGGACATGTATAACTATGAAGCAACAATCCGCAGATGGGTTGACGGGGATACCGTTGACGTTGATATTGATCTTGGGTTCGGTCTTGTTTATAGTAATCAGCGCCTACGTCTATACGGTATTGATGCTTACGAGTCACGCACTAGAAACCTTGACGAGAAGAAGAAAGGTTTGGAAGCAAAAGATTATGTCAACAAGATGGCTCCGGTAGGAACCACGGTAAGCATTATCACTCATAAGACAGGTAAGTACGGTAGAATCCTCGCAGAGGTTTTTATCGAGACTGAGTACAATGAATTGACGTGTATAAACAACCTGTTGGTAGAGGAAGGTCATGCTACAGAATATCAAAAGTAAAATATTACTGACTGTACTGATACTTTTTATAGTATCATGTGAACCTTCACCTGAGAAAAAAATATCTGGCACACAAGACTATAGTAATATACAGTTTCCTATTACTGTTTATACATATGAAACTAGTACAGAATTGAACAAGGCAGTAAAAAATAAAAGTGGTCATGGTCAACCTGTAGAAGGTCTGTCCTTATGGTTCCTAAATAAAAAAACAAACCAGATGTCTCGTTGTGAGATTCATGTCGTGGTTCCAAATGGTGTCGATGACAACCATACTATGACATGGGGTCATGAACTAGCACACTGTGTATACGGTACATATCACAAGGAACCGAAATGAAAAGAGTTAACATACTGGGCAACGGAGATAACTCGACGATATTCCAAAGGGGCACCGAGGGAGAGTTGTTGGTCTGTAATATGCCACCTATACCATTGACCAAAAAAGAAGTCTATGCATCTTGCATGGTAGATTTTAAGATGATGATCGCACTTGAAGAAGGTAAAGTTAAACTAGATGAGTATGACTGGGTTCTAGGCACACGTCCTCGTCGATGGATGGAGAAGAGTCCGACATTCTACCTGAAACACTCTGTGAACATTAAAGGGTTTCACACGTACGTCCCACCTTATGCGCAATTACCAGGAAATAAACTAGAAGAGGCTGCGACTAACTATTCATGCGGTCATATGGCAGTGGATTATGCGTGTCGTATCATGAAGGCAAAGGAAGTGCACCTATATGGGTTTGATTCGATATTTGATATGAACCTAACAAGTTTCACAGATAACTTCTTAAAGAGTGATAGGAGTGCACTGAACGTACACCGTATGGCAAGTAACTGGCGTCCTATTTGGTCTGGGTTCTTCAGAGAATTCAGTGATGTTCAATTTGTTATTCATCATGTTCACGCAGATATAAAACTAAGTTTACCCACAAATGCTAAAGTAGAGGTTAGTAATGCAACAGATATTTAAAGAAGTATGGAATTCCACAAAAGAATTCGTTAAGTGTACTGCGGTAGACTTCGCAATAGTCTGGGGTTACCGACCTAATGTTCTCATCTGGTGCGCAATCTTCGGATTGATACTTTTCTGGATATAAAAAAAAGGGACTCGAAAGTCCCCTTTTCCTTACTGTCGGGTAAGTTCCTTAGAATACTTTAATCATTCTTTGCATGATGTCGCATTCTTCCGGGCGGCCTTCTGACATTTCATCGTCCCATGCTGAACGTAGGGCAAATGCGGTGTCGACCATTGTCTTGCTATCTTTCTCTTCACCATTGAACCATTTAACTGCGGAAGGTACACCGTAGTAAATGTCAACCATATCAAATTCTGGTGTGCACATAGGTGCAAATATCTCACGGACTTGATCTTCTTCGAAACCAACTCCTTGGTCTTGCATAGGTACACCAAGGAATACGACTGCGTCGAACTTCTCGTGTTCACCATTTAGACTCCAAGATGTTTGTCCATGTTTGTATTGATGTGAAGATTCTATCGAGCATTTGTCTATACCAAAGGCTTCGTATAGTTCGTGCATAGAACCTTTATGTTTTGACTCTGGTGGTCTAGCAACCGTGAAATCAATTTCGTATCCATACATCTTCATCATTAGAGGTATAGACTGAGCAATAATGTTCATATCTGGAAATGAATGTGAAGATTCACGTTCTGGTGGAATCAAGTCTATTAACCGTCCAGCAAACTTATCTAACATCCAGTGAGTTTGTCCATCATTGAAATGACCTACAAACAAGATATTTTTATACCCTTTATATGTCAAGGCATTACAGAACATTGGTCCACGTGATATCATTTCTTCAGACATGTTTACTTCAGGAGAAGCGTGTCTTAGATATTTACCTTTTCTGGAATTTGACTTAGACAACACTGCATTCATTGAAGATGCCATGTGTCCTTTTACAAATCCTTGCATGGTGGTCTGTATGACACCATCTCTTAAAACTGATTCATCTTTCGTATTAAAAAACATTGGTTAGGATCCCTTATATATTTTTTGTATGTATTCTTCGAATTCCTCGATTTTGTCCAAACGATTCGGCCACAGTATGTACTCCTTCTCAGGGTTCATCTTGAGGTTAGTCAAGAGTGGTTGAATTGCATTGTACAAGTCGTCGAGACGTGTGGTGGTTGCATCGATTGCATCCGAGACTGTCTCTAACTGTTGGACAGATTCGAGTTCTGACTCATCTACTACGGTGAAACCGAAATCAAATAGTTCTTTATTCATATGTTTATTTATACAAAAAAGATTTGACAGATGCAAATTTTGGTGGTATAATATCTTAACTCAATGGGGGATATACTATATGAATATTTTTAGATTACACGACGATCCAGTCATTTCTGCACAGATGATGTGTGACAAGCACGTAGTCAAGATGGTTACCGAATACGGTCAGCTACTATCGACTGCACATCGTGTCCTTGACGGTACGGTTGATCGTCGACCTTCCAAGTCCGGAAAACGGATGGTAGACCATTATATAGTCGAAGGTGAAGCACGTGAGAATTTACTATATAAGGTAGCACATAAAAACCACCCATCTGCTATCTGGTGTCGTGAGACCAACGAAAACTACCGATGGTTGTACAACCACTTCGTTGCGTGTGCAAAAGAGTACACTCACCGATACGACCGTGTCCATGCTACCTATGAGAAATTGTCCGGACTTCTGTGGTTCTCTCCACGCAACATTAATCAGTTTAGCAGAGAGACTGTCATGCCTCAGTGTATGCCTGACTACTGCAAGGAGACTGTCGTTACCGAAGGGTACCGCAAGTACTATCGTGAAGAGAAAAAATATTTTGCCAAGTGGACCAATCGTGAGGTTCCTAAGTGGTTCCTAGAGAAATAAGTGTTTGGGTACTTCGTATCTTACTAATACTTTGGTTGGGATTTGCTCAGAAGGCGGACGATGACCTGTTCGGTGTACTTACCAGTATCCGACGATTTAATGAATGCAAGAAGATTGTACACTTGACAGCACCCTAGAGTGTGTCGTATAATGTACATTGTATACTTTATGAAACAAATTGAGAGTTATTATGATTCACGGTTCAATGCGACATACCACCACTGGTAGAAAGAAGACGTACAATGCTTGGTCTACCAAGAAGAACCCCACCCCCCGATTCCAACCTATGGAAGTCAAGGTCGAACCCTATCGAAGGGAAACTCCGGTTTACAAATCTCACGATTCGGGTACTCTCAGTACCGAAAAGAAAGAAAGAATGAACTACACCGGAACCCTAGTCAAGGGTATCGGTACCATGCACAAGTCCAATGCCATCCCCGTCATTGATGAACAGCAGATGAAAGACCTAGCGTCTATGAGAAGATGATGAGTAAAAGTTCCCCCGAAGAAGAGAAACGTGTAGCAAAGGTAGAAAGTCAAATCAGTCCGGAGGTGAAAGAAGAGTTCGCCGGAAGTACGATGTCCAGAGCAGGGAGACTTGCAATGGAACTTAACGTTGAACGTAAACGTCTCAAACAAGAGATGGAAGAACTTCAACTAGAAGTCGAGGATCTGAAACCAGCAACACCAACGGGTACCATTGATAGTTATGTCAAGTGGGGTGCAACTGTACTTGGTGTGGTTGGAGTGTTTACTATGAGTGCTGGGTTCAGTATTAGTGGTCAGATATGTTATGCGACAGCTGCTTCTGCATGGGTTTATGTGGGCCATTGTTGGAACGACAAAGCAATCATGATAGGAAGTTCTATATCAGGTACAGCAGTACTAATGAACCTAGTAGACACTCTAGTATCGTGACCAATTTCTTTGTTTGAGTCGTGTTTACTACTTGCGTTATGGAAACAAGTATGAGATAATGTACACCTAATTGACTGATAGAGAGATAGATTATGACTGCATTTGATAAAGACCTGTTTAGTTGGGACGGTATGTACTTGATGTATCAAGGTAAGTTCGAAGGTTCACGTACTATGGAAGAAGTATCTCCGAACTGTCACCCATCTTGGCACGGTATGCCAGAACGCACCTTCATCGCACGATTCAAGTATGGTTCTAAGCCGTGGAAGTCGTGGATGAATTACCTAGTTAAGAACTGTACAGTTGAACAATATATTGAGTTGACTCGAAACACTAGTCCGATGGAAGCAATGGAGTCTATTGGTTTCAAACCACGAAAGAGGAGAGCATAATGTACGGTTCAGTTGGTGAGACAATTCAATGGGATACCTATCGTGGTATCCTTTCAGGTAAGATAGTATTTGTCCATGAGGACATTGCAGGCGATGGTGTTGACTACTACAGTATTGCGACGGGTACTAATCTGATGGATAGACACTTCCTCGATAGTGATGCGATGTCACGAATGAACGTGAAGTCTTCAAATATTGAGGTAAATGTATAATGGAACCGTATTTCCCTATGACCGTCTATAGGAACAAAACCGAAAACACTTTTGTTTACTACTACAACCGAACCAAGGATGTGTTCGTCGACAAGATGGAGTTCTTGGAACTCAATGGTGATGTCGATTGTATCGTCGTTGATGATACTTTGACTGCCCAAGAGGTTGATAAAATCTTTGCTGATATCTACGGAGAAAAATATGAGTA
>Ga0206131_10001144_pt1 | contig 34707 bp, 16 predicted proteins | sample Helgoland_Spring_FD_148636 | JGI IMG/M metagenome (GOLD analysis project Ga0206131, IMG submission 148636) | Pelagic subsurface seawater microbial communities from Kabeltonne, Helgoland, North Sea - Helgoland_Spring_Bloom_20160517_1 | ecosystem: Environmental > Aquatic > Marine > Epipelagic ... | reverse complement strand
ACGTCACAGAGTTACCTGCCTATGGTTCTGGTGGCCTCACTCAGTGGTTTGCAGAAAAGTGGGTTGACATTAAAACAGGTAAGAAGCGTATTAACTACAATCATAAGCGTGCGCAATTTGGAGGTGGATCAGGAGATGTTTTTCAAGAAGTAGATACTTACATTAAGCCTGGTCAAAAAATTAGACCTAACTGGGCACAGACTCCAAATGCTGTAACTAATTATACTTTTGGTAAAAACCTTATAGATGATGAATCTAGATTTTCATTAGGACTTCAAGGCACTGATATATTTGATGAAATTAAGTACCGTGCTGATGCTATAGGTAGTGTTGGAGTTGGTTTAGGAAACCGTAAAGGTAAAGGGTTTAGACCAGCAGGTGAAAACTTAAGAGCCGGTCTTAGAGGTCAAGCTAGCTGGCAAGGTATACCAGGTAATGTTATTGAAAACATGTTGGGGAGACGTAGTGGTTTAGACTGGAGAGGTAGTGTTGAAAGTGAAGCAGGTGTATCATATGCAAATGGTGCAGTAAGACCTTACATGAGCATTATGCCTCAAACTAATGTTTTTCTAAATGATAATTTATCTCTTGGTATAGGTTATGAAATGAGAGGTAGATATGATAAAAACTTTAATCAACCTCTTTCTGGTAATACTGATACGGGTACTAGAGCTCCTGTAAGTCAAAGAGATGCTTACTCTGGTATGGGTAGAGGTGCTGGTAGATTGTCATTAAACTATGATTTAGGAAACGGTGACTTTATTGAAGGTTACTATGCTAAACCTAATACTCTTTATCAAGGTAGCATGCCTGGTATTCCTAAAGTAATGGCGTTAGAATCTGAAGGTCCTAGATTTGGTGTAAGACTTAGAAAGAGCTTTAAAAAAGGAGGACAATTACCTAAAGCTCAAGAAGGTATTAAAGTGAAACCTGCATCAAGACGTATACGTTATGAGGATGGTAGAATCAAACTTCAAGATCCTGCTATCTATGATGGTATGTTAGATGAGGTTACAGTAACACCTTATACCCAATCAGAACTTGCTTGGCAAGAAAGCAGAGCTAATCTAGCTACAGGTGGACTAGAACCTGTCTATCCTATTTTTGATGTAATGACATTAGGTTTAAGAACTCCAGCTACTGCAGGTGCTAAAGCTATACAAGCGGGTATTAAAAAAGCTCCATCTAAAATTAATCCTAGATACTTTCAGCCTAATTCTAATATGTACTATAGAGGTATAGGTAGAGAGGGTATGGAAGATGCTTTAGAATCTGGACTGTTTAGAGCTAAACCTTCTGATAAAATACCAGCACGCATGGTAGATTTAGGACCAAATCTAGGTAAACTAGATATGGCTAAGCGTTTTAATAAGACTTACTATAGTCCTCGTTTTAACATTGCAGATCAATATGGTGCAGGTTATATTGCAGAAGTACCTAAAGATGCAGCTAAGTTTAGCAAACGTTATAAAAACACTGACTGGAGCATGTCTACTAGAGATCAAATTCCAGTTAGTGAAGGACAAATTTTAAAAAAAGACTGGTGGTCTGGTTATAAACCTATTAAAGGCTCTGCTGATAATTTATCAGGAATAGGTAAAATAGCAAGGGGTTATAATAAAATAGCTACTGGTAATTCAGCATTACCTATTGCTTGGAAAGTAGAAAAGTCAGTAGTCCCTAAATCTAGCCAATATATAAACGGGCCTTATACAAAAGCGCAAAGTGAGCTACTTGCTGATTATGGTAGAGGAATGGATTTAACTCCTCAACAGTGGAGTACATTAGAAGAGTTTACAAAATCTGGAGCAACACAGTTTAGTGGAGATTTTCCAATTAGTAGAGTACTTGGTTACTATACTGGACCAACTGCAGAGACACAAGCAATTAGTAATCTTAGATTAGGGCAAACGTTTTCAACTCCAGCGGAAAAAACAATTAGAACTTGGAGTGCTGGGTTACCTTCTGGTGGAGTAGTTCCTGAGAATGCAACTAGATTAGTTATACCTAGTAGATATACTAAAAACTTAGGAAACAATTTTGCAGGAATGAATTATGGTGATAAAGCAAATAATTTTATCTGGGGAGCTGGAGATGACGGAATGAAAATCCTTAATGCCGCTGCTGTAGGAGAAAAAGAATTAATGGGTAATTTACCTAAGGGATTTAGGGTTATTGGTAAAAGCACTGAGCAAGGTCTTAATAACATATTTATTAAACCTATTAAAGAATATGGTGGATCGTTATATGAAGCTCAAGAAGGTATTGAAGTAGGTAATAGATTTTTACCTCCTGCTATACGTAACATGCAACCTAAAGAAGATCCAATATACTATGATGGTATAGTAGGTGAAACTACAGTTACAGCACCTAGATATAAAGGTCCTCAAATACGCAGACTACTTCCTGGTGAAGGAGATCCTATAAACTCTAGCGAGAGTTTCATAGGTGCTGATAAGTCTGGTGGTTTATCTGCTTTAAGAGGTTTAGGTAAAGGTATAGCAAAAGGAGCTAAATGGGTGGCGGGTGTAAAATCACCTGTGCGAAATACAGTAATTAGTCCATATAGTGCAAAGCTAGATAAAACATTATATGCTCCTCAAAAAGTTTACGGTAGAGGTATGCCTAACATGGATGCTGAAATGACCATGAGAGGTGAGTTAATAGAACAGTATAATGCTAGAAACAATGCTTATCACACGGTTAACATAACTGATGACATTAGAAATAATGAATACTTAAGAAACCGTGCACGTACTTATGGTTATAATCCTGATAGTGATAGAGACTTAGCATTGTTTTTAGGTACTTCTCCAGGTGGTGTTGGTAGAAGAACAGGTTATGAAAATATACTTCCTGAAGGATTTGACTTTTTATATTCAGGTAATAATCCTATACAAACGTTTAGTAGATATGGTGAGTTTGGAGATAATGTTGCTCCATTTACTACTAAGTTTAAATTGTTTAATGATAATCCTTCAATGATTTCTGATAGACAGTTGTTTGAAAGAATACAAGCATTAGATGGTGTTAACACATATAGACCAGATCTTGGAATAAAGACTCTAAAGAAATCAGAGGATTTATCTGATATGGTTCAAGGACAAATAATTAATACAAATAGTCTACATGTTCCAGGATTAAATCAAACCAACATAATGGTTGGAAGAAAGAATATTCCTGTAAGAGATCCTATTGATATTAGATCTGCTAGAGAAATGAGTGAGTGGCCTAGTGTTTATGAATTAGGTGATGGTAGAGGTCAATTTAAAAATCCAGCAGATTATGACTTTTACTTTAAGCAAGACGGTGGCTCACTAAGCCAATATCAAACGGGTAGACAAGTAGGTCCTCCATCTTTAACTCCTGGTCCAATTCAAGATAAAGTTTATCCTATGATAACGGGTCCTGTAGAGGATAGCTTGGAAAATAGAATAATAAACTCTCCTCCTGCTAAATCTAAAAAACAAGTTGTTAGTAGTACAAACGGTGTCAATGTTGATCCAGACAGACTTAGAAAAGGTATTAAGTATGCTGAAAGTTTGAACGGTAAGCTTATGATGAATCCTGAATCTACAGCTACAGGATTTTATGGTCAGTTGTTTTCAGAAGTAAAAGGAAAACAATTCTTAAAAAATATTGATAGAGAGACTTTTGCTGCAGACACGGCTTTACAAAATAAAGTTTTTGAAGAGCGCTTAAAAGGTAATGAAGAACTCTTTGGAATTAAAAAAGGACTTATTGATAATGGGATAGATATTTATAACGAATACAAACCTATACTTAAAGACAAATTAAAATATAGTCCTACAGAACTAGCAGCATTATCTAATATGTTAGGTAGACAAGGTGCTAGAGAGTATGTTGGGTATGTACTAAGAGATGGTAAAACGCTTGCTGAAGCTTTACCTAATATATATGGTCCAGATGCTAAATATAAAAATCATACTCCTGAAGAATACATAGAGAAATTTAATAAGGCTTTTGATTCTGGTAAAAGTAATATCTCTCCTAGTAATGATAATGTAAAAATGGATATGAGTATTTATGATTATCAAGAAGGTGGTGAGTCTATACCATCATTTGATATTTATGATACTTATAAAAGAGCATGGTTAGCAGCTAGAAAAAAATTAGGTCCAAATAAAAAGTTTATGTATCAAGGTATAGAAGAATCTACAAGCATGTAATAGCCTGTAAATATGGTAGTCTGCTATAAATTTTGTATATTATAAATGAGTTAATATAACTAGTGATGTCTAAAAATACTCCTACAAATAAAGCTTTATATAACAGAGTTAAAGCTGAAGCAAAAAGAAAATTTGACACCTGGCCTTCAGCCTATGCTTCAGCCTGGCTTGTAAAGACTTACAAGAAGCGTGGTGGTGGTTACAGTAAAGCAGAGATGGGTATGGAGGTAGATGAGTACGGTCAAGGTGGTATGTTATACGGTGATCAAGCATATATGTATGGTGGTGAAGATACTGACATGCAAGAGTATGCTAAAGGTGGTGGCATACCACAACGTTATAAGAACAAAGGCTTTACTAAAGTAGGAGCTAAGAAAAAGTCTACACGTCCTGGTAAAAAATGGATGGTACTTGCTAAGAAAGGCGACAAGTATAAAATTGTACATGGCGGTGATAGCAATATGAAAGACTTTAAGCAACATGGTTCTGCTAAAAGAAAAGAAAGATTCTGGGATAGAATGGGTGGAAGAAACGGTCCTAAAGCAAAGGATCCATTTAGCCCACTATACTGGCATAAGAGATTTGGTACTTGGGCTGAAGGTGGTGAGTTTGAACCACACATGATGTACAATCCTGAAACAGGTGAAGGCTACATGGCTAACAGCATGGATGATCATCTTGAAATGAAAGATATGGGTTACCTACATAAAGATGAAATGGGCTATGGTGGTCAACGCTATACTACAGGAGGTCCTACTAATAAAGGATTTCAATCTTTACCTGAAGAAGTTCAAAGACAGATTATAGCAAACATGGAAGCAGGTGGTCAGATGTATCAGCCTATGGACATTTTTAACTACGACAGTCAAGACTTTTACATGTATGGTGGAGAAGGTAAACTAAAAACATATCAAGATGTTGGAGAAGTTACAGAATTTCCAACAATGCTTGATGAAGTAGAGGTTACTGCAGATAGCCTGTACAAGGGATTACAACCAAAACCAATTCCTAATCTTATTGATAAAATTCAAGGGGCTCAGTTAATACCTATAAATTTAGTTAATCCTAATACCTTAGATAGTTCAGATGTATCACAAGATAACAGATTAGCTTTTGCTATGGCAAGAATAGGAGCTGCATCTAAAGTCAATAATATATTTGATAACCTAGCTGCTAAAAAAGCAGAAGCTCAGCAAAGAACTAATCTTATTACGGATAACTTCATTCCTATGAATACAGGGAATGATAGAGGAGACTTTGATATTAATACAGGTATCTTTAGACCAGATCAATATGTACCAACACAATTTCAAGCACAAATGAAACGTGGTGGTGAAATAGGTATGGTAGATGACGCTACGTTAAAAGCATTAATTGCAGCAGGAGCTGATATAGAACTATTAGACTAATGAAAAAGATTAAGATAAATAAATTACCTAAAGGCTTTATAAGAAAGCCAGACGGTTCTATTGTACAGCAAATGGCCGGTGGTGGTCAACCTATTCTTAATGCTGCTCCTAGACAAGCAGCTAACCTTGAAGCTGAAAAAGGTGAGACTGTAGTTACAGATCTTGATGATAACATGATTCCTGAGCACTATAAGATTGGTGGTAAGAAACATAGTGAAGGTGGTACTCCATTAAATTTACCAGCTAAGTCTTTTATTTTTTCAGATCACAAGTCTATGGCTATAGGCGGTGAAGCTTTAAAAAAGTTTATACCTGGTTCTTCTAAAAAGAAAATGACTCCTGCACAAATTGCAAGCTTGAAAAAGTTTGATATGTCTAGAGAAAATGAAATTCTTAAAGATGAAGACGCAGATATTTTTGCTAAAGATACAGCTAAGAGAAATATTCAAAGTAAGCTTGTAAAGCTTGGTGAACTTGCTATGGAGCAAGAATCTAAAAAAGACTTTGAAAACGGTATTCCAGATATTGCGGTTCCTTATTTAAATAGAAACGGTGTTACTCCTGAACAGGTTCAGATGATTAATGCTGAAATGGAGCAAAGAAATATGATGGAAGAAATGGCCATGTATGGTAAAGAAACTTATGAAGATGGTGGTGAGCCAACCATTGGTGAATTTACTTCTACGTATAAAGAGTTTGAAGAACTTCTGAATAATGAAGAGTTTAATCCTTTGTTAGATCAGTTGTATAACATGTATAAAGATAAGAACCCAGACTCTAAGGCAACTAAAGAGCAGTATAAAAACTCATTACTAGAATTTCAAAAACAAAACTTTGCGTTTAAAGAATCTGGAATTAATATAGATGATGAATGGGATAGTAATGCAGGAAGTTATACTAAAAATAAAGCTTATAAAAAAACTGCAGAATCTTTAGGGTTAACCCCTATGAGTGAGGAAGAAATTAAGATGGCACAGGATGGAGCTCTTAACTGGTCAGGTCTGGAAACTTTTCCAGAGTTTGCATCTAATCCCTTTGTAAAACGTATGAAAACTCAAGTAGCAGGTCCACAGGGTGCGCTATCTAATGCAGATGCACTTTACGGTGATAACACTGCTCAAACGTTTATGTATTTAGCTCCTGAAGAAGTTGTAGAAGAAGTTCCAGAAGAGCCGCTTGAACCAGGTAATCCAGAATATGTTAAAGCTGAAGAAGATGTTGTAGGTCCATATCCAGAAGACTTAATCAATCTTGCAGCAGTTGCAGGTAGACGTTTTCCTAGAGAATATGGATACACTCAAAGGTTACAACCATTTATGCCGGATCCAACATTCTTAGATCCTGAAAGAGAATTACAAGCTAATCAAGAGGTAGGTGCAATAAATGCACAAGCCATGGCACTACAAGGTAGAGGTCAAAATCTTGCAGGTAATTTATCTGCAATGCAGGGGAAGTTAGCAGCTAGTCAAGCAAATACCTTAGGTCGTTATGCTAATGCTAATGCTCAAATTGCTAATACTTTTGAACTAGCCTCTACAGATGCTATGAATAAGTTTCAGGAGTATAATGCTATGCAGAATAGACAGCAGCGTATTGATACTGCAGTTCTTAACCAAGGATATGCAAATGCTAAAAATCAGCAATTAGAAGATTATAGTGAGGCACTTAATAGAATGAGTGATAACAGACGTAATACAGCTATGCTAAATGATTTTTATCAAAACTATTCAGTGAACCCATTTACGGGAGAGGCTATTGTTAAACCACAAGCTATTCCAGAGGGAGATGCTTTTGATGCATATATTAGAGCACGTGAAGAAACACAAGCTAATATGCCTCAAACTAAACAAAGTATGGCTAGATACGGCGGTCAAAAATTTAAATCAGATCTTCTTCGTAAATTTACTAAGAAGTAACAAACCTCTAAGGTTTAATAAACTTTAGATATTTTTTAGTATATTGTAATATATAACTATGGCAACGTTTCTACCACAAATACAAGATGTAACCCCTGAGTTAAAGCTTTACTCTCCCAACTTTGAGTTGATGGAGAAGTGGCTTAGCGTTAAGCAAGAGAGGTATGATCAAAATGCTATGGCATTGGGTACAATGTACTCATCATTAAAAAGCCTTCCTCTAACTCTAGACGAGAATATTACTAATAGAGATCAGTATTTAAAACAAGCTGAAGATCAAGTTAAACGTTTGGCAGAAGTTGATTTAAGTATGCCAGAAAACTACAAAGCAGCTCGTAGTATATTTACCCCCTTATTGGAAGATCAAAGCATTATGGAGGATGTGACTTTTACTTTAAAAGCACAATCATTAATAAGCGCTAACCAATCTTTTAAAAATAGTTCTGAAGAAGAAGACCGTAAACGTTATAATAGCAATAACGATGCATATGCTGCTCTTAAACTAAATGAGTTTAAAAACAGTACTCCAGAGAGAAGATCTGCATTAGCAAAGTCTAATCTTAGCTTTGTAAATAATGTAAACATCATGGAGCGTGCTAGAGAAATCGCTAAGACAAACGGTCTTAATATGGTTTATCAAGCTGGATATACAGATAAGAATGGTAATCCTAGTGAAGTATACTTTGAGTATAAAAATGGTGAACAGGTAGTGGGTGTGGCATATAACAAATTAATGTCTGAATTTAAAAGCGATCCATTTGTTAAAGAATACTACAACCAACTAGGATATATTAATGTACAATCCAGGTTACAAGAGCTAGCTCCACAAATAGGTTATGATGCTGCAGTACAGGAACTTGCTGCAGCATATCAATCATTAGATAACACTCCTATAAAAAATCAAGAAGCTAAAGAAGCTGCTGACTACGAAAAAACACAAGCAGTATCTAGAGTTAAAAATTATGAAAGTAAAATTAGTTCTGAAGGTATTATTCCAGGATCCAAAGAACATAGAGATTACTTAAAATTAAAAGCTGAAGCAACATCTGCACAGGAAGAATTAACTAGAGTAGGCACAGAAGCTTTCAATATCAGCATAGGTGGTGCACAAAGTTTAGAGGATCTTTATGGAATTGCAAGTAATGTATTATATGATCAAGATTTAAAGTCTGCAGCATATGATATGGCTATGAGTAATTCTAGCAAGAAAATGGTAAATAACCCATTGTATGCAAATGCTTTAAAGAGACGTGAATTAGATTTACGTGCTATGAAAATTGCATTAGAAAATGGTGGAAGTGTTTCTACAGATGCAAGTGGATTACCTACAGTTGATTTACAAATTGCAGATGCTTGGAAAGAGCCTAGCTCAAATGTAGAAAAGGCAGAGGGTAATAATAAAATTGAAGTTATTACAAATGAGTTATCTAATAAAGCTAAAGATGTAATTAAGGCAGAAGCTGGATCACCTTTTTATGATGCATTAGATTCTTATTTTAAATCCGGTGCTACTATTGATGGTTATCCTGGAGGTAACTTAGCTAAAGAAACCATTTTAAACGAGATTAATAATTTAGTTGCAGCTGGTAATTTTACTGCAGCACAAAATAAAATTAATCAGATTTCTGATATTATAGAAAGCAGTATAAACGATGGTACTGCTGAGGCATCAGTAGTAACAAACTATAAAGAATTTAAAATACTTAAAGACGACTTAGATAAAGAATACATTAAGTTTAATGAGTCTTTAATTAGTATCGTAAATACTGAAAAACGAAATGCTCTTCTTGAAAATGGATCGTTTGCGGATCAACCTGAAAAAGCTGTATTACTAGATTATTTAATTGGTGAAGATGGTGTTAGAACTAAAGCAGAGTTTCGTGCTGAAGTTGAAAAGGCATTTAGAAATGGAGAGCTTTCAGAAGAGTTAAGTACTTCTTTATTAGAAGGAGCTACTACATATAACTTAAGAACTGTTTCTAGAGAAAGAGCTATTGAAAACTGGAAGAGAGGTATTGAATCAGGAAGTAGTAAACTTCCCGAATCAAGTTACTTAGAGCCTAAGTATGATCCTTCTACAGGTTTAGTTACTTTAAAAAGTGGTGTATCTATTTCATTAGATGAAGCTTATGATAGAGTCTTATCGCCAAGACAGAAAAAAGAACTTATAGATCAAGAGGAAGTATATTATAGAAATAACCCAAGAGAAGCTGCTGGCTATGTTAGAGCTAATATTACAAGAGGTCTTGGTAAAGAATATGATATGATATATGATTTAATTAGTGAGCGTTATGAGCAAGCTGCTAATTATACTCCCTATGGTCAAAGCATAACTGCTTTAGATAATGGAGCATATGCTTTACAAAGAATGACTAACGGTTTTAGAGTAGATCCTATTAACTTAAAAGGTGACGCAGCTAAAGTATCAAACAGTATAGTTGTCAACTTAGCCAGACTAGCTAACACTAATCAACTTTTATTAGCACCTGGATCTATGAAAGAAGTGGTTGCTGATAAAGATGAGATTAAAAATAGAGATCGTAAAAATTGGAATCCAACTTCAGAAGATAATGTCTCTACAGAAGTATTTAAGGTTTTTACAGAAAACTATGGAAGGTATTCTAGCAAAGAAGGAAAGCTTAGTACATCTTCTGGAATTCCAAGAGCTAGTATATCTCAAGTATCTAATGTTCTAATTGGAGATGAGAGATATACGGTATTTCAATTTGAACCTAGTGTTGATTGGGCATCTAGTGTAGTTAATAGTGGTGATGCAACGTCTAAGAAGTTTGCACCAGGTACTGAAACTACTATGACTTTCTTAATACCTCAAGATGTAGCAAATGAAACTTTTTCTTTACCTACTAGTAAGGTTGAAGGTTTATATAATGCAACTATTAACTCTGGTCTAGAATATTCTATTCCTAATGTTGGGTCTTTATCGTTTACTTTAGGTCAAAGTAACACAGGAGAAGATGTAATTAATATAGTTTCAGAACGAAAGATTTTTGATCCCGCTACTGGAAACTATAAAACCGTAAGAAATAATTCTTTTACTGATGCCAATATAATATCATTTACTGAAATTTATGAAGAAGAAAAAGGTATTATGGCACAGCTAGAAGCAATCAACAAGTCCTCAAAATCTGAATACAATTCAGCTAATGGAGCAACAACAAATCCAGAAGATTTAAATCAATAAGGTATGCAAGATCCTAGCTCTTTAATTCCAGATGAGCAGTATAAATCTCTGCCTACATTAGATTCTCTTAGTGGTATAGGTTCAGATGCTTCTCAGTTAGGTGTTTTTACACCATCAACTTTTACTCAGCAAGGTAGTGGATTAGATATGACTGCTTATCAATCTGCTCAGCAAGAGGCTGGGATAGGAACTATTGATAATCCTGTATATAGACCTGTAAAAGCTAATCCTTTCTACAGTGCTCCTGTTGCTTTTAATCCAGATGCTAGAAACTTAGAGAGATATAAAGATCACCCTGCTTATAAAAGATTAGGGTTTTCTGTAATGCGTGATAACGAAGAGCATTACAATGCTAATACTAGCTGGGTAGGTGATGCAAGAAGGGCTATGAAGTTACATAACTTTGGTGCTGGTTTTGCCCAAGGTTTTGCATCTAACTATGAAGGTCTTTCTACAATGTTTGGGGGAGACATGTTTACTCCTGCTGCTATAGAATACTCAAAGGGTAGAAAAGCAGAAAAAGCTGCAGCTAGAGCTATGTCTACAAGAGGAGGTATAGGTCAATCTTTAGTTAACATTCCTTACAACCTTAACTATACATTAGGTATTGTAGCTAGTATAGCTGCTGAAGATTTAGCAATGGCCGCTGTAGCACCTGAAACGTTTGGTGGATCATTAACTTATGGAGCTTATAGAACTGTTAAAGGTGGTGCAAAAGCTGCTAAGAGTTTAGTAAGGGCAGTAAGAGAGGCTGATAAAGTAAGAGACATAGTTAATGTAAGAGAATTATATAACCTGTCTAAAGGTGTGGGTAAAAACATTGTTAATGCTTTTGTACCTAACACTAGTAAGTTACTTTCTACTAGTTATAAAACTAGACAGGGTACGGGACTAGCAAAGGCTGGAGGTGCACTGGAAGAGTTGTTTACTACAGCACGTGGATTTGGTGCAGCTTACAGAGATTTAAGAATAGTTTCTTTAGCTGTAGATGAATCAGCAGTTGAGGCTGCAGGGGTTAGAAACTCTATGGAGAATAACCTTATTAGATCTTATGTAAACGCTAATGGTAGTTTACCAGAAGGTCCTGAAATGCAAAGGATTTTAAACACTGCACAAGAGGCTTCTACAAAGGATTACTTTGCAAACTTACCTGTAATATATGCTACTAATGCTATTACATTTAACTCATTAACCTTACCATATAGTTTAACAGGTAATGTTCTTAAAACTGCGGAAAACGCTGCGGGTAAAGTATTTGCAAAAACTGCGGGTAAAGCCGGTACAAAAGTAGAACTAGAAATATTAAATAGGCGTCAGCTTATTGGTAAAGCATTTACTGATAAAGATTATGCAAAGTATGCATTAGGTTCTTCTATAGGCTATTTAAAAGCTAACCTTGCAGAAGGTTTTCAAGAAATTTATCAAGAAGGTGTTTCTGCTACATTAGAAGATTATTACACTAATCATTACTTTACAGCAGATGTACTAGCATCTAAAGCTTTTTCTAAAAGTCTTAAGAAAGGTCTATCAGATCAAATGAGTCAGCAAGGTTTAGAAGCTTTCTTAGGAGGTTTCTTAGGTGGTGCTGGTGTTAATGCTGTTACCGGAAGTTTACAAAAAGGACGAGTAGCTGTTGCTAGTGCATATGGACGTTTTGATAAAGACTTTAAGAAAACATATCAGGAACGTAGAGAAAAAGATAAGCAAGCACTAGTAGACTTTAAAGCAAGTATTATAGAGCAATCAGAAAATGTTATAGCTGCGTTAGCTCCAGAGTTCACAAACTTTAAAGTACAAGCTGATAATAGTGTAGCATTACAAGATGCTGCAATATTAGATGATAGAAAAGCTTTTGAAGATATAAAAGAGAATAGCTTATTTAATCATGTTGAAAAGCTTAGTAAGTCAGGAGTTCTTGATACGTTCATTGAGGCTTTAGAAAATCATAAGCAACTTACCGATGATGAAATAACTCAAGCTTTCAATACTGAAACTAGAGAAGAAGCTGAGAAACTTATAGATGATATCATAAGTCGTAGTAAAAGTATTGCAGCTATTACAGCTAAAGTTGAATCTAGATATGAGAATCCGTTTTTAGCTCAAGCATTTGACATGCGTAAAACTAAGGCAGATCGTAATCAAGCGTTCATTAGTTATGTTGCATTTGAAGAAGCTAAGAAAGACTTTATTTTTTCTTATTGGAAAAGTGATAACTCTATTGAAAGATTAAACGACATCTATAATGCTGCTAGTGAATCACCTGCAGTTTTAGGAATGGAGAATACAGACTTTACTGTATTGTTTTCTACAATGGCGGGTGTTACTAACAAGCAAGGTGCTAGACAGTTTGAGCAAGGCTTAGAAGCTGAACTAGATATACTAGCAGATAAGATAGCAGCTGCTGAATTACAATTACAAAATATTGCTTTATCTGATTTAACAGCAGAACAAAGATCTAAGCAAACAGCTATAGCACAAAAAGAATTAGGAGAAGCATCTAAGAAAAGATCGTTACTAGAAGAGTATGAAAAAGCTTTACAAGCTATTTACAATGCTAGCTCAATTGAAGATGCTTTCAATGACAATGAAATAAGAACTGCTTTTACAAATGCGGTATCTAACTATTTAGATTATGTTGCTTTAAAAAGTAACACTAGAAGTGATAGGGAAAACCATGGTAAGTTGTACGGACAGCTAAGAGATTTCTTTAAACTTTCTGAAGATCAAAAAAGATTTACACTTGCAGCTAGTGCATTGTCTGACTCATCTCAGTTTAACAAGTGGTACGAAGTACATAGAGGTCAACTACAAAAAGCTTATGACAAGTTCATTACTAATGCTTATGAAAAAGCACAAGCTGCTGTAGATAAAGAGCATAGATTAGAGCTTATTCAACGTTTAGAAGAGATAGGTGTAGCAATTGATGTAACTCAACAGCGTGATCCTAATACTAATGAAGTAGTAAGAGATTCAGATCTTGATAGGTTTATTAATTTAGGAGATGTACCTCAAAGGTTTCTTAGTTTAAATGAAACTGATACTGATATAAACGGGTTTGTTATTAAAGACTCTGATACTTGGAATAAGATTCAAGATATTTTTGATGAGTACTCTTTATTAGATGCAGAGTTTAAAGCAGACTTAGAAAGAGAAAAAGCAAAACAAGAAGAAGTTACAGAAGAAGAAGTAACTTCTACAGAAACAACTTATGAAGACCGTTTAATTCCTCTTAAAAGAGAAGTAATACGAGTAAAATCTGATGATGGTAGCTATGTAGATTACACTGTTACTACTATGTTGGATGGTAGCTTGAAAGCTGAATCTATATCTTATGATGAAAATGGTAATGAAACAGGAAGAAACACATCAGTTAAACTAAAAGACGGTTTAATAGCGTTAGATGCAGTCAAGATATCTGCTGCAAAAGAAGATGTTGTTACTATAGAGTCTACTGAAAGCGGAGAAGATTTTATGAATCCTAAAAAGAAAGCCGCGTTAACTTCAGAACAAAAAAAGAAACTGGGAATAGAAGAATCTGTTTCAAAGCCTGACACGCAAAAACGTATACAAGACAATCAAGTTCCGGTTAAGAGAGAAGTAATACGAATTACTTCTGAAGACGGAACGTATGCAGAGTACACTGTTACAACTATGCTGGACGGGAGTCTTAAAGCAGATCTTGTATCCTATGATGAAAACGGAAATGAATTAGGCACAACCATAGGTGCTAAATTAGCAGATAATGACATCATACAAAGAGATGGCTTAACATCTCTGGATGCTGTAAAGCTAAGTGCGGCAGAAGGTGAGGTAGTTACAGTAGAGTCTACTCAAAGCGGAATGGATTTTATGAATCCTAAAAAGTTAGATAGACTAAGTCCAGAACAAAAAAAGAAACTTGGAATAGAAGAATCTACAGTTGAAGAAGGTGCTGAAGAAGAATCTAAGGAGCCAATATTCTTTGATAACATTAAAGATTACTTTATCTTAGATAAAGAGGGTGGTGCTAAAAGATTGGGACCAGTATTAGAAAAATTATTCCGTGATAATAACACGGGTGAAAATAGATATACTGATATCAATGACTGGATTAATAATGAAGGTAGATCAGAAGTAAAGAAGCTACTAAGTAAAGTTTCTGCACCATTAGTTAGTGCTGAAGAACAAGGGAATATAGTACCTACTGAAGAAACAAATGCCGAGGAGATAGCTAAAGCTAAGGCTGAAACTGAGAAGTTCAATAATGCTGAGAAGAGTGCTTCAACATTAAAAAGATATTTGTCTACACTTAAAAGAGACAATATTAAAATATCTACTATAGTAGAGAATAAAGTAAAGTTAGCAAGCTCATTAACCCAGTCAGATCTAGAAGCTTATATTAAAGCTGCAGATGAACGCATTGCAGAGCTAGAAGCAAATGAACCTAAGACAGCAAAACAAGAAGAGATGAATTTTGAACCTGCAGAAGTTGAGTTAACTCAAGAAGAGTCCAACGCAAAAGCTAATGAAGATATTAAAACGGCTAGAGCTGGTGGTGAAATTGCTGAAGAAGATGTTGACTTAGGTTGTAAATAATAGGATATGATTACTTGTACCATTGAAGCTAAACATCACAGAGCATTTTTAGAAAAAAAGGCTACTCCCTTTATTCTTAGAAAGTTTATTAAAGAAGGGCAAACATCTCTTCCTATAATTTTAAATGAGTTATATCAAGACCTTCAAGAAAAGAATGGAGCTGACGAAGTAAGAGCGTTTAACTTTATAGCATTACTTTCACCAACACTATATGGTTTTGCTGGCGGTGATAAAGAGTTTAGAAAAGCTACACGTCCTGATCTTTCAGCATTTGATGAGGCTGTAGATGAGTTCGTAGATAATGGTAACCCAACTCCTTTGATGGACTTCTTGGGTATTAATGCTAAGAAAAACAATGAGGCTGAGGAGGCTAATAGAAGTAGTAAACGTAGAAAGAAAAAAGCTGCTAAGCAAAGTAAGGTTAAGCCTGTATATGTTTCTAAAGGATTAACAACTACTGCAAGAGAAGCTGAATTGGTTGATGTAGTTCTCCCTAATGGTGGTGTTAAGAAAGTAGTTGCCTCTTCAATTAAAGATCCTGTTGTAAAAGCAAATGGATTATTTACTAGACTTTTTTTATTAGCTGGTCAAACCAAACCTGTTGCTCCATTTGGAAGTACTCCTAATGTAGGGTTAATGGGTTCTGATATTAAGTATCAGATGGTTGCTATTTCTGCAGATAAGATTACAGAAGACTCTAGAATTGAAGCGGTTAAGAATATTTCTTATCAAAAAGGAGGGCCAATCTTTGCCTTTGTATATACTGGTACAAATACTTTTGTGCGTGTTGATGAACTTGGACAACCCCTAACTTTAAAAGAAGCATTAGCTGGTAACGGTATAATGGTTCACACTTTTGTTAGAGATGAAATTAGCATTGCACAAAGATTACAAAATGACCAAAATTATAAGGAGATACTAAGTCTTTATGAATCTTTAAAAAGAGCTATTAAAGATAATCCTGAAATACAAGTACCACTTAAAGTTATAGGTGGTCGGTTAGGTATTATACAACAGCCAGCATCTAAAACAGAAACAACTTCTCAGCAGAAATACAGAATAAATACTATAACGAACATTAGTCCACAGGACATGTCTATTAGTATTCAAAAGTATGAGGGTCGTGACAAGATGCATGTTACGTTTACAGGTTATGATTACTACAATCCTACTGATAGTATTCGTTTATCAAACTTACCGGAGTTGGTAAATGCATTAACTGAATTATTATTAGATCCTAATATATCTGCTTTAGATAAACAAGAAGGCTTTGCTTGGTTAACGGGTATTGATTCTACATTTGGAGGTAGATATAAAAACCTTTTATCTTTTTCAGAGCAAGGTGCTATACTAACTCATAAAGGACAGGAAGTACTTGCTAAAGATGCATCTTCAAAAGAGGCAGTTGTTAATCTTTTAAACAGTCTTTACTTACCTGCATTTATTACTAAAGAAGAGTTTGAAGTACCATCTATTAAAGACGGTAAAGTTGAACTTAATACAGTAAGTAGAGAGCAGTTTGTATATGATAACTACTCATTGGTATCTGTACTAACAGAGACTAGTAAGGAGTTAGTTAGCCCACATGCTACTATAGCATTTGAGTTAGGTATGGAAGCTATTGAAATAGCTCAAGAACAACTTAATAAAGAAGCTGCTCAGAAGTCTAAACAAAAAGGTAAAAAATCTAAAGCTAAAACTAAAACAAGTAGACGAGATCAGTTTATTCAACTGGTTCAAGGCTCTAATGTTTTGAAGAAATCAGATGAATTACTTAATACAGCTACTGAAAAAGAACAAGAAGCTGCTAGAGTTTGGTGGAATAACAGTCCATTGTCTCAGCACATTCCTTTGAATAGACTATTTGGTATTGTAAACTCTGGTCAACTAGCAAACTTTGGTGCTAATGGTATTACCCTATATGCAGGATCTAACTATACAGATGTATACCATGAGGCTTGGCATGGGTTTAGTCAATTGTACTTAACTAAAGATGAAAAAATAGCTTTATATAAAGAGGTACAAAAGATACTAGGTAAGGATACAAGCTATTTAAAAGCAGAAGAAGAGTTAGCAGAAGACTTCCGCAAGTTCATGCTGTCTGATGGTAAACGTGTATTAGGTAGATCTCGTAAGATTAACAATATCTTCAAAAGAATATTAGACTTTTTAAGAGCACTATTTGGACCTAGGTTACTATCAGGAGCTGCAGCTAGAGTAGATGCTTTAGAACGTATTGCAGAGCTTTATGATGGCTTAGCAGCTGGTTCTATAACTGAAGGAAGATCTCCATCATATAAGAACTCTATGTTCTTATCTTTAGATAAAGGGATTCAAATTCTAGATACAGAAGAATATTTATCTACGGCATACTCTAAACAAGTATCTGCTACATTAGATAGTATGATTGTAGATATTTTAGAGATTCAAGGTTCTAACGTATCTGTAATTTTTAAGGGTCGTGAAGATTTAAATAATCTATATAACATATTAAAGTTAAGAGCTGAGTCACAGATTTTAGAACTGGAAGATCAGTTGGCGGAGTTAGCTCCTGAAGATGAAACTCGTAAGTTTGAATTAGAAACTGCTATATCTGTTTTACAAATAGCAGTAGATAACTTTGGTTCCCTTAATTCTCAAGAAGAAAATACTACAATAGGATATCATCTTAGAACTTCTGATATAATGAATACCATTTTATCAGCTAGTACTGTAACAAATGAAGCGATTCTAGATGAAGAGGATGAGTCAGGTGATATACTAGGTGAGTCTAATGACTTATATGAGTACAGAGAAATGTATGATAAGTCTGGTAATGAGGTATCTCCTAAGCAATTATTAAGTGCTCAAATAGATCTAATGATTAGAACTATACCTGAGATTACTAAAGAAGGTGAGGCCGTTACTGATATGTTTGGAATGCCTAAGCTTAAAAAGTTTGGTATTGTATTTAATCAATTGCAGGATGATCTTATTGGTGTAAGAGAAAAGACAGATGTATTAGATAAACTTGAAGAGCTTGCACTAGAAGAGCTTAGTAGAAAAGAAAATGGTATAGAGTACAACAATACTTATGAGCATATTCTAAACCAAGTTGCTGAGTTTGTTTCTGAATCTAAAGAGTGGGTTACTACAGAAGATAATGCTAAGCAGAATCTTTTAATTCTTTTATGGCAAGGTTTTAATAAAGCTTATATACCTACACAAGTTGGTTACTATACAAATGATAATCAAAACTTAGCAATAAAAGAACCTGAAGGAGATTTAACTAAGTTAACATCAAGAACTCAAAAGTTATTCCTAGAAAAGAACCCTCAAGGAATTGATTTAAAAGAAGTTCTTGCCAAGCATGATCCTGAAAAATTTGGTCAGCCTGGTAAGGTTTATTCTTTCATTAGAGACATTGGTTTTGATGTGCCTATTACCTATGATTTAAGTACTTACCTTGCTGACTTTGGTAACATATCAAGATTTAAAAACTTATATAATGATTTAGTTACTCTTGTAGGTAAGAGTAAATCATATAATATTAAAAATCCTTATAAGCAATACTCAAGACCAAATGATAAAACTGGTTTTACAGGACATAGTGCTACACTTAAGAGTTTGTTTAATGTAATTCTTTCTTCTGAAGAAGGTGCTAGTGTAAGTAGACGTATTGATCCTGATGGTAAAAACGTATACAACCTAAGTCTTAATAGTAGTCAAACTCAGATGGTTAAGCTTATCAATAGTTTAGAAAGCTTAGATGAGTTCAAAGAGTACCCACAGCTTAGAGCATTACATCCAGACTTTAACCCACATTCAAAAAGTTCTAAGATCTTACAGTCAATGTTTGATTTTACAACTGGTGAAAGAAAAAGACATACTAAAAGAAGAAGCGGTGTTGCAGTAGGTGATCCTGTTTCTATAGATCTGTTTAATATTCTTGGAGTATTTTCTGAAGGCTTTGGCTCAGGTATTGATGAAGTTACTAGTAAGTCACAAAAGAATTCTAGACTAGGAGAAACTTCTAAGATTGTTTTAGACTTACATACTTTCTTATCAAGCAAGGCTAGTCAAGAACAACCCCGTGTATCAGATAAGAGTACATCAATTGGAATTAGTATTAAGGCTAACTTAGGTAAAGCCTCTGCAGGACTAGGACGCTTTGTAAGAATTAAAGATACATCACCAGTTCCTGAAGCTACACTATTCTACGATAAGCTTCAGTCTGAAATAGAGTTGATGAGATTGCATAAAAACAATGACTCTAATGTTACTAGAAAAGGTGATAAGGACTTTGCTTTATTTTCTGATATCATAGAGTTTACAACGGATAAGTCTTTAAAAGAATCTTTAGAACAACTTGTAGACAGTGGGCTAACTGTTCAAGAATACTTCTTACAGAATGAGGAAGTAGAAGATATATTCTTAGGAACATTAGAAGATTACTTTAATAATATTGCTAGAAATCTGTATAGACCTTCTATCCTTAATTATAATACAATCAAAGATCAGCTAGGTATAACTGAAACAACTAGCAATGAGGAAGCTGTATCTGCATTACTTCAGCTGTTAAAAAACTATGCTATTAATGCATGGTTCTTAAACTCTGAAATTGTCAACCTATTTGCAGGAACATTAGGACAGTACAAAACTGCAAATGACTTTATTAAAAGATATGCCACTACATCTACAGGTAACCTATTTGCTGCAGATGAGGACACTATTCAATATGTAAATAAACTAAGTCAGGTTTATGCTGAAAGCATTGGAGCAGCTCCTAGAAAATATAATGGTAAACTCAATACAATTATTCTAGAAGATATTTCTGGGGATACTGGCAAGCAAGATTTACTTGGTACTTTCTTTATAGAAGGTTTAGAAGCGTATGCTAAAGATAATAATCTAAGTCAGGATGTAATTGATAAATACATTGAAGAGTATAAGCAACAGTTTAATGAAGCAGATGCTCAAGCATACATTACGTTTGATACTTATAGAACATTATCTATTGTAAGCGGTGAGTGGAACTGGAATATTCAAGAACCACTATATCAAAAAGCTGCAAGAGGTGAACAAATTAGTATTGGAGAAGTAAAAGAATTCTTCCCAATTAGAAAGTATCAGTACCATGGACCAATACTTAATGCAGAAATAAATGGTGCTCCAATAAACTCTACAGCTCTACATAAGTATTCATTAAAGCCTATGATTCCTACCGCTACAGGTCAGGAAAAAAGATCTTTAGATATACTACATGAAGCAATGGTTCAAGCGGGAATTGATTACGCTGTATTTGAATCGGGTAGTAAGATTAACAACGTAGGTAGCAAGATTCAACCTTACTCATTTGATGGTAGTGGGGGAAGAAGCATGCGTAGTACAGCTAGTATGATTCCTGAAATGCGTGAAAATATAAATGAAATTCACGTAGACTTCTTAAAAGACGTTACTAAAGTAAATAGTAAGTTTAAACAAAAAGTTACTGCATCAAGTCAGTTAAGAGGTTTGATTGGTAACCTTATATACGATAACGGTGTTGTCATTGAAGGTAAAGAAGGATTAGAAAAGGAGTACAAAAAGTTTGTTAATGGCTTAGAAAGTTTAATTGAATTAAAGAAACGTGAAATTTCAAACGCCTTTAAATCTAACGATGCCAACAGAATTAAAAAGGTTGTTGCTAAGATTAAAAGAGATCTTTCTAAGAAGGAAACTCCTGAACATATTATAGATCAGTTAGATAAGTTCTTAGCACAGGATAGCACTCCTAACTTAGATTCATTAACTAATGGAGCTGAGATAGAAAAAATGCTTCTTAGTGTTCTTAATAAAGAGCTTGTTAGAACTAAGATGTATGGTGAAGCTTTAGTACAAGTTTCTTCTGCCTTTATGGAGAATGAATCAAGTACAGAATATTCAAACGATTTAAGATTCTATACATACAAAGACGGTAAGGTTTTACCTGCTCAAGCTAAGATTGCATTGCAAGGTGACTTTGTAAACCTATTAGCATCTAAGTATAAAGGAGAAGCTATTGGAACTTTAGAGAGACTTAACGAAGCAATCAAAGATCCTAAGTGGTTAGACTACAAAAACAATCGTAAGCTTATTACTATTAGTGGTGTACGTATTCCAGTGCAGGGTCTTAACTCTATGGAGGTATTTGAAATAGCAGAGTTCTTACCACCAACAGAAGGTACAGCTATTGTATTACCTTCTGAGATAGCTACTAAATCTGGGGGTGATTATGATGTTGATAAACTGACTCTGTTTTTCCCTAGGATAGATCTAGTTGGTATAAAAGACAATGTTACTAAAAAAACAGATGAGCTATTAGCAAGTGCAATGCGTGAGCAAATGATTGCTGGTAGAAATGATGTAAGTAAAGAAGAGTTAGCTGAAATTAATAAAAAGATTTCTAAAGAATTTGCGGGTCTTACTAAAAAAGAATTAGATAATGCAATTCTAGATGGTAGAACAATTGCAGTTGAATCTAGATCTGGTGAGAAAGGTGTACAGAATGATATACTAGGAGCTATTACAAATATCCTTTTAGATCCTTCTAACTACTTAAACTTAATTTCTCCTAACAGTACTAATATTGTTAAGAATACTGAAGAGGGTACTGTATACGGCAAGCTTTCTAAAGGTAAAGAAGATCCTTCTGTTAAAAATGTAGGTACTGTTTTAAGTCAGCAATTCAATTTAAGAAAGCAACAAGAAGCTTCAAGAAGTGCTGTAGGGTTAGGTATCGTTGCAAGTGCAAACGTTATTATGGTGCCTTTACAGAGCGTTACTGCTAATATACCTAAGACTGTATACCATACACAGAATAAGTCTCTTATATCTCAAGAAGAAGCTAAGTTACAAGATGAACTAATTCGTGCAGATCTTTCAAGTAAGGCTAAAAAGCTACCCTTAACTCAGTCAGAAGCTGAGCAAGTTATTCTTGGTAACAAAACAATACTTCTTAAAACACCTGCTCAGGCTAAAAAATTACGTACAGGTATTTACAAAGTGAATAATGTAGAGTACGGTATTATTAAGCAGTCAGAAAAAACTATAGATGAAGCGGGTGGTAAAGCTAAAGTAATTAAAGGTTTAGCTCTAGATTCAAGCAAAGCTATTCCATCAGAAGTATCAGACTTCTTAAATGGTAAATCTAAAATGGTTGTCTACGATATTATAAATGTTGCAGATTACCAAGAACAAGGTCAATTAAGTAGATCATTAAATATTAATGAAATAATTTTACCTATTGATAAAAACAGTATAGGTAATCAAAAGGATTCAGAGGGTGTTAATTACAAGTCTCAAGTAGTAGAGCAATTAATTAACGGGTTTGTTGATTTTGCAAATGATCCTTGGATATTTGATGTAGAGCTTAATGATGCAAGTATACCAGATGTAATTGCTATGATTGCATTAGGTGTGCCATATGATACAGCATTAGCACTAGTTAATACAAAGTATATTAAAGCAATACATCAAAATGTAATTAATAAAAAAGATCCTCTTTTACTTAAGCCTAAACTATTTAGTCCTATAATAGAAGGTATTGGTGAGTCAAGTTGGGATGGTGTAGATACCTTTACAATTACCAACAGACCCAGCAGTATGCTAACTATTGAGCAACTATTATCAGGTAAATATGATAAGCAAGCAGCTGCAATTTATTTACAAGCTCTGCCATTGATTAAAAAGATGGGAGATATAATTCGCTCAGTTAAAGTGGATACTGTAAAAGCTAATTCTATTAATCATGCTCAGATTGTTATTGAGAATCTATCAAACTTTAATGATTCGTTTTCACAACCTATCGTTGAACAAATTTTGAATAACTCTATACAGGGTATTTATAAGAATGTAAAAGATTTCCAGGTAGAAACTTTCAAAGATTATTTTCCAATTAGATCTAATACATTAATATCTCCTGAATCTGAATCACTTCAATTTGAAAATGATGCAGCTGTAGCTAAGAAAGTAGAAAGATATAAGCAGCACTTTATTTCTTTCCTATTACAGAACTACAGCAATCCTAGATTTAAAAGGTTGGCTGAGTTAGCTAAAGATAATGTAGAGATAGCTGGGTTTAAAATAGAGTTTAAGTCTTTACCAGAAGGAAGTAAAGCTGTAGTATTTGAAGATACAATTGTTATTGACTACCAAAGAATTCAGAATGAATTTTATTTTAAAACTTATCCTGAAAGTAGTTTAGTACAGTTTGCTACTGAAGGAGAATATGTTAATCATGTAATAATGATGGCTAGGATAAAAGCGTTAAAGCCTAATTTATCTGAAGAAGATTTATTAGACTATACATTAAGACGTTCAATGTCTCCTAGTATACTTTTCAGTAGAGGTAAAAACTCTTCAGCGTATACACTTATCAATCAATGGAATAGTATTAAAGATAAAGCAGCACAAGAAGCTGAAAGTGATTTAATTGAAAAGATATTTATTAGACCTACGGATAATGGTCCAAAGCTTTCTATCAATGCTAGATATAATCTAGATCCAATGGAATACATTGAAGATATTATAAAGCTAAAGAACAGTAAAGATCCTAATGTTAGAGTATTCTTTAATTATTTCTCAGAACGTATTGCTTTACAGGATAACTTAGAAAGTCATGATCAATCATTAATTCCATTCATTGATGTAAGTGATATTGTTACATCTACTGATGAATCAATTAAATGGTTTGATCAACTTAGCTCTGGTATTCAGCAACGTTTAATAGAAGAGTTTGATGTAATGTATAGCCAAAGAGTCAATAACTATTTGGTTAAAAGCAGAAGCACTTCATTGCTTACTCCAAAGACAACTAAGAATATACTTATAAATGGTGTATCTTACACTGCAAGTAATCCGGTGAAGAATGCTAATGGAACTTATAATGTAGAGTTAGTAGATAACTCTCTGTCAGATAGTTCATTAGCTATTATTACTTTAGAATCAGATGGAAGAATTCTTGCAGTACAGCCTAAAGCAAAACCTTCTATGACCTACTGGCAAAATAGATTGGGTACGGAAACTGGGTTTATTAAATTAAATATAAGCTTAGAAGCGCCTAGTATTGAGGCTACTACTACTAAGTCAGATGAAGAAATCTTAGAACAAATTAAAAAATGTGGTATTTAATATGAATGCGTGTCCTAATATAAATGCTCCAGAGTGGAAGAAGTTAGTAGCTGCTGTAGGTACAGTAGAAGCATTTCGTGATTTTACTGAAGCTGGAACTATAAGAAGTGTCAGCCAAGTGCTTTTTAAGATTAATTCAAGAACTGCTGAAGAGCAAAAAGTTATTGGTGTTATAAGTGGGGTTGATAGATCTTTTGCTAAGTATAACCAAGAAGCTGCACAGGAAGCGGGTCTAACTTTAGCAGAACAGTTACGAGCTAACATAGGAGTTACACATGAGGTAGTTGACTTAGCTACTGCTGAAGAAATTTTAGCAGATGCTAATGAAACCTATGATGGTGCTCCGTCATTCTACATGAATGGTAAAGTATATTTAGTTCAGGGAGCATTTAACTCTGAGCATGTATTCCATGAGTTTGCTCACCCTGTAGTAGATGCTTTAGCTACTTACAATCCAGAACTTTTTGAAAAGCTTTATACAGAAGCTGCTAGTTTATATCCACAAATGGAGGATGAACTTAGACAGCAATATAATTTATCTGAAGAGTATTTAAAAAGAGAAATAGTAGTACGTGCTATATCTAATAGTAGGACAGCACCAGAAAAGAAATCATTCTTACAAAGAGTCTTTTTTGCAATTAAGCAAATGTTACGCAAGATATTTGGTAAGAACATTAATGTGTCTAAGCTATCTGAAAATACAACTCTGAAAGAGATGGCTAGCATGATTGAAGGTGAAAAGTTTGATGTACACTTTATACAGTCTTCTACAGCTGATATTGTACAGTTCTTTAAAGAGCAAGAAGAATATAATGAAGCTCTTGCTAAAACATCTGCAGATGAAGTAGCTAAAAAGGTTAAAGATTTAGAGGGCATTATAAAAAATGTAGCAGTCAAGTTTGTAAAAAAGAATCCTATTTTAAAGGAAGCAGTAAAAACTCGTAATGGTCGTGATCTTATTGATCAATTGTTACTTGATATTGCGGGAATTCAAAGAACTAAGAATGAATCTTACTATCGTGAACAAGGTGTTGATCCTGCAGAAATCATTAAGAAGATTTTTGAAGGTAACCTTAGAGTATTATACACAGCAATAGAAAACTCAGATAAGATTCTTACGAACTTAGAAAGCTTTACTGTAGACTTTACTAAGGATATTAACCAAGACGATGCTGGATTAATTTTAGCATTAGATACTATTGCAGCAACATTAGCGGGATGGGCAGAAGATTATAAAGAGATTGCACTTACAAGAGGTGTGGATTCTAATAATGCTTTTATTGGTGATCTTAGTAAGATAGAGAACCGAGCTAAAGCTATTATAGCAAACATTAAAGAGTCTAAAATGAGACTATCAGTAGACATGATTTATGATAGTCTTGGCCAAAAACTTATAGATGCCGGTACTAAACTTTGGAATAGAGAGATGCAGCGTGCTGTAGATAATAAAGACCAAAGAAGAATTGACAGGTTAAATGAAGTAAAAGACATACATATTATTAGTAAAGAGGGTATTAGAAAAAGATTAGAAGGAAAGCTAGGTGATGCACCGGCTCTTAATTCTATGCTTGAAGCTTATATAAGAAACCCTGATCCTATTGTTGGTGGATTTGCTAAATGGTTTGAGCGTCAAATGGCTTCAGTAGAAAATGAAACATTAGATGTTTTAAACCAAATGGTTAAAACCTTACTACCTGCTGCTCAAGCTGCGGGTTTAAAATTTGGTAATGAAGAAGAGTTCTTTAAAGATTATCTATTCTTAGATAAGATTGCTACAGGTAAAGCTAGAGATATTAATGACTCTGAAGCATCTGATATAGAAGTATATGAAGCCTGGACGTTACTTAATCCATATAAGGACTACAAGTGGATACTTGCTGATATTAAGGAGAAAAAGCGTATTGCTTTACAGAATGAGAACTGGGCTGAATATGAAAAAGTTAAAAGTGAAGAGTTGCGTTATAAAAGATTTATGCATAACCCTTACACCAATGACTACGTTAAAGCACAGTTAATCTTTGAAGAGGCAAACCAAAAGTATGCTAATGATACAGAGCTTCAGGGTGTAGGTACTAAAGCTTCTATGAGAAGAGAGATTGCTTTACAAAAGTTAAGAGCAATACAAACTCAGTTTAGACAAATGGATTTTATTGATGAAACAGATCCTGCGTTTATAGAATTAGAAGAGGCTTTTAAAGAATACAATAACTTATACAGAGAAACTAACCTAGATGGTAGTTTAAAGAATAAGGAAGAACGTACTATTGCTCAGATATTAAAAGAGCATAGAAAAGCTACAAGAACTCTTTATGAGTTTAAAGATATTCCTGGTGTATTTGATTTAGCATTCAACCGCTTTTTAGATAGTATTGAAAGTGATATGTCACTTACTGCAGATCAAAAAAAGGAAGCTAAAGAAAAATGGATTCTAGAAAATACAGAGATTGCACTTACTGATGAACTGTTAGAAAGAGAGCAAGAACTTATTGAAGAGATTGAAAAGATTAAAGCTCTTTGGCCTGGTATATTTAGCTCTAAAGCTAATGACTTACGAGGCTTAATTAAAGATATATCTTCAGGTTCTCTAGATAATAACAATCAGATTGACGCTACTGAAATAGAAGATAAAGCTCAGGATGCTGTACGCAAGCTTGAGTTAGAAATCTTAAAAGAAAAAGGTGGTGAGCTTACAGCTAAGGGTTTTACTAAAGCTGAAGCTAGAGAGTTATATGAAATGTATAATGACAAATCTAAATTTGATTCTGTACGCTATAGAGAGATAATGGCTAATAAGATAACAGATCCAAACTTAGAAGCAAGTTTTATTAAACTAGGACAGTTATACAAAGAACTTCAAAGTATTAAAGCTAAGAGCTATACTAGCTACTATGTTGATACATGGCAAGAGCACCTAGATAGAATTAAAGAAGAAGGTGAAAGCAATCCAGCTAGTCGTATATTTAAAGCAGGTGCAAGCATATTTGACTTTGATATTCTTATGGATGAGGGAGTGTTTGAGGTTACAACTTCTGATATCAATGTGATATTAAAAGATGAGCCACTTATGAATACACTTTTACAGGATAAGTTATTTGCTAAATGGTTTAATAGAAATCACATAGGAGAAAAAAGAACTACAGAAGTAATTCCAGGTGTTAAGCAAGAGCAAATGATTTATAGACCAACTTCAATTTGGTTTAATAAAACAGCTACTGCAGATAAACTAAAAAGAACTACGCTTACTACGGGTGAAATTATTTACCGAGTTCCTAAAAGAACTAAGTACAAAAGTATTGAGTTTAAAGAGAAAACTGAAAAGATACCTGGTGTTACTGTAAGTGCAGTTAATGAAGAGGAATGGTTGCCAAATCTTGACATTAAAGAAATTGATGGGGAAAAGAATCCTTTCTTAAATGAAAGATACTTTGAACTAATGAACTCTAGAAACAAGAATCGTATTAACTTCTTGAAAGTTTTAACTGACTGGCATTTAGGTACTCAGCAAGATTTAGGTGCTGGTGCTCAGTTGGGTTATATGATTCCACGTTTTAATAGAGATAGTTATGATACCTTAACTTTAGCACTAAGTAAAGGCTTAGCAGCTGCAGGTAAAGAAAAGCTTCAAGATATATATAAGCTAGTCCGTCCACAGTCTGCAGAGGATTATCAAGAATATGGAGCTAACTATGATGTATCTCAAGTAGTACATGAAACTTCAGTAAATGAAGAGTTAACTAGAATCCCTATTTTAGGTGTAGCTAAATTAGAAAATGAGCGTGTATCAATGAACTTGCTACGTTCTCTTGTTCTTTACAGTAGTTCTGCAGTAACACATAAGATGTTAGTAAAGACTAGTCCATTAGCTCAAATTCTATTAAAGACTTTACAAGATCCTAATAGTGCAATAGATGATGCTAATAAATACAACAAGAACATCTTAAACTCACTGGGTAAAGTTGTAAATATCAAGAAGCCTCAAACAGAATCTAGATATAAATCTAATAGAGAGAAAGCTGTAACGGCGTTATATGATACTCACTTCTTAGGTAAGAGATGGGCTGAGAGCTTATTAGAGCAAGGTGCTCCACAGACTATGGCAACTGCTAGAAAGGTTAGTCAGTTTATGTCTTCAATGGCTTCTACGTCATTCTTTGCATTTAACTTAACTTCTGCATTAAAGAACCGTTTCGCAGCAATTATACAAAACTATACAGAGGCTGCTGCTGGTGAGTACTTATCTTTTAGATCTCTTAAAAAAGGTAAAGCTATAGCGGCTAGAGCTATTGTACAAATGAGTTCTAGCATTTATCATAGAGGTACTAAACCATTAAATGTTCAGATATCTGAATTGTTTAATGTAGGTGAAAGTCTTAATAAGTCTGCTGAAGGTTTATATAGAACTTTAGGTAGAGATGCGGCATCAGGTTCATGGAGTCAATCAGCTAGAAAATTCTTAGAGATGAATGCATCTTTAGAAACTCTATATGGGATGATGCACTTTCAAAAAGTAAAGCTTAATAGTGGTGAAGAGATTCCATTGTACGAAGCATTTCGTATAGTAGATGGTAGTTTAGCTATGCGTCCTGATGTTGTAGATGAATGGCAGATGGAAGGTCAAGAGTTCAAAGATTTTAAAATAAGATTTCAAGGTGTCTTTGATAGACTACAGGGTAACTACAATAAGCTTAGACAACCACAAGCAAATAGATACTTGCTCTTTAATCAGGCATTGTTTATGAAGAAGTTCTTTATATCAATGTATCAGAGAAGATTTGCAGGAGCTATGAATCCGTTAGGAGTAAGAATGCAAGCTGACTTAGGTGATTACCAAGGGGGTTACTATGTAACTAGTGCCCGCTATATGGGAAGACACTTAAGAGACTTTGTAAGAAATGGTAAAGGAATCAATGGTGTAGACCTATCTGCGGATCCACATGAAGCTGCAGCTCTTAAACGATTAGGTATGGACTTGGCTTTACAGTTTGTATTAGCACAGATGATACGTCTACTATTAAGTAGTTTGTTTGACTATGATCCAGAAGATGAACAAAGAAAGTCTAAGTCTAAATTAAGACGTGCAACTGGAGCATTACCCTTCTTAGGTGTATCGGATGATAGAAACTTTAACTTGGTCAACTTTATGACTATTCATAGCATCAACCAAATGATGCAAGTTCAGTTAGAAGCTTCAACATTTAACTTACCTGGTGGAGGTTGGATTGGTATGGGTGGTTATAGCTCTTTATTCTTAGAAGGAAAGAGTTTATTAGATGACCCATTTACAGCTATTCAACCATCCTTTGGCAGAATCTATACAGTATTTGATCAACTACAATCTGCAATGACTGGTGAGAGTACAGGTTTCTATACTAGAGATGTTGGTCCAATGTGGTATCAGAAAAAAGGTTCTGCTAAGTGGCTTAATGAGTTCTTCCAAATATTTGGTGGCGGTGGTCTAAAAGATTTAGATCCTGCAAGACGCTTAGAGTCTACAATGCAACAGAGGATAATGAAAGGTAGAGCTTAATATCTACTAAATAAGTGAAGAGGGGTTTTTATAAGCCCCTCTTTTTTTGTATTTTATATATATAAGAACCAACTCTTTACAACATGTTTAATAAATTAAAATTAACAGTTATGAGGTTCACTCAGATATTTAAAGATGAGAACGACTACAATGAAAAAACAATCATTGGGTTTATGTCATTTGCCGTAATGGTAATCTTTGCAGTAGTAGACTTGGCTACAGGTTATGTAGGAAAAGACTTAGTAATTAATGAAGGCATATACAACTCTTTTGTAATAATTACATTGGGTTCATTTGGTATTGCCGGACTAGAAAAATTTGCAAAGAAATAATGGAATTAGAAGTATTAAGAATTAGTAGTCAAGCTGACTCTACTAACGGAATTTTATTTGATGTTACAGAAGGAAGAAGATTTTTATGCTATACTCTTGAAGATGAGCATAGGGAAACAAAAGTTATGTCTGAAACAAGAATCCCTGCTGGAACATATAAGATTACACTGCGGACTGTAGGAGGCTTTGATGCACGTTACACGAAGAAGTATGGGGAAATGCACAAAGGAATGTTATGGGTACGTGATGTGCCTAATTTTGAGTATATCCTTATACACACTGGTAATACTGACGAACACACTGCTGGGTGTCTCCTTGTTGGTAGCAGTCAACAAGAGAATCTTAGCAAAGGCGATGGTTTTATTGGTGCAAGTGGTACAGCATATAAAAGAATTTATCCTCCAATTGCAGCAGCTTTGGAAGCGGGTGAAGAAGTAACAATCACATATATAGATTACGATACAGTTTAAGTTATGGCAAAGCATGTTAATACATCTGCTTATCAAGCAGTAAGCAAAAGCAGACCTGGTGTTCATAGTAAGAACAACAACAGTAAAAGTAAAAGCTCTAGAAACTATAAGAAGAAGTATAGAGGTCAAGGCCGTTAGTTATGAAAGATTTAATTAAGAATACTACAGATACTAAAATGGTATACTTGTTAATGTCACTTGTGTTATTAGCGGGATTACTGTTTAACTCTTGGGGTGTTGTCTTGTTTGTAGTTATTATGCTACAGGTAGGTGTATGGACAGGGTTCTGTCCTAGTAAATGGTTCTTTGGTAAATGTGGTTTTAAGAAAGCAGATCTGTAATGAATGCTTTAGACGGGATATCTTTACGTAGTAGAATATGTTTACTATGTGCTACTCTTATTATGGTAACGTTCTTTGTATTTAAAACGTTAGTAGTATTCCGTTACATACACCACTCAACCTTTACTCACTACTTTGAATGGTTATCTGTCATAGCCTTTATGCCTCCATTCTTTATAGTAGTACAAGAATTTTTAGCTAACAAGGCTGAGGTAAAGAAAGATCTCAGTAAGAAGAATATCTACCTAGAGCACGCAGCAAAGATTATACGTCATGATATGCATTCAGGTATCAATACCTATCTACCAAGAGGTATTAAGTCATTAAAGCGTAGGCTTACTGATGATGATATAAAAGATCTTAAGATTACATCACCGTTAAAATTAATTGAAGATGGTTTACACCATGCTCAAAAGGTATACTCTGGTGTATATGAGTTTACTAACCTGGTAAAAGAGAATGCTCAGCTTAATACATCTGACTGTAATGTAAAAGAAATATTAGAAGACTATTTAAAACTAACCGCTTATAAAAACCAAGTTGTTTTATCTGATGATCTTCCAACAGGATTGCAGATTAACGAAGCTCTATTCTGTACAGCTGTGGATAACTTTATCCGTAATGGTTTAAAGTATAATGACAGTGGTACTAAATGGGTTAAAATATATCTAAAAGCAGAGTACCACACTGGATCATTTATTGTGATAGAAGACAACGGAAGAGGTTTAAGTGCTGAGGAGTTTATACATCTCAGCCAACCTTATGCACGTAAAGAAGGTCAGAAAGAATCTGGCACAGGCTTGGGTCTAAACATATCTATAGAGATATTAAAAGAGCACGGCTTCAATGTGTTTGCTAAAAAGAAAAAAGAAGAAACAGGTACAAAGGTTTATATAAAAATTTAGAAGATGATAGATACGTTAATGCTTATAGATGATGAAAATCTATTCCACTTGGTGTTTGAAGATGCTTGCTCCATGTTGGATATAGCATTATCAATAGAGTCACTAGACAGTAGTGATGAAGCAGATAAGATGTTTAAGAGTTGGTTTCCAGATAATGGTGAAGAAAGACCTCAGTGTGTCTTTGTTGATCTAAATATTATTGGTTCTAGCTTTGATGGTATAGAAATGATACGTAAAATTAATCAGGACTATGGTAACGGTTGTGTTATTGGGATTATTTCTAGCAGTTCAGATCAAGATGAAATTGAAAAAGCTAAAGCCGTAGGTGCTCAGTTTTGGATTATTAAGTCTGATGACATTGAACCAAGACTAGAAGAGTTTCATAAAGACTATGAAGGGTATGTAAGCAAGACTAATTCATTTAAAGTATACCGATGAGAATAATAAAAGAGTTTAGAGTTGCAATTATATTCTTTCTGTTATTAGCTATAGCAGGTTTAATTGTACAGCATAATAAAAAGGGTTATGTAACTACAGGCAACCCTGATAACAGCTATTTAGATAGTACTAGAGTATATTGTTGCGGTGATTAGTTCTAAGGATACAGTCAAAGAAGCTATACTTAAAGCCAAGTCTAAGAAAGTTTTTATAGAAGGAAACTTTGTTAAGCTGTTGGCTAAAACTACTGATGATGAAGTTAAAGACTACATTGAGGAGTGTAAAACAAAAGACTTAGCTCAAAGACGTAAGCGTTTAGATATTACTAAGCAAGTACAGGCTCAAAATAAAGAGCTTGAAGAAGCTAACAGATTAAATAAAGACCTCTTATTAGACCTACAGAATAAGATGGAAGAACTGGAAGAAGCTAAAAAAGCTGCTGAAAGTTTAAGAGATGAGGCTCTGAGTGACTTAGAAGTCATGCAAAAGAAAACTCAGTTTGAGTTAGTAGGTATTATTGTAAAGCTTGCACTGGCTGTTATAGTTGGGGTAGGTGTTACAACATCAGTTCTTTACATGTTTGTTTTGTACCAGGGTTATGATTCTAAGATAATAGAGAGTACCTGGTCCAATTTATTTGGTATATTGTTAACTAATTCATTTAGTATAGTTGGTACCATCATGGGTGTCAAGTATGCTACAGAAAAAAACTAATTATGGCAGCAGCTAGATCTCATGAAGATGAGGTATTTAAAGCAAAGAGAAGACCTAAAAATCCTATTAAGTTCAATATAAGTTTAAATGAAGAGCAGAAACATGCAAAAGCAGAAATACTTGAAAACCCAGTCACTGTCTTACAGGGCATGGCAGGAAGTGGGAAAACTTTGGTGGCAGTTCAAGTTGGTTTGGATCTCTTATTTACAAAGCAAATTGAAAAGATCATTATCACCAGACCAACAGTGGCCAAAGAAGACATTGGTTTCCTTCCTGGAGATATCAAGGAAAAGATGGATCCGTGGCTTGCTCCTATATACCATAACTTGTACTTACTATACGATAAAGTTAAGATTGATAAGTGCGTTGAAGAAGGGCAGATAGAGATTGTACCTTTTGCATTTATGCGGGGTAGAACATTTACCAATGCTTTAATCATTTTAGATGAAGCACAGAACGTTACCATGAATCAAATGGAAATGATGTTAGGACGTTTGGGTAAAGGTAGTACCATGGTTATCTGTGGTGATCAAGCTCAGATTGATTTGCGTAATAAGAAAGAATCTGGCTTTGGTTTCTTATATACACTAGAAGCACAGGTTAAAGGATTTAAAGTAATTACATTAAAAACAAACCATCGTCACGAAATTGTAGAACCTATACTTAAGGTATACGAAAATTATAGATAATGGATTGGAGCGTTTTACTTATTGCTCATTGGCCTCATGATAGATTTGCTTTTGGTTTTGAAGGGCTCTACGCTAATGAAGAGATACCTTTTGATACCTATCAGATCTTTTTAGGCATCTTCACAATAAGAATTGATATAGAGTATAAAGACAAAGAAGAAGGTTCTTAGGCCTTCTTCTTTGTAGTACTATTGTTATTCATAACAGTATGAAAATTACATGCGTCTGATTTAATCTGCAGTGTGTAATGACAAATTATTAGGGACTCTTACACATAGACTGAATAACCTTCATTCCCTGTAGCAGCAGAGAATTTTTATACGCAACACCCTTAGTGTTATTTTGATGACTTTATTATAAAGTATAATACAATTCCGCAAGCTAGTGCTCCCATATCTCTGAAGTTTGATTTCTTCAAAGATAGTAAACTTTTATAGTTTACAAAATAAAATCTTCTACATTCATATCAACTACGCTTAGAACTTCTAAGGTATAGTCTTCTATACCATTGTCTTGCATTAGTTTACGAACGTAAATTTTCATTTTAGCATCTGCTTCATTGACATCTCTAGCTCTAACGATGTAGCTATTAGCAGATTTGTCATCTCCTACAAAAGTCTTTATTCTGACTCTAAAGTACTTTCCGATATTTTCTTCACTCATTGTTGGATTTCTTTAAACATTGCTTCTAAGAGTATAAGATAGTTGATAGTATCTCCTATCTTCTCATTCATAAGTTCTTTTGTTGGTGGCATTCCTGTTACCTCAAAGTCTGTTACCATTCTTCTTACAGAGTACAGATGCTTTACCATTAGCTCCCAACATACGGATGGACCGGTTTTATGTAGGCTAAAGTCTGCCTGCTCTCTA
>Ga0206131_10001141_pt1 | contig 34833 bp, 52 predicted proteins | sample Helgoland_Spring_FD_148636 | JGI IMG/M metagenome (GOLD analysis project Ga0206131, IMG submission 148636) | Pelagic subsurface seawater microbial communities from Kabeltonne, Helgoland, North Sea - Helgoland_Spring_Bloom_20160517_1 | ecosystem: Environmental > Aquatic > Marine > Epipelagic ... | reverse complement strand
TGTCATCGAATCTCCTGTTGCCGCCTCTGTCATCGAATCTCCTGTTTCCGCCTCTGTCATCGAATCTCCTGTTTCCGCCTCTGTCATCGAATCTCCTGTTTCCGCCTCTGTCATCGAATCTCCTATTTTCTTCGCGATTATTTGATAAAAATTTAAATCGTTCACTGACTTGGTGATTATCATTTGTATTATTGTTTTTTAAAGCATTGAATCGTTCACTAACTTGGTGATTATCATTTGTATTATTGTTTTTTAAACCATCGAATCGTGTATTTTTCTTTACTGTTCCAGTTTTTTTTTTTAAAAACACATTACTATTTTTGTCGGATGTTTTTTCCTTTATGGTTTCTTTATCATCAAAGTTTGGTTTTAAACAACTAAATCTATTTGACTTCTTCATACTTTATATTATATGAATGATTTATTTATATATGTTAATTTCAATTTAATTATATAAAAAATATTAAAGAGATTAAAATAGATAATTTGGGGAGGTGGCTTATTAAAATGACTCTTAACAGCAATTATTTATTATTTCTACGATTTGAATAGCCCTATTAAATTAGTTTTTACAGGAGTCAGTAATTAAATTGAATTATAATTGTTTTTTATTTTAGTATTAAATGAACATTATAGAGATTTATACTATTATGGAAAATATGAATCTAAAAAATTCAAATGATATCGAAAAGGTTTTGGATAATAATAAACATTATCCTAGTATTTGTATACCTAAACTGGATTCGTCTATAACAAAAAATGATATTTTTGACACGTTAGAAAAATATCATTTGGGTAGGATAATAAAAATTGACTTGATAAAAATGGGTGGTTATCAAAAGGGTTTCGTTCATTTATTATGGAATGATATAGACCGTTCAAAATATATAAGGCGATTGATTTTAACAAATAAAAATTTTAAAATAATATATCATGACGTGGGATGGTTTTGGAAGTGTAGTGCAAGTATTTCAAAAAAAAATTTACCTAAAATCTACTAACCATATGAATTCTTTTACTTCTTGAAAACTTTTTTTCCTTTTATATGATGCGATACCTTTGAGTTTATTATATGTTTTATGTTCAATGGGTATTTTATATACAATTCCGTGCTTTATTAAAATATCTTCTAAATCTTTGATTGGTATAATCCCTGTATTGTTATAAGACAGTAATAAAAATTTAGTTTTTATTTTTGTGTGTTCTATTAATTTTATAAAACTATTTTTTGCTTTTGAAAAACTGCACCAAGGCGATTTAATCCAGTTTTTAGGTTGTCCTCTATTTGTATCTGGTATATCTATTGATGTATCCCAATTGTTGATAATATCCAATAAAAAATAATATATATTATATGGATGTTTATTATATGGTGGGTCATAGTATATTAAATCTACTGGTTCAATATTTTTAATCCATTCGTTTGTATCTAATTGTGTTATTATTGGTTCGGCACCCGTATCTAATAACAATGGTTCTTGTATTTTTATTTCTCCAGTAATTCTTTTTATGTCTATATTATTTTTTCCTCCAAACATGCCTATTTTTTTATTTTTATCTTTAAAAAATGCCGAAAATTGTCCGTTTGTATTGTTGTGTATGGATGATTCAACTAATAATGGTGCTAATAAAAAGGAACGATATTTATCTTCAACGAAATTATTTATATAAGTCATTGCTCTATCTATTCGACAAGCGTTATTTTTTGTAAAAAAAACTCTTTCCCCTTCTTTTATATTTTTATCATCGTTTGCTGCCCAATATTTGCTTATAAAAAAATCACAAGACATTGGTTCAAAATTGGCGAAATTGTATCCTAACATGAATTGATTACATACATCAATATGGTGTTTTATTTTATTTTTATCACTGTCTGTTAAAGATGATAAATTAGTTAAATAACATTCATTTAAAGTGCGTGAATAACCAGCTATATCATTTACATATAATTTTTTGCACCTTGTTTTTAATAATCTGCTAACAACACCGGTTCCTGAAAATCCTTCACCCATCGTTGTTAATTTCTCTCCAAAATCATTTTCAATAAGGGAAATTATATCATTAATATTATTGATAAGTTTTCTTTTATTTCCCATGTATGTTAATATTTGTTTTTGTAAATATATATTTTTCTCTGTTTTTTTCATATATATTAATATAAATAATTATAAATAAAAAAATAAACTAATCGTGGACTAGTTTATTGTGTATTTTTTAAAGTCGATTATCGTTAAGTTTTTTAAGTTGTATTGCATTATACGTTTGTAATTCTATATAACCTTCTCTAGCGTCATAATAAATATGATTTTTATTTATAATTTTGCCTGGTAAAAACTCAAACTCTGTTAAATCTGATGGAAACAATATACCATTTCTTTTTGATAAATAATAAGCCACTCTGTTTTTGGTTGCATTTGATGCCGGATTATACTTTCCTATTTTTACATGAAATTCAATAATTGTTCTGTCGATTGTTAAATCTACTTCTGTGTTGTGTGCTTTTTTTAGATGCCGTTGTAATAATATTTTTTGTGCAAATCCTCTACAGCAGTTATCGTGTGGGCATTGAAATGGTCGTTTAGATTCAGGTGTATGCTTTGCCATTATATGATTTTTTAAAGTAATTTTTGGTCCCGTTGAAGAATAATTGCAATGTGGGCATTGGTGAACAATTTTTTTTGTTTTTTTATTTTTTCTATAGTATTGTGTGTTGTAAGCTATTTTCATAATTTGTAATATAATCAAGTATATTATTAGAATATTAACTTCAATTTAAAAATTATATATATATTTTTGGAACCCTAATTATAGAACTAATTAAAATATAAATTGAAGTTATATGGATCTTACATGCAATAGATAGTTCCCAAACAACAAGTCAAGTCAAACAAGTTTTCAAACAATTCAAACCAAAATGTCAGCAAAACAAACTTCCCAAAAAAATTATTTCCAAGAAAATTCCAACCCAAACAATGGTGTAAGCCTATGTATTCCTCGCGTGTTTCCCAACTTCAAGTGGCACGACGTGAAGAAGGCAATGGTAGAGACAGGTATGGGTTTTGTAGAGCGTGTTGACCTTATTCCAGTGTGGAAGAATGGTAAGGTCGCTTACAAACGCGCCTACATCCACTTCAAGGCGAAGAAGTGGAATATGCGAAACCATCGTGAAACCTTAACTCATCTACAAAGTGGAGGATACGTAGAGATTATGTATGATGAGCCGTGGTTCTGGAAGGCGTCTATCAGCAATGTCAAACGACCTGCTGAAGGTCCTAAGGCAAAGGATGCAAAGGTTAAGGTTTCGATGGTGCCGCGCGTCAAGCGCAAGGAGCGTCTAGACCTATCAGAGCGTAAGCCGTCAGCTGACGATCTCGATGAGGGTGAGATAGCAGAGGATAAGACTGGTGTAGTAGGCGAAGACCCTATCGCTTCTAGACGAGCAGAATTCGCTTATAGCGAAGGTTATGTTCCTGACGGCACGGGTGGTTTTGTCGCCACAGAATGGGCTACGGATGAACAGGTAGCAAACCGTGTGGAGAACTGGAAGGAGCTTAGCTCAATGTAAATAAATAGAACACTTAGTATATCAACTTTTATAAAAAACGAAAAATAGAAAAACAAATAAAAAGGAAGACAGGAGATAGCTTTTTTTTATTATCAGAAACAAGATGAAATAATTAAATTGAAGTTTATCAATTATTACATGTGTCAATTACTCTCAATATGAAGTTAACAATCTTTACTCTCGCTGTTTTCACGCTCTTCGTTGGTGTAAATGCCAGTTCCTATCAGAATGGTTTTATAACCGGTATGATGGTTGAAAAGGCTATGCCCAAAGAAAAAAAAGAATATATTAAATATAACACTGTCATTATCGACACAAGTTTATTTGAATTTCCACAACAAAAAACACCGGTGTGCCGCCCTATCGAAGTGAAGGAGGTGCGATATAAAAAAATTCCCTTCGCTGTAAAACTGATTTCTACGTTTCTAATGCTTCTGGTCCTATACGTTGTTTGTAAAGCTTGTTCAAACGACCCTGAATTTGGCGAATTTATGTTGGGGTATTTCGTTGGACAAATGGTAGAACAAATGTTCAACGACGATTAGACGATACAATATCGATTAAAATTATAAAATAAAGACAGGAGATAGCTTTTTTATTTAATATAATCTCTCCATATATATATAATGACTGACTTACAAACAGGTGATTTATTATTATTCGTTTCTGATAGTAGTAGTTGGTTTTTTCGCTCACTATCCAATATGATTTCGTGGGGTACACATAGTAATTATACACATATTGCTATGGTTTTACGAGATCCTGTTTTTTCTGATATGCCACCATTAAAAGGATTATATGTATGGGAAAGTAGTTGGGAGGGAAAACCAGACCCCCAAGATGGAAAGATTAAATTGGGTGTTCAAATAACACCTTTACAAGAAATTTTAGAAGCTTACAAGGATAAAGGACATGTATTTTTAAGAAAATTAAAAAGGAATCTACATCATCATTGTCCAACGTGTTGTCAAACGGTAGACCATTTATTTACCAAAGAAAAATTAGAAGAGATACATACTATAGTGTATGATAAACCATATGATATTGTTCCTAGAGATTGGATAGAAGCTTTTTTTCATATAGATAGTGCACCACAAAAAACAAGTCGTTTTTGGTGTGCAGCATTAGTAGGATATATTTATACAAAAGTTGGAATTTTAAAACCGGAAACAGATTGGAGTATATTGACACCTAATGATTTTTCATTAAGTGGAGAGAATTTGGATTTTAAGAATGGAAATGTTTTGGAAGATGTTATAAAAAAAATAGAATAATATTTAAATATAGAATATTTATTTATACTATATGAAAAGTATTTTTAGAGGGGCGATTGATTTGGTAGAAGAAAAAAAAAATACCTACACATTTATTTTAAAAGATAAAGAGTATCAAGAATATTTTGAAGCAATAAAACAGTTTGTAAAAGTAAATGTGGAGAGAAAAGTAGCATTTCAATTTGAAGCGGAAACACTTATAACTTTAAAAGATTTCTTGAAAAGAGAAACAACTTTGTCTTATAACGAATGTTGTTCATTATTTTTAGATATAGGTGAACAATTGAAAACTTTATCGGAATTGGGCAAGGGCTATTTAAGCATTGATTTTGAAGACATTATTTTTATAAAATCAGATGAAGATAATATTTCTATGATATTTTTAAATATTGATGAATCATTTTTGGTAAAAAACAACGTTTTAGAGGTTTCAAAACCCTACAAAAAACACGAGTATTTCTCTCCACAAATGAAATTAATAACCCAAATCCCAACGAATATAAATTATACACAAAATATATTTTATAGTTTATCTATGATTGTTTGTAATTGTTTAAATTCTATAAAATTCGATTATAGATATGACGATTATAAAAAACATTTGGATTGTATTTTAGAAACAAAATTATATTGGGCTTTATTGAGGTGTTTAAACGATGAACCCGAAGATAGATTTTATTTGTTTATTTAATTTCTCTTTATAATATAAATGTCAAATAGAATAAGAAAAATGAAATCAAAGGCAATGCAAGCACCAGGCACAACAAATAATGGATTTTCATCGGGTGGACAGGGCTCCAATATTCTTTCGAGAAAATATAAATCAAATAACAGGTTGCATACTGTAAATTATAGTGGACAAGGACCACGATTAACTATGACCAATCGAGGAGTAGTAAATCAAACGTGTTGTGCAAATACTACAACCGTTTCAAAACCAGTTGTGCATTATTCTTATAGAACCTATATGCAAAAAAAATACAAAGGATGTTATGATATTTCGGGAGGAAGTAAATGTGATATTGGTGATAATGCTATTTATAAAAGAATATCTGACATTGGACGAGGTGGGGGTAGTGAATTTTATTTGGAAAACAAAAAGGGAAAAGTATTATTAGCAGAGAATCAAGCGTGTAGTGCGGCTTTACCGACAAAAATAAATACTAAGATATCGTGTCCAAAAGATTGTAATAATGGAATTATTGTTGATGCCGGACGTATTAAATCAGACTTTGTTAAAAACAGTAATATTTCAATAGGAAAATTACATCAAAAATCATATTCTCAACTGATGGCTGAAAAGAAACCAACCGTTACTAAAACCTTACCATTCAATTATGCATCCATGCATACAATGATAAAAAAAGCAAGAAGAACTTGTGGCAATCAAAATTATGAATCGGCGCCAGCAAAAATAAATTTACAAAAACATGTGTAAATAATTAGTAAATGGATTTAAATGTTATATGATTTAAATCTATTATAATGACAAAGTGGGTTTTACGCGTTAAAGTAGTAGGAGACAATGAGGAATTAAAAGAATTATATCAAAAACAAATTGATAAACAAGTAGACATGATGAAACACAACTATTTTCCGGATAGTGGATTTGATGTATATTGTCCCGATACATGGAGGGGACGACAAACTAAATTAATTGATACAGGAATACAATGTAGTTTGTATAAGATTAAAGAAAAGGAGGGAGGAACCTGGTCAAAACCCAGTGCATATTACATGTATGCTCGTTCAAGTATTTATAAAACGGGATATCGTTTAGCCAATAATGTTGGTATCATAGATAGTGGATATCGTGGAAATTTAAAAGCAGCTATGGATTGTATTCATCAATATTCTGTTTTGGAAAAAGGAAAACGATATTGGCAGTTATGTACTCCTACATTAGAGCCGTTTGATGAAGTTGTTTTAGTAGATGAATTGGACGATACTGAAAGGGGTAGTGGTGGTCATGGTTCAACTGGAAAATAAATTTGGATAGCGTTTTTTTATAATTTTATTACATAAATCGCTAAACTCTATATAATTTGGTATATTTGTATGTCGTCTTTTACATCTAGGACAACAATGTATATAAAACTCATGAATATATTGTCTTTTTTTAACGACTTTGAAAAATATCTCTTTGGATGTAAATTCTCTACATTGGATACAGGCTTGTATCCATCCTTCTTTTGGTAGGTCTGAAAAATTATATATATAGTGTTGTTTAATATTCATAACTATATATTGTAAATATTTAGAAGTAAAAAAATAATCGCACCAATTTATATATCGAAATGGTTAAGAGAAAAAATAAAAATAAAAGAAATAAAGGTGGAGCTACGTTTAGTGATACGGGGATATCATCAGGTGAATCTCCCATGAGTGTTGTTGCAAAGGATGATACTTTACAAAAAGTTACTAGAACTATTGGAACAGTTGTAGATAAAGCCAAAGAAAAGATACAACAGGCTGTTTTGACTGGTGGTCGTAATAAACGACAAAAAGGTGGTGATTTAAAAGAAGATTTAATAGGTAAACCGGTAGGCAAGGAAACGTGTCATATGGATATTAGAAAACAACAAAAAGGCGGCAATAAAAATAAATATCAAGGTTGTGGTGGCGATGTATTTAAGGGATTATATGGTGGTTCAAAAAATAAATCTAAACATAGTACAAAAATGCGTAGAACACGAAGACGTGGAGGTAGTTCATATCATATGAAAAAAAAAAAGTCTCACGACCATGAAAATCCTGATGGGTCTACTTATGAAGAAGGACAATTTCGTGGTGAAAGTGCAACTTATACAGAAATGCCTAATAAACCATCTTCAGGACCTATGGAAAAAATAGCAGGAAAACGCCGTAGAAGACGTAGAACCAAACGTAGAACAAAACGTAGAAAAAGTAGGAGACGTAGAAAATCACGCCGTAGATCACGCCGTAGAAGACGATAAATTTAATTAATATAATTTTAATTATAAATTATATTAACTAGCAGTAGATAAACAGCTATAATTAGGTTTATCTGTATAAAGGTATATGTAAGGTATTTCCGGGTGTAAATATCATTGTTTTATTAATCGAAATCCGCAGCAAGTTGTTGAGCGATATAGGCTTGAAGCGCACTGGTAAGCTCTATGATAAGTTTCATTGCTTTTATTGCGTCATTTATATTTAAAATGTCATTTATATTTAAAATGTTATCTTCATTCATATCTCCTGTATTCATTATTATTAACTAAACAAATTATAATAAATTTCGATTATTGTAATTTCAAAATTTATTTTATCTAAAAAAACCTTTGTTTACTAATGTGTAATGCGAACTTATCAAGGACCCTAAAATAGCCCAAGACGCAATATCTCTCCAATCTGTATTGTTTGGAAAAACCATACCACCCATGAGAGTTGCTGCACTAGCACCAATTCCAATAATAGCAGATGCCTGAACTAAACTTGAGAAATGAGGAATATTCATATATGTTAACAACATATTTCTTTTTTGTTATAAAGTATTTATGTTGTGGTTGTTGGCGAGAAATTATTTGAATAGATTACGCCAGTGCCTTTTTTTTAGTGCATATTTTTTAGTTCTTTTTTTTCTTCTATAAGCTTTTTTTTTCCTGGTTTTTTTGGTGATTTTTTTTTTTCTAGTATATTTTTTACCACCACCGGCTGCCGCCGAAGTAACTCGATAATTTACAATGGGACTATTAATGTGTAATGCTGGTTTTATTTCTACTTTTCCTGTGGCAGGTATTTTTAAAACGGGTAATGTCATGTATTGTTCACATGAATTATAATATTTTTTTACTCTTTCTACTTCTCCAAATTTTAATAATTTTTTTACTATTTCATCGGGATTTCCTGTTTTTTCACCGGCACGACTGTAAGCGAGTTTTTGCATTTTATCCACCCATTTTTCAGGATTTGCCCCCAATCGTCTGTATAATCTAGCCAATGACATTTTTCTCATTAGTCCTCTAAAAAACAATATTTTGCTTATTGTATTATTTTTTAATGATTCAATTGAGTCATTTGCTGGCATTACAGGTCCGGCTGCTAATTCTGCTATAGTTAATTGTGCTCTATTCATATAGGAAGAACAATAAAAGTTATGTTCATTTTCTCTTATTTGATTAGAGTTTCGCAATGCAATGCCTAATTTTTGTGCTTGTAAAATACCTAATGGTGTTAAACAACTATCTAATGGTCTTTGTAATGGATTTCTGTTTCCTAATTTAAGCGGTGCATTATGAAAGGCATTTCCGTGTCGTATGATATAAATATGCATATTAGTTTTGGATAATATGTCTGAAAAAGTATTTAATAATTCTTTTTTAAATTTGATAATACCATTTTTATTGAATGGTTTGTCTGAGTTTTCATCTCCTGCTTGGTTGGATTCTTCATCTATTTTTGTATCTTTTGTAATATAATTGCCATCTTTATCTGGAAAACCTGAAAATATACATTCGATGGCGACTTGTTGTGAAGTTAATGTTATTTTAACACAAGAGCAATTTGCAAAATTTGTTTTTGTTTTTTTGTTAAGTAATTTTTCAAATATAGTTTTTTTAATTCTATTATGGTGTGTGGCTAAATAAAAATTTTGTGTTTTACCAATTTCTGTTTGACTTAAAGATTCCATTCCTATATTTATATTTTGTATAAATCTACAAAAAGATTCCCAAAATGTATTAAATGGTATTTTCCCAGTGAAGGAATCTTGTAAATCTTTTCCTGTGAATTGTAATATGTTATTGTATGTGCATACGGGGTCTCTTAATGCGGTTTTATTTAGTCCAGAGCATTTATTTGTTAAATATCCTACTTTTTTACTAAGGTCAAAAGATAGCATGTCTGATTTACATTTTTTAAATCTGGTTGTTTGATTTACCTTATCCATTGCATTTGTTTCATGTGCTCCGGGTATTATATATATATAGTCGTATAAATCTTGTATGGTTAAATTCAAATTTGTTTGAGACATTGTGTATATATATATTCATGTTATAATAAGTTTATAATAAGTTTATAATAAGTTTTTGAAAAAACATATTATAAAGACTAAATGTAGATTTTTTATCTACGATATTAGATATTCGGACAGTCTGAATCGAACAGACGACAATTTGATTACACAGTCAAATCGCTTTACCAAATGAATTATGCCCGATGGTAGTGCTGTTAGGAGGTCCTATCTTTCCTAGTAGTCATATGTCTTTCCATAAGTCATCGAGGCTTTCCCCAAAGTCAACTTCAACTATTATAAAACCCTGCCTATCAACCACCAACCCAATGGTGTATACGTGATATTCGAATTAAATATTAGAGAAACAATTTCTAAGCAAAATTATAATCGCTGTGTCCTAACACGGTAGTGCAATTTTTGATAAAAAATTACTAAAAATAAACAAGCTTGTTTGAGTGATTGATATTAATCATCGACTTCTTGATAGCTAAGATTAACTTAATAATTCTCTGTCTATCATTAATACAAAGTCTCATATATCAAATATTCCGGATAATATTATATATATGGCCATTGCTCACATCTTAATAATAAGTTTGAATTCTAGATTCAAATAGGTTATACTGCCTATTCAGTATACAAAAAATGGTTTTCCGTAATCGGATGTTGTTTATGATAAGCATAAGTCGAACAACCTTTCGGGCTATAAGGGCGAAAACAACGTAGTCTTCAATTAAAAGTTTTAATTAAGAAATAATTTGCTGTAATGATGTGATTTTATTTTGCTGGAACCATTTAAATATTCGATTTATGTATTTTGCTGTTCGGTTCCATACAAATTACTTTGGTGGTTAATCTTTAAGTTGTTTTAAACTATAATTTTGCAAAAATCATTTAAATAGTCTATAAATGATTTTAATAATTATATTATATATAATGTCTCAAAAAACGCAAGTAGAGAATATTGTCAAAAAAAAACAAGTAAATATAACAATTGAAACAGGCTCAGAGGAACAATTGGTTTTTAACAAAGCAATCAACATTTTAAAAGATAAATTAAAACAGAAAGATATTAGTGTCGAAAATGTAATGATAATTGTTCGAAATGCAATGGAAGTAGTTGAATCAACCCAAGTAAAAGGCGAACAACAAAAATATTTAGCAGTTAATTTGATAAAAAAAGTAGTTGTTGATGCACCCATATCCGATGAAAAAGAAAAATTACTATTAGATATGTTGAAAGAAGGGGTCATCGGGTCTACAATCGATTTAGTAGTAGCAGCTTCCAGAGGTCAATTAAACATTAATAAAGTACAAGAAGTTGTAATGACTTGTTGGGAATTTATTAAAAGTAAATTAAAAAGATAAATATTTTATATACTTTATAAAAAATATTTACATTATTCCTCCAGATTACCGTTCGCATAAACATGAGTCCATTCTCTGGCTATTAAATCATATTGAACTCTGTTTTCTATATATTGTTTTGCTATATCAGGAACTAGTGGGTCATCGGGATTTGGATCGCATAATAAACTACATATTGATAAAAGAACTTTCGAAATAGTTAATGCTGGACTCCATTGATCCTTTAAAATATCTAAACAAATACCTCCACCCATATTTACATTTGGATGATATATTTTGGTAATAAATTTACATTTAGGAGGCTTAAAAGGATAACGTGCCGGAAATTTAATACTTAATTTAAAAATACCTCCCTCATAAACACTCTTCTCTGGTCCCATTATGGTCGCTACCCATTCAAATATATCTTCATCTTTTGGACCAGCACTACAATATGCGGGAGGGTCTTGATACAAATCAGACAATTCTTTTTTTATTCTTTTAATAGAAGCCGAGGATGCCATATTAATAATTAATAAAAAAATGTTTTTAAGATAGTTTTATTAATATTTTATTAATATTATTATTACGCATACCAATTTCTATACATTAAACATTCACCCAGATTATCGTGTTTGAACCATTTTTCATGAAAATTTATTACTTCATTATTAGACCTCCTATCTATATTCATTCGATAATCATCGTGTGGTTTACCAAAAACCAAACTATAGGGTTCTAATTTTGTAATATACAAAGTGGGTCCTTTGAACTGTTTATTTAATTTCACATCCATATATTTTAACCGCAATGGTTTATCACATCCATTTTCTTCCAAAAGAATACTTTTTAATATAGGTATCTTTTTTATCATGTCTATGGTCATAAATATAACAAAACCATGATCAATAAATATTATATGGTAAATCCAATCAGAATAATTGAGTGGTTTATTTTTAGTGGTTGGAACAAAAGGTTCATCCCATTTCATTGGTCTTGATTCAAATCCATATTCAACACCTGTTAATCGTCTTACTAAAAATTCTAATTCTTGAATTGTGGGTAATTTTGATTTTTTTAAAGATAATTCTATATTCTCACGACAATGATCGCATTTTTTTAAACAACTACATTTATCTGGTTGTGTTGTTTCGAATTCCTTTATTTGGTCATAAATATATTGAATGTCAGGGTCTTTACTTGTCATTTTATAATTGATAAATGAAAAATAATATTTAATTCAATTTATTATTCATTATAAAAAGACAAATAATTTGGATTTTCTATATCGAGTTCTTCTTCCCCTCCTTGCTCATCTTTTAAATCATATTTTTTACAACAACCATAAAGAACTACGGCAATAATAATTGCATCCACTATATATAAACCTATTAGCATATAATTAGTGTTAGTAAATTATCATTAATATCTTTTTAAGACAAATAAAAAAAGGACTTTTATATACAGTTTGCCTTTTAGAGTTAGGAATAGAGGGTTTTTTATTTGTTTTTTGTTTTTTTTATTTTTAAAATGAATATTATATACTTACCACGCTGAGTTGTCGGTCATAGGGCGACCTAGACTGTCGGTAGTGAGAACTATTTCATCTTCGTTCTCGCTATCGCTATCTAAGGCATCAGCCCAACTACCAATGTAAGAAGGCACAGGACATTGATTGAAAACCTCATAAGCAGCCCTGTTTAAGGACACGCGCGCATCATATACGTCCTCGTGGCATTCTTCCTTAACTTGAGGAACTGACTTTGGGCGCCACGCGCTTTTACTACGCTTGAGCTTAAGGTATTCATCCTCCTTTGGATATTCGACGAATTCCGTGGTAGCAGAGCCTTTTTCATACTCTCTGGTTTCTGCTGCCGTAGGCTTCATTAGGGTGTCGCTATCATTGGCAAATGATACCCTAGGCTTCATAGGTGCATCGATTACTACCTTCGCCGACTTAGCACCCCACACACCCGTTGGCGCCTTAGGCTTAACTACCTTAGGCAACGCTATGTTATGGGTCGGAGACGGGCTGTCATCGCGGTCCAATGCTGCGAAGCTGTTAGCAGAATTTGTCCTTATCTCCCTTGGCACTAGAGGAGATTGCGCACGGTGGCGTCTAGGTTTTCTACGCTTTATCGTAGCAAATCCTTCGCTATCAACAGGCGCTTTTAAGAAAGCACCGAAATTGCGAGCGGATTGCTGTGGTCTACGCTTGTAAGGGTGTTGTGGGCGTCTGACCGATTTTCCGGTAGTATTGCCTGCTAATCGAACAGTGATGCGACGACCGTTGTTGCCTGATTGGCGACTTTGAGATTTTGCGAATTGAGACATAATAATTTTTTGAATTGTTTGTGTGTTATTCGTATGTTAACTTTGTTTGTGCTTTTGTAATAATTATTACATGTAAGATCAACAAAACTTCAATTTATATTGAATTTTATTATTTTTTAATTTATATTTTTTAATTTATATTTTTTACCCTAATTCTAACACCGTGTCGTTTTTCAAATTGAAATTTTCGCGAACTTACATGTGAATAAGTATACAATAATAATATCATAAAGTCGATAATCAACCTATCAAAAAGACAAACTTATACTAAGACACTACTGATAAAATGGATTTATCATACATGAATCTAGAGCCATTTTACCAATGGCTACAATCAGTCAACCTATCTACCAAACAGCATCAGATGTCTGGTTTCGAGTGGTGTATGAAAAATGAAATCAATGGTGAGCGTTTGGTCGGCGGATTTAAAGGGGGCATACTAGCGGATGAGATGGGATTAGGTAAGACCATATTGATGTTGGGGTCTATAATATGTAATCCATTGGAAAAGACGCTTATCGTATTGCCTCCCGCTCTACTTCAACAGTGGATAGATGCTATCGAGAAATTTTGCCCAACATTAGCTGGTGCTGTACACATATGGCACGGCAAAAAAGGCACAAATGATGATGCATTTGACAGGTGTATGTCAAATGAGGTGCGTGTCGTATTGACCACATACGGTATGATAGCCAATAGAAATATTGAACATTATGCCAGTGATTTGTGGTTGATGGAATGGGACCGCATTATCTACGATGAAGCTCATCATTTGCGTAATCACGATACTAACGCCTTTAGAGGCGCGCATAAAATGCACGTATCACAGGAAAAAATGCCAATATTTTGGTTTGTTAGTGGAACTCCCATTAACAACAAGCTAGGTGATGTTGTATCCCTACTAATATTAGCAGGTGTATCGCCTAGAGAATATTGTGTTCCTGATACGTTGTCGGAAATTATGGAAACGAAAATGTTGCGTAGAACAAAAGAGAGTGTAGGTATTGAAATGCCGAAATGTAATGAAAATATCATCGAAGTCGAATTTGACAGTAAAGCAGAGAAAAAATTTGCCAACGATTTGCATTCCACACTCTCATTCACTGCTGTGACAGAGGACAATATTGATGAGTGTATGGCATTCTTATCCGAACATTGGTTTGGTATGTTAACCAGGTCTAGACAAGTATGCGTATATCCTCAACTAGTCACACAAGTTTTGAAAAAGAAAAAACGCACCTTAAATATCGGTAAGGAAATCAATCTTGCAAAACTAAATGGTGTTAAAACGCATAGTAAATTATCGGCTGTTGTCAATAAGATAAAGGAAAATTCCTTAAACGGTAAAAACAAAATTGTGTTTTGTCATTATCGTGCTGAAATCGATAAGCTCGAAGAATTACTTAGTGATACGCTTAACGTTCATACACTAGATGGGCGCACCAGTAAAAAGGAACGCAACAATATCCTTAAAGACGATACTGCTGATGTATTGTTGATTCAAATCCAAACAGGTTGCGAAGGCTTGAACTTACAGCAATATAGCGAGGTTTATTTTACAAGCCCTCATTGGAACCCTGCTGTTGAAGACCAAGCTATTGCTAGAGCGCATCGTATTGGACAGACAAAAGATGTTGATGTATACCGATTTATTAGCAAATTACAGAGTGGTTTGACATTGGACCAATATTGTCGAAGCATTCAAAATGTTAAACGTGAAATACAAAGAAAACATATTAAAATTACAAACGAAAACTAAAAAAAACAAAAAATAAAAAAACAAATAAAAAACAACCCTATTTCCCTCTCAAAAAAGGCAACCTGTATATAAAAGCCCTTTTTTTATTGACGAGATGGTCTAAAACCGAAACTAGGATAAGTACAAAAACAACATATTGCACAACAAAATATATTCCATAAACAAGAATCTACTGTATAATTAACGCGTTCTTTACAACTAGTTAAACATTTATTATTTCTCTCCGCTTTTTTATCTTCAATGGCATATTGTAATATATATAATCTTAAATCGGATATTGAAAATACTTTTTCTTCAGCTGACATTAAATACATATAAAAAATTATTCTAATATTATTATATGTATTATTTTTCTTATGGGTCTAATATGAATATTAACCATTTACAAGATTATATCAACAATACAAATACAGTTGTTGTTGGTATAGGAGAATTAAAAAATTATATTTTCAAATATCAAACTCTAGCAGGATATAATTGTAGTAAAAAAAAATCAAAAGCTAATATACAACAACGAATTGGATCAAAAGTTTTAGGAGTGGTATTAAAAATTGATAAAAATACAGAAAAAAAATTAGATGTAAAAGAAGGTGTTGCCGGTAAACGTTATAAGAGAATATATGTAAATGTTAAAATATGCCACAAGAAATATAAGTGTATGTGTTATGTTATAGATGGTCCTTGCATAGATTGGAAACCGGTAAAAAAATATAAAAAAATTATTATTAAAGCTGCTCAACAATTTAATTTTCCTACCAGTTATATTAAACGTTTAAATTATTTATAATGTATCGTAAAACTTGTTCCCACCCGTAGCACAAGTCGGCACATTGTGTAGCCAAATTTTTAATTTTTCCAATTTTTTACTAGATGATATATCAGTTCGAAATGCGGGTGGGATTCCTAAGCATTTATCTACTCCTTGTTTGTTTTCATTAATGGGCCTGTCTCCAAAATTTCCATAATAACAATGAGCAACTCCTCCGTGTAATCCACCGGTAATATTCCAATAATCTACTATCATTCCTGCTACGACGTGTTCTATTTTCCAAAACATAGTACCATTTTTATCTTGAGCATGTCGATTTGGAAAACTTCCTCCGTGATTTGTTTTTAAATACAACATCATTAATTCTGCACCTTGTTCTGCCCGAATACCTTTAAAATTTGTTTTCTTTTTAGTATGAACAATAAATTTTCTAAGATTCTCATCTGTTTGCCACGAATTCGTAGCAAATAAATGTTTCAATACAGTCCAATATTGACTATCATAAGGTATAGCATGCTTGTCTGTATAATCCCATAATTCTTGATGCGTGAAACGCGGTGAAGGTGAATTTGCATTTTGTAATTTTATAAATTCTTGATATTTATCAGGTTTGTTTTGCTCATAACAACTGCTACATGTTCCTTCAAAAGCTTCACTTTTAAAATATTTTTCACAGCTACAATCTGGTTGTGGATCTTGTATTGTTTGTGTTTCTACTATTGTTGACATATTGTTTTTTATTTATTTATAAAACAATATGTTTAATTCAATTTAAAATTTATTCAGGTTTGGATTCTTCTTGTAAAACCACATTTTCAACGGATACAGATTCCTTTTCTTCTTCTTCATCTTCGCCAGATAACAATTCACATAATCTGTCATAATATCCAGTTATACTGTGGTCATCAACAGGATTATAAGAAAAGCCTACCCAATGTTTTATTTTATACCACAATACCCAAAAGAATCGAGATACATTTGTTTCTACATGATCAATAATATTTACATTGATATGTTCTGAAGGGCAAGTATGTGAATATCGGAGAGAAAATGGTAAGGAAGGAACGGGGTCAAAATAATTTACATATCTTTTTGTAAAACAACAACGTTCATTAAACATGTTTTTAAATTCATTGTTTCCAACTCTAGGGGCACCGAAGGTAACACACATATGTTTTAATTGTGGATATTTATGGGAATAATTCATCAATGCTATAGTTGCTAATCCACCACCCAATGAATGACCAGTATAAACAATATTTTTAATTTCTTGATTTGTATCATTTTTAAGTTTTTCCTCTATATATCCTGTTATCTTGTCTTCTACACTTCTAAACTGTCTAAGAATTCCCCAATGAGCCAATGGTCGTTCATCTCCTTCTAAGCCTGTCAAGTCCATTCGAACTCTAACCATATTCGCATCCGTTAACCAATCTCTAAGATTTTCGGTTCCTCTAAATGCACATAAAATACTATTTTTATTGAAAACACTTACATAAACCTGACAATCAATTTTACTTTCAATGAATTGTGGTTGTGTATTTACATCGGCTAAACATTCACAACCTTTTGGTAATGGTTTTTTACAATAATTTTCAACAAAAAAACTATTGGGTTTATAAACTAACGCGGACATTTGACAAAGTGATTTTATCAATGTTGGATTCAACATTATGCTATAATTGTATAAAATAATTTAATTTTAAAAAAATATTTTATATTAACATATGAATATTGTTCGCATAACCAACATTGCTTTTAAAAAATTAAAAAAAATTGGCAATCCAGATGTATTTTTTTATTGCAAATCAGGTGGTTGTAATGGTTTAGAATATGTATTAGAGCCTATTAAAACAAAACCTGAAAAAGCAGAACAACAAAAACTAGACGAGAAATCTAATTTATGGGTTTGTAATAGATCTATGTTTTATTTAATAGATACAGAAATTGATTGGATTGACAATCCAATGGGTAGTAGATTTGTTTTTAGTAATCCAAATTCCAGTGGTTCCTGTGGTTGTGGTAAGACATTTAGTGTTTAATTACCATAAATATTCATGACTTAGAATTTTTGCATTGTAAAATCCTTTGGATTTCCTACGTTCTTTTTTGATAGCTTTACCGCGTTTTTTAGTTCCAGAATGACGGCTAAAATAATTTTGCATTCTACGTCTAGTACCATGATTTTTATTTTTATATAATTTGAGTTTGGTTCGGTCTTTATACTGCTGATATCGTCTATCTCCAAAATGTATTTTTCTTGTTTTTTTGGTTTTTTTATTTCGAACAATTGCTGTGTATTTTTTTGGAAAAGGACCACGTTGCATTTTGACAATAGATTCTTTCATTTTTCTACCACCTTGTTGATCAGGATCATAATTAATAAGATCAAATTGATTAGGATCTTTCATTCCTTGATTTTTTAAATACTGTATTTTTTTTTCTCTTTCTCTTCTAATTGCCATTAGTGTTTTTGGCGTTGTTTTTGGCGTTTTTTTTTCTTTTGGCGTTTTTTTTTCTTTTGGCGGCATTCCACCCTTTTTGAATCTTTTTACTCTGCCTGTTCTACGCTTTTCACTTCTAGCTCGTTTTACTTGTTTGCGTGATAATTCTTTGTGAGTAGTGGGTGTCTTTCTCGTTATACGTTTGGATGGTCGGTAAATATCACTTTTGTATTTATATCCAACCTTACCTCGTTGATTTACCCATTTTTCTTTAAACCATCTGCCTAGTCCGCGTTTTTTTGTGCGCTTTCCTGAATAAGGTTTTTTACGTTTACCATATTTTTTGCTAAATGCTTTTTTATAACTAGATACTACTACCCCACTTCTATACGCGCTATGCTTTGGTATTCTCTTATACACACGTGTTTTAACCTTATTGTATAAACTCATATCTTTTGGTTTGGGCATATATATATATATATATATATATATCGAGTAAAAAAATACTTAACACCTATAAGATATTAAGTATTTTTTAGTTTTTTTTATTATATGAGTGATTTAATCGTATTTTTTGGTATATTAATAGTATGTGTGATAGCCCTAGTTAGTAGGGCTAGTTAGTGGAGGTGTCCAGCGGAGGTAGGGTTAGATTTAGGTATTTTTTCGTTTTTTTTGTATTTATTCATATTTTTTTCGTATTTGAGTTTTGGACCGTGCCTAGCTGAGCGTATTTCCTTAGTAGGATTTTGTAATTCTAATAGGGCTTCAGCAGCTATTTCCTCGTCGGTTTTAGCGTTAGAAGTAGGGATAAATCCGTAGTCCTGTAGGATTTTGATAGGTAATTTCGCGATATCGACTACAAAGTTCGGCGTAGTCTTAGCGAATGCCACTTTCGGCAATATTATTCCTAGCTTTTTTAATTTCGCCTGATATGCCTTAGTATGCTGATTCACTTTCCCCGTTTTGATGAGGCGCATTTGGAATTTTCCGGCAGAGTTTTTATAGTCTTCTTTAACTTTTGGTAGGAAATGTTTATAGGCGCGTTGGTGGCAAAATTGGTATAGTTTTTTACCACTTGGCCATTCGTAGCCGCCCATATTGTAGCATAATCCTAATAGGTTGCTTTCATGATAAGTAAGCCCTAGGTATTCTAGTGGTTGGTAGGATAGCACCTTTTTGATAGGCGTTTGGTTGAATTTTTTAGTAGGGCTTAAGAATAGGGATAGCGAAGGAGAGTGGGAGATTTCATGCGGGTTAGATTCGCGCCACATAATAAGGTGTGGGTTTTTAGTGCAATCGATATTAATCATTCGGCGGCGCCCTGGGTAATGCTGGTGCATATAGTCGGGATTTATTAAGGTGAATTCAGAGCCGTGTTTTTCGTGATATTCCTTAAGTGGTTTAAGGTCAACATCTTTCATATCCCAAAATCCAAATCGTCTGATGCCTGTTAGTCCTACGATAGTAGCGATTTCGCCGGGGATTAAGGTGATGTTGCCAGCCTCATCTACCTTAAATAACTCGTGGGCTTCAATATGAAGGCTTTTAGGCTCGTTTTTGAATCGAGTGCATTTCCTTAATCTATTTGGGAGATACTTAATATCAGTGCCGTATAGTTGTTGCATAGTCTCCCTTAGTCTACTGTTATCCTGTAGTAAATGGTGCATAGGGGTGCCGTATTGATGCAACATTCCTTGCGCGTCGTCGCCTGCTTTGCGCTTCTTATAGGTCGCTGGGTTCTGCTTTTCGTCTAGTGTAGGCTCAGCTACCTTAAATTCGTCTGTGAATATTGCGTTGGCAGTATTGTAAAACTTTGTCGCTTTAAGGGCTTTGTCTAACTCTTTTTTATCACAGGTCAATGCTATTACAGCAACTCCGTAAGTATCCAGAATTTTCAATACGTCTTCAGGATTCTCTGCTATTACTAGCTTAGAATCGACTTCAGTTGGTTTTGTGGAGTATTTTTGGGACATTTTCGTAGTAGTTTTGGAAATTGTTTTAGTAGGCATTTAGTAGTGGGTTATATATTTCACATGTAATATTAAAAAAAATTCAATTTAATATTACATTAATACTGTTGGTGTTAGAAATGGGTTATAAATAATCATTGATTACAAAATGCATATACTTAATTGCTTTAGAATAGCTATCAAAATAAGAGGTGTAATTTATATTGCCCGTTTTCATAGGAAATGAAAATATATATTTATCTATGGTTTTATCATAATCTAAAGTTATTTGATCTATTGGATAATCTTTATATTTATAAGACCAAATATTACTACCATTTTTATAGTCGATGTGTTCATCGTAATTTTTACTGATGATTTTTCTCTCCAAACTTGCAAACATATTTATTTAATAATAAATATGATTTCTCGTTTAAGTCTTTTTATTTATTGTTTCGGTGCTCCAGTATATGGTGCTCCAGTAATCATAGGAGGGCTAATTTTTCCAAATAAAGGTGAAGGTGAAGGCGACCTAGAACCAAATCTTACGGGGGGGGGTTTATTTAATTGAGAAAAAGCATTGGCCGCATATAAAATATCATCCATTTTATTGTTTTCCTCCAAAAATGTCATAAGTTCGACATTTGTTTTAATTTTTTTACTATTTAAAATTTTTTTATATTTTTCAACGTGGGCGTCATGTTCCTCCGCTTTTCTAACCATTTCATTGATTTCTTCCAATGTATATCTTGTTTTCTTTCTAAAACAATTTCCAAAACAACCCCCTCGTTTTCGGGTTCTCCGGCGATTTCTTGGTTTGTGGCGTGCCTTTTTTTTAGTGCGCTTTTTTTTACGACGTTTACGCGTGCCTCTACCTCCACGTGATGCACTTCTTTGTTTCTTTAATTGTTCGTTATTTTTGTATATACAATTGTATTTATTTAATAGTTCATCTGCTGATATATAATCCAATAAATATTTGGTTTTTACAGCTGTTTCCGTAATCGTGCTTCTTGTGCATGCATCCTTTATTGGTTGTTTTGATTTTATCGCTCCAATACAATCCTTTCCGGGTAAACTCGCACCACCACCATTGTGAATTTCAAAAATTCCACCTGGTGCCTTTTGTATTAACGAACGCCCCTGTCGCATAGAAGATGACCAAGCACCGGCACTATATTTTTTACCTTCGCCAATTTCACGCGTTGTTCCACTCGCTATAGTACCTTTACATTTAGTTTCATCCGAATAATCACAGTTCTCTTTGTGTTGCCATATCAAAACACCAATCCAGTTTTTATCTCCCGTAATTTTTTTATATGTTTCTATTTTTGGTTCACAACTACCAATACACGGCGCACCCAATGTTTCCGGAATATATAAAGATATTTGATTTCCATCTAATTTTAAAAATTCTTTACATTTTTTTTTTACTTTTCCCGATTCGAATAATGTTCCGTGCAACATCTTTCCCACAAACCCGGGCGACACAAGGTTTGAAAATCCTTTCACTTGTTTATTATCTCCCAATACCGTGATAATCATCTGATACACATATGACTCTTCTCTCATTATACCACCGTCAATTGATAAAAAAGCCTTTGGAAATCCCGTAGAACTTAATGTTGGACTATTTGATAATAAAGTAATTAAATTTTCCACCCAAAATGTTTTTCCCGAAGCACTGGGACCCAAACCCATAATCAATCGTGGATTTACTTGTTCGGGAACAATCAATACTATATTATTGCTATCATTATTCCAATCTCCTGTTAATGGTTTATCAACTCTTAATTTAAACTTTAATTTTAAGTTAGACCCTCTCGGTTGAACTAAACTTTTTGTTAATACGCGTAAAATAAATAGCGTTGAATTTATTTCCTGTTTTACAAAGGGCTGTAAAAGGGATTTACATTCACTATCACAATTTACCCAACCTTTACTGTGTATTTTTTTTACTAGTTCATGTATTTTTTCCCTTGTGTCATAATGTAAAAAATGATTTGGATTTCCATTTATACGGTGTTTAAATATATCGTGTAAATTTACCGGGTTTCCTTGATAATCGACTATATCAATATCTTTTATATAATTTTCAAAACTAATCTCTTCGACTAAATGATGTGCCGCTTCTATATCTACTGATACACCTCTGTTTCTATTTGTTAAAATATTCCCTCTTCTTTTTTTGCTGGTTTGAATATCACCACCGCGCTTTTTTTTACGCCGCTTTCTACGTGTTTTTTTGCGACCACCATATTGGTTTAATTTACCTCCTTCAGGCATTTCGGGTATGGATTCTTCATTTATAAAATTATCCATAGAGTATATATATTAAATTCACATAAAATATAACTAATATATATTAATATGTTTAAGAGAAAAATTAAAAAATCAAAGGTATTACCTATTGTATTTCCTAAAAATAACAAATTTAATGAAACCAAATGTGTTATTTGTTATTCAAACTTTGAAAACGATAATGAAATTTCATTACCTTGTGGACATGCATTTCATAGTGATTGTATTTTAACGTGGATTAGTAAAAAAATGGAATGTCCATACTGTAAAATAAAATTATCCTGGACTTCGACAAGGACGAGAAGTGTAAGCGTCGATAGCACAGACGAATGCGAAAATAAATAAATTTTTTATTATAAATTTATTTATTTTAAATATTATTAAATCCTAAAGTAAATTAACGTCTCTTTTTCTTTCCTTTTTTAAATTTCAAAGTTCGTCCTTTTCTTTTGTAATATTTAGCACCTTTTCTAGTGCTTCTCATAGCTTTTGCTTTACTTGAAAATGGATTCTTTTTGCTTCCTCTTTTACCTTTTTTACCACGACCGCGACTGCGGCTGCGGCTGCGACTACGACTACGACGACGACGAGTTCTTCTTCTTGCCATTATATATTAATGTAATATTATTTATTTTTGAAATAAAAAAGGTTTCTAAACATTCGAATAATTTATTGATTTATTGATTTATAATCGTCATTTTCATGATATATATGTTCTAAATAGGACGATTTATTTGTATATGCACTACAACGATACGCACAAAAACCCACACCGATTATATATAAAACACAACCTCCTATGACATAATAATCGCTCAACATATAATAATTTTATGTAAACTAATATTTAAATTTATTCTTCTAAATCTATTGTCCCTGTAGCCAAAAGAGCCACCATATAAGCTACTTCAATTGCGATAAATACAAACATCTTTTTATTGTATTATACATTATTTAATTTTCCAAATTCAATTTAATTATGTAGTTTCAACAGGCATTGTTATCGTTGTCGAATTTCTATAATAAAATATTTGAAAACACATAATTATATTTATAAATAAGGCACCGCCGCCTAAAGAAATAGTGGGTAGGTCATCAATAATCAAACCATGAATGATTTGACAAATATAACCTATTGTTTGTAAAATATAAGATGTTAAACTAACATCTTCTGATGTTTTTGTTTTATAAAATTTATAGATTTGTGGCAGTTTATATAAAAAAGTGCCTATTGTACTAATCCAACCAAATATTAATGTATTCATTAAAAGTATTTATACTTATTTGTTTAACTGTGTTGATTAATTACATAAGGTTGTAAATTTTTTTTACTTCGTTAGTAATGATTCTTTCGACTCGAATAGCTTGCCAATATCTGCCGTTTAAATCTGCTTTCCACGTGGCGTGAATTTTAAATTTTTTATTAGGATCATATGCGATATTGGGTAATAAAATACGATTGTTCCATTTACTGGTAGAATTCATGATTTGTAATTGTTGTAATGTAAAATATTGCATCTGTTATTGTTTTATATAACTTATATAATATATAATCAATTTAATCGATTATATATTAAGTATTTTAATGATATAGTTTATATATGATAAAAATACTATTAGGGTTATTGCTTTTAGTTGGTATATATTATTATATGCAAGGAAAAAAAGAAGCTAGTGCTCGTATACTCGAACCGTTTGTTGCGAGTGAAAAATTTGCTGGTGCAAAAAATGGTTATGTTTTTAAAATGGATTCACACGGATTAGGGTATTATTTAGATCACAAATCCAATTAAATTTCTTCTTCTACTACATCTAATCTCAAAAAATCCATACAATATTTTATAAAAGGAAAATAATGAACTACATTTCCAGATGGTTGATTTAATAAAAAAATTATATATTCAGTATGGTTTATCCTAACATCTTTAAAAGTTTTTCCTTTATATTTACCACGGTCAAATACAGAATTATCCATTATACTATTGGTAAAAAAATAATATTTAACTATGTTTTAAATATTATATCCTCTAACATGTTTTCTAGCATAACAATTAGAAGCATAATGTCCAAATCTACCACATTTATAACATTTGCCTGAATTATTTTTTTTCTTTGGTCTAATGTATCCCATTTGGCTATCAAATATTGTTCCATCTCTAGCACCCACAAATTCGCATGGCGATTCTTCCCATACTTCTCCATCGCTATCAATGAACTCACTTTCACTTTCACTTTCAAAATCACACGACATATTTAAATAATTTAAATTTTTGTAATACATTTTAGATGATGTGTCCATTTTATCAGGACAATTTTTTATAAAATGACCAACTTTATGACAGTATAAACATCTATCATTTGCGTGAGTAACTTCACGTTCAATAGACTTAATGCTATTACTGTGTAAATTTATTTCGCAATAAGAGCCACCTCTTACATTTTTAATACCATGTCTATCCATATAAATTTTTGTCCATTTATCTTCATCATATTTATCGCAATTTTCTATTGTTTTTTCTAATTTTAAAACTTTATATTTTTTTGTCCAGTTAGAACCCCGTCCAGACATATGTTCTTCTAATCTTTCTATTACATTTTTACTTGTTGTTCCTACGTAATATTTACCTTCCTTTAATTTTAAAATATATAAGTTCATTGTTGTAAATAATATTACATATATCTTTAAATTCAATTTAAATATTATATGCGTGATAAATGCATTCTATATAAACTTTGCCACCATATTATTCCCTTTTCATATTTTTTATAATAATTATCATTCGAGAAAGGTAAAGAATGGTATAAATTTCTATGTCTACTAATATAATCATCCCAATTTTCATCATTCATATCATTATTACATTGTTTGCAAATCGGATGTAAATTATTTATTTCAGCCAAGCCACCATTGTTATGAGATATAATATGTCCTGCTTGCCAAGTATTATGAACTCCAGAACAAAAAAAAATTTCATTTTTTCTACAACAAAAACATTTTGCTTTTGCTTTATTTCCTACGTATTTAAACCACACATCCCTTTTTACCGTTCCGTTTATATTTTTCCTTTTTTGTTTTTTTTCCATTTAACTATTACTAAAAAATAATAGTTAAATCAATTTTACAATTAATTTAAGCCCACGCCGGGACTCGAACCCGGAACCCCATGATTAGAAGTCATGTACGCTATCCATTGCGCCACGCGGGCAGGTGGAGAATGAAGGAGTCGAACCCGTCTTCTCGCGAAAAGCATAATCGCGCACATTACCGAATGCTAATTCCCCTTGTATAATTTTTATGTTATGAATTTATTATATCATTAATGTAAATTACTTTGTAGTGTTAACTTTTCTATTTTTCACATAATGATGAAAATTTTTGGTCGATTGAAAACTCATTTTTCCCACGGTTCCACCCATTTTAAAATATTCATCATAAGCAAAACCATTATTCATGACGTGAATTGAATTGCTAGATGCCTTACATATATTTTCTCTAGTAAGTTCAATTTTTGTCCCATCCAATTCTTCTTTGAATAACGATTTATGTTCTTCCAATTTTTGTTGTATTGCTTCACTCATATAAAATTAATTATGCTAACAATCTTTAAGTTATTTTTAATATTAAAATTGTCGTCTAGTGCAGGATTTGAACCTACGCGGGCTACGCCCAACAGATTTCAAGTCTGCCTCCTTAACCACTCGGACAACTAGACAAAAAGCCAGCAGAGAGAATTGAACTCTCGACCTTATGATTACAAGTCACACGCTCTACCAACTGAGCTATACCGGCAAAATGGTGCTCGATGTGGGGGTCGAACCCACGACCTTCGGCTCATAAGACCGATGCTCTACCAACTGAGCTAAACGAGCCTTTTGCGGAATATTTTATTCCTATTACAATATGGTTTACCTTATTCTTTTTAAATAGTTATAATTAATATTTAAATAAGTATTAAATTAAAATGTATCGTTATTATAATATGTCCAAAAAAAATAAAAAAAATATTTACAAAAGCGAAGAGTGTGTTGTGTGTTTTTATAATATTCTCGAACATGAAAGTTATTGTTATTGTAGCAAATGTAAAATACATTCACACCTTAGTTGTCTTGAAGAATGGAATGAAAAAAATCCAAATGAAGAAGGGGTTTGTTGTCATTGTAGACAAGAAGGTTATTTAGTAAAAGAATTAATACCCAGTTGCGGTTGTTGCGGTTATTTATTATTTATTAGAAAAAAAACAAATTAAAATTATTTTATCAAGTTATAATATTATTCTTATGCATTTGATAGAAGATATTTGGGGCTTAATTAAATCATATATGTTTCACAATATAAAAATACACGGGAAACATTTAAAAAATGACCCCGATATCACGAAATATAATCAAGTCATGGATTGTATACCAAAACCTAGTGTTCCCATTAATGGACCACGGATAATTTATAGTTCTATGACGAATAGTGTTAGATTTATAAAATTTGTTTATCATTTCAACTTTTTTTTTAAAAAACATCAACCATACAATTATTATTTGCATAGTAGAACTATAATAGAAGTTCAAATGTTAAAAGACGGTTATGACGGAGAGTATTTAACTCGTGATTCGAAATTTAGAGAAGAATATTTTAATCAATATAAGTAAAATATTTAAATACTTTACATTAATTTAATTAAATGTGTTATGCTTTGTGTAGTATAATTGGAGAGAATTTGTATTTTGTTGGTTCTCACGTAAAAGCAAAATTTAATGATGATTTATTAACAGGTAAAGAGCATACTAGAAAAATAATTCCTGATTGTCATACACCATCGCCGCAAAGAATGTTAACTTTAGCTAGGGAAGTATCACTTGAAGAAAAAATTGGAATCATTATTGATGACCCAAAATTCGGTATGTTTGGATTATTTAAATATCAAATTCAAAAAGGATACAAAAACAAAGTTTTGAAACAACACAATACCGTCTATTGTTCACATATTTTTTCTAGCATGTTTGCATTGCCATTATTGGTTTTTGTAGCACAATGGATGATGTGGATAGCCATTGTTTCTAGTCAATATAAAGATTATATCAACAAAAATACTTGTCCTAATGAAGCTACTATCGAAAATAAAATGATTTTTTTTGCTATACTTTTAATTTATTTTGTTAAAAGTTTCTTTTTATGGGATAATCTTACGGATAGAACAAGATTAAACAGAATGACGCCAGCTATTGATGTTTGGGTTTTATTGGATACGATACAAGAATATGGGTTTAATTTAATTATTTATGCAACTAATATATGGTTGGTTTATGTTGCCGATTCACCTGGAGATATGGTAATGGATGCATTGGCTATGGAATTTATTATGAATTTAGATAACGAATTTATGACTATGTATTTCAATTGCTTACCTGAAGTCGGAGAAGAAATTTATGATAATGATTTTGTTACATACAGAGATAATGTTTTATTGATAGAACACGAAAAAAGAAAATGTTGTTTTAGTTGTATGCAAAAATCATTTTATATACCATTCAAACTATTGGTTTTTTCATTGTTTCTTTTTCCAATACTTTGTTTAGGTGTAATGATTACTGGAACATATTGTAAATAAAATATATTAAATTGAATTATAATAATATAATATTTATACTATATTATTATACAGTATGAACAGATTAGTTTCCAAATCACTGCCTGAAGTAATAAAAAAATTGGAATCAAATATATCCCCATATGATGTGATTTCAAAATATGTAGGGACTGATTTTTCAACATCTGTGCGCACAATACCACCAACAGATAATATTATTAATATATCAACATCTGATAAATGGGATTTAAATTTATGCATTTTGCCGCCCAAAACATTTTATTATAGTAAAATTCCCGCTTATTTAAAAGTATTAGAAGGATGCGTTTGGACCGAATTGCAAATAGGAGCAGAACCTTTAAATCCTGGGTTTATGTTAGATAAAAATAAATCCATTCAATTGGTTCAACCATTCATTTTAAATAATACGGGAATGAACAGACGAAACATAATTTTATCAATCAACAAAAAAATCTCTATTCCAAATAAAAATATGCCACTACTTTAACCCAAATAGTTTTGTAAGGCTACAAGAAAATAATTACAATTTTTTTCTTGATAATTCCTAATATTTTTTAAATAAGTATTTAATTTTTGAAATCTGGTATAAATATTATTTTTATAAATAAATATTATATTTAATAGATGATACGTGTCTAAAATAGAAAATATTTTTATTATTTGCATCCACTCGCATTTATTTTGTTGTTTATATTTTTCAATAAAAGTCGTTTTTAATGATTCATTGAAATATTTTAATGTTTTGTTTTTTCTAAAATCAATCTTAGAAAAATCTTCCAATACATCACGCATTCCAATATTTATTAAATCCGAGTTATTATTTTTATATGAACCAGATAAAATAAACTCTTCGCTAAAGTCAACGTCTACCAATAATGATATATTGGTTTGTTCATAATTATTAATTTCGTCATTGTTAATATCATTTTTATTATTATTCATAACTAATAAATAATAATAATATTATTTTATGTTTTAATATTTTGAAACATCTGACTACGCTTTTCTCTCAACTTTCTATATTCAATATATTTCGCCATTCTTTTCCCTTTCCTCGAATTCCAATAATCCAATACTTTATTTCGTTCTAAAGAAAAAAACGCACCATCCTTTTTATAACTCCAAGTAATACCCAAATTATCCAAATGCCCCTCTTGCTGCAACGGCACATAATACCTTTTTTTATTCCACAATTTTATACCAACGTCAAAATAAATATGCGTCTTTTTTGACTGTTCTTTTACAAAATATTTATCATGGTAAAATTTTTCTTTTTCTTCATCATACTTCCATCCCAAAATATTCAATTCTTCTTCCGGACTTTTCCCGTATTTGAAATCGTTGACAAAACACCTAGGAAAATACATATTGATTTCTTCATTGGTGTATGTTTTTTCTGTAGTAAATTTATTGTTTGCGAATTTATTTTCAAGATAATATGTCAATGACCCCGGACAACTCCTTTCTTTAAAACGTTCGTTTGTAATATCCTCTAATGATGGCATCTAATCATTATTGATTAATTCTTTTTAATATTCTTTAATAATTATAATTATTGTTCCGAACCTCTAAAAATAAATATCGAAGACGAATCCGATTCTTGGACGGCAGGAATATCAGCACGTCCCAATGAAAACACAGTTGCTGGCAAAATTGTATTTTCCTCCATGGAATCATCTTCCGTATCACTAGTGGTGAAGTCAGATTCACTACCAGATTTTATTTCTCTTTTTATTAATTTTATATTGTGTTTTCTAGTTGTCGGATTAACAGTAATATCACCAAAAAAATCTTCTATTTCACCGGCTGTACTATTATTAAATTTATACATCCCCTCCATATATCCTCTTCTAAATTCGCCCATACAAGGCAATGGTTTTGTTTGTTTGTTGCCATCAGCCAAAGCCATATGATACCCCTTTGTATAATTTATCATATTGTTTAATCTAATTTGTTGATTAAATAAAGATGTATTATGTATTTGTTTTTCTTCTATTACATTTATCAAATGAAGTATTTTACGCGATATTTTACAATAATCTTTTTTTTTCTTCATATATTTTTTTTGGACAGTAGTCAACATATTTTCTATTACTTCATCGTTTAAATTATCCCATCTACCAAAATCATTTCTACACATACTACATGTTCGACTGGTTTTTAACCATTCAAAAAAACACGTGGAACAATGAACGTGTCCACATTCGGAAATAACTGTTTCTAAATCCGATTTGGATTCATAACATATACAACATTTATTTTTATTAGCCTCCCCATCTTGCGTGATTTCATCATCCTGTGTGGTTTCATCATCCGACTGTATAGGCGATTGTCTTGAATCACGAAGTGTTGTTCTAGGTGGGCGCGATTCTAATCTATTTATAACCCCTCCCAATGTTTCATCGTATCTAGTCTGATTGTCATTTGATGGCAAATCCATATTATTAATATATATATTGACTTTTTTAATATCATTCATAAACAATAAAAAAATTTTTTAATGTCTATTTTATATTTTTTATTTTATATGTAAGTATCGCGTTTAATCGTCGGGATGAGTTGGATTCATTCCTCTCGTATCAAATAGTTGTTGTAATATGGTTCTTTGAGCTACTATATCATTATTGTTGTTAATCGGACGGATCTCGATGGGTTGTAAGGAGTTTACAAATTCCCTGAATTGTTGTGGATTAAGACTCCTGTTTCTCCAATTTGAAACTCTCTCCACCGGTGGTGGGGTGGTTGATTCACGCGGAGATTGAGGTGGTGTCACAATCGAGGATTCTACTAATTCTGGCATATCATCAATATCACTGTTGACTATTGACATATCTGAATCAGACTCTACCCTATCAGCCCAAATGATATAGTCATAACTATCCCAATTTATTTCATCTACCTCACCTTCTTCTAACACTTGGCGATGATTTCCTTGATTTGGACCTTCATATTCTGTCCACATACACATGGTTTTTCTTGTTTCAACACCATCAAATTCAGGCGGAAGGTCAAACATATCGATTTCGGAAAAATCTACCTCTTCTTCGCGTGGAACCCACCATCCAATCTCGCTGAGTCGAAATCCTTGTCGTAGCATCATATTTACGTGCATTTGCTTGTGAACCTCTTTTATATTGGTTCTCCATGTGTCTTTTCCTCTGTGGATTTCCAATCTTTCTCTACGTTTCATTCGCTTTTCCCATAGACCTTTATTGGTTTTGTATAATCTCATTTCTTCCAAAATTTCCTCATTACGCTGTATTGAATTCTCAATATTTTCATTTACTTCACGGGACTCTATTTCTTCTTCCTTTAACTCTTGAAGTTCTTCATGCTTCGCTTTTAATACTCTATTCCTACCACATATTTTTTCATTTATACGATCATATTCTTCATACGCTTCGCGCACTTGTTCGCGTATTTCTCTACGGCGATCCAATAAATTTTTTAGCGCTAATTCTTCACTCCTATCACGCTGTATTAATTCTTCACGGCAATTCGGGCATTTATTACTCTGTTTGGTCCATTCCCAAAACTCTTCACAGGAGAAATAATGACCACAACTTGTTTTTACACAATTTTTGTAATCTATTTTTTCCTGAGTAATAGTGCAAGTGGGCACGGTATCATCCTCTTTAATTCCCATATCAACCAATAGTTGATCTGCTTTTGGATTTAATTTCTCTGCTTTCCACTCCTGAACACGCCTAGCATGTTCCTGTAAAGCGGCGACGTATTTCGAAGTATTTGTTGTTGCTGAATCTGACATTTTTAATTACATAATCAATAATATAATATAATAAAATCAATTTAATTTTAATATTTAGATATATTACAATGAAAGTAGACGTTGATACCAAAGAGCGTATGAAAACTATATTTATTTTTTTACTACAAAGTTATAAGGTGTTAATGGGGAGTATGTTGGTTTTGTTTGTTCCACAATCTTGCGGCGATTCTGTTTGTAGTATAACAGACAATTTATACAGAGAAGGTGATTTACACAGAACTAGTTTGGCTTTTAATTTTTTATCAACATTATGCTTTATTACTTGTTATACAATTGAACTGAATAGAGAAAATTGGTGTATAGAACATTTGGATATATCAGATGATTATGGTGATAATAATTTACCATTGGTTTTAAAAGAACGACCAGAATTAGAAATGGCATTGCATAAAATAAATGATAGATATTACTATAGTTCACAAATTACTGCTGGTGTATATTCAATTAATTTAATTTTATCCACAACGTCCATTTATTTTAATAATGCCGGAACAACCACCATTACCGCTTATATGAGTTTTGTAATATTAATATTAATGAAATTATACAATTCAATCTTCATATCAAACGATTCTAAAAAAAATAATATGGCATTGAGTGCATATATGTCTGAATTACAATCCTATAATGTAATTGATAAAGATCATGTAAAAAGAAATGGTAATGGAGAACAAGTATCAGAATATAGATATAAAATATCATCCCATAACAAAGATGATACTAAAGCAGATAATGTAATTGTGGCAAATTTAACTATGGTTTAATTATTGTTCTTGTAATTCTGATTCACAATAAGGCATCTCCCATTGATTTTCGCGCGTTTCCCTGTTGTGATAGTAAAAAGTTCCTGTATCATATTTTACTGGAAACCATCCACATTGGTCCATTACGGCGACCTCTGTTCTAGATGGAAAATTTACACCTACCTGATTTATTTCTTGACAATTTCTAGAACAAGGGGCTGACAACTGAGACAGAGCTGGTACTGCTAACAACAAAAAATAAAAAAATTTTTTAAACATTATACACAATAATCCTTTTTTATTTTTAAATATTAATAAAGTTATTCAATAATTATCTCCATATTATTAAAGTTGTAGCACCGGTAGTATAATTGCGTCTACTGTGTAGTTTTATTTTGAAGCCTCGGTTTTTCGGGTCCAATAAATATTTTTTTTTAGATTTAATGATTTGATTTTTCATATCAATTAAATTATTCTTAAACATATCAGTAAAGTTGAGACTAGATGGGAAATAAGTTATTTGTATCATTGTTTTATTGTTGCTTTGACAAATTTTCATTAATTCATTTTCGTTAAAAAGTCCCGAATGATATTTTATATAGTTCACGGCTTCTAATCTCACCTGTTCAGTATTTTCACGTGGTCTCGTTCCCGGTGGCGTCAAACCTCTTTTGATATTAAAATATTCTTCTAAATTTTCACCTTTCCAGTCGCGTTTTGAATTTCCAAATAACTCCATTGTTTGTATTTGATTAGCCGAACGTATTTGTAATGGACGTATTAAACAAGTGTCAAATACATATTTTAAAAATTTTTTTAATTCTGTAATATAATTATTAATATCTCTCCACTTTTTACAAACCGGAGATAAATAATATATATCCGAATAATGGAAATAATTTTTTATTATATATTTTTCGATCTCTTCTGGAAGTGTTTTAATCATGGTTAATATCGATAAATAATATATTTAACTCGGCTTCAATTTAATTATATATATATAATTAAATTGATTAAAGAAATCACAATATATATTAATATAAAATGGCTAATTTATTATTCCACAACAACACGTGTTCAATCAACGATGTATTTTACGAATCACATTTGAGTTTATTAAAATCGGTATGTATGGAGCTAGGAAAACCAGACAAGATTAATGAATTACAAGAAAAATTACTGGGTTCTAAGATGAAAATTAAACCAAGAAAAGATCCAAATTTGCCTAAGCGGGCTAAATCGGGATTTATGTTTTATTGCGATGAACATCGAGGAAAATATATTGATAAATTTAGAAAAGCAAATAAAAAAGTATCTATTGCTGAAGTAGCAAAAGAATTGGGTGCAGCGTGGGGTAAATTGAAAAATAGAAATAAATATGATAAGTTGGCGACAAAAGATAAAGAAAGATATGCAGAAGCTATGAGTGAATATAATGAAAAAAATGGTTTAAATTAAAATTATTTAGTTATATTAGTATGAGTGATGGTTTAGAAAAAATAGATGATATATGTAATAAAATAAAAGATGCGGTAAAAGAGTTAGAGCAAGCTATTGTTGAAGAAGAATCGAAACAATTGAGTGAGGAAGAACAATGGCGTAGATACTGGAGACAAAGAGAATTAGACCGACTACGTAGACAAAGATCATTGCCAGCAGGTCATGCCTTACCAGTATTAAATAGTTCACACGTAGCATTTTCCAATTCGTTAAGAGGCGGAAGATAATTTAATAATAATTATAAAATTTTTTTATCAATTATTATTTATTCGAATACTTATCTGGTGTGTATCGTCTAGTTTGTATTTATTTTTTACGAGTCTTATTTTTTCTCTTTTTTTTTCCTCCTTTTACACTTCTGTGATATTTATGATGATGTTTGGGCGATAACGGCATTTCTGTATCAGGGTCAAAATTTGGTCTAACAGAATTTTTACGTTTTTTTTTTTTTTTTTTTTCTTTTTTTTTTTTTTG
>Ga0206131_10001138_pt1 | contig 34893 bp, 16 predicted proteins | sample Helgoland_Spring_FD_148636 | JGI IMG/M metagenome (GOLD analysis project Ga0206131, IMG submission 148636) | Pelagic subsurface seawater microbial communities from Kabeltonne, Helgoland, North Sea - Helgoland_Spring_Bloom_20160517_1 | ecosystem: Environmental > Aquatic > Marine > Epipelagic ... | reverse complement strand
CAATATGTCAGTTATGCCACCACCCTGTACTTTGACTCTTCAGTACTTCAATACATAATATTTCTATTTACAAATACAGATGGAAACACCGAATTAAGTCAGACAGAAGTGATTGCTCAGAAGCCAGGTAGTGGAGATTATGGTGTAACTTTTAGTACAAATGTACTTAGCATAGGCACTTATGCATTTCAGTCTGATACTCGTATAGTCGCCATAATCATCCCCGATAGTGTATTAAGCATAGGCTTATCTGCATTCAACGGATGTGCAGGAGCAACCAGTCTGACACTCGGACCAAATGTAACAAGCATAGACGACGGTGCATTTGATGGTTGTGCAGGAGCAACCAGTCTGACACTCGGACCAAATGTAACAAGCATAGGCGATTATGCATTTGCAAATTGTCAAAGAGCAACCAGGCTGACAATCGGACAAAGTGTAACAAGCATAGGCGATGGTGCATTTGATGGTTGTGAATTAATATCAGAAATAACGATCCCCGATAGTGTATTAAGCATAGGCTTATCTGCATTCAACGGATGTGCAGGAGCAATCAGTCTGACACTCGGACAAAGTGTAACAAGCATAGGCGATGGTGCATATACAGGTTGTACATCACTAAGATTAATAGGTTTAACAAAAGATCAATATGCCAGTTATGCCACCACCACGTACTTTGACTCTGCGGTACTTGAATACATAAAAATTCTATTTGTAAGTACAGATGGAAACACCGAATTAAGTCAGATAGAAGCTCTTGCTCAGAAGCCAAATAGTGGAAATTATGATGTAACTTTTAGTACAAATGTACTTAGCATAGGTGCAAATGCATTTCAGTCTGATACTCGTATAGTCGCCATAAGCATCCCCGATAGTGTATTAAGCATAGGCTTATCTGCATTCAACGGATGTGCAGGAGCAACCAGTCTGACAATAGGACAAAGTGTAACAAGCATAGGCGATGGTGCATATACAGGTTGTACATCACTAAGATTAATAGGTTTAACAGGAGCTCAATATGTCAGTTATGCCAACGCCACGTACTTTGACTCTGCAGTACTTCAATACATAAAAATTCTATTTGTAAGTACAGATGGAAACACCGAAGTAAGTTCGACAGAAGCGAATGCTCAGAAGCCAGCTAGTGGAAATTATCCTGCAACTTTTAGTGCAAATGTACTTAGCATACGCAGTTATGCATTTTATGCTGACTATCGTATAGTCGCCATAACGATCCCCGATAGTGTATTAAGCATAGGCACAAGTGCATTCACATCTTGTTCAGGAGCAACCAGTCTGACACTCGGACAAAGTGTAACAAGCATAGGCACAAGTGCATTTACACGTTGTCCATCACTAAGATTAATAGGTTTAACAAAAGATCAATATGCCAGTTATGCCAACGCCACGTACTTTGACTCTGCAGTACTTCAATACATAAGAATTCTATTTACAAGTACAGATGGAGACACTGTATTAAGTCAGACAGAAGCGAGTGCTCAGACGCCAACTACTGGAAATTATGGTGTAACTTTTAGTACAAATATAGAGAGCATAGGCGCAAGTGCATTTCAGTCTGATACTCGTATAGTCGCCATAAGCATCCCCGATAGTGTATTAAGCATAGGCGATTATGCATTTGATGGTTGTGAATTAATACCAGAAATAACGATCCCCGATAGTGTATTAAGCATAGGCGATTATGCATTTGATGGTTGTGAATTAATACCAGAAATAACGATCCCCGATAGTGTATTAAGCATAGGCGATTATGCATTTGATGGTTGTTCAAATGCAACCAGTCTGACAATAGGACAAAGTGTAACAAGCATAGGCGACGGTGCATTCATAAATTGTCCATCACTAAGATCAATAATTTTAACACGAGCTCAATATGCCACCACCGCGTACTTTGACTCTGCAGTACTTCAATACATAACAATTCTATTTACAAATACAGATGGAAACACCGAATTAAGTGAGACAGAAGCGAGTGCTCAGACGCCAACTAGTGGAAATTATGGTGTAACTTTTAGTACAAATGTATTTAGCATAGGCACAAGTGCATTTTACAATGATCAGCGTATAGTCACCATAACCATCCCCGATGGTGTATTAAGCATAGGCCCGCAAGCATTTCATTATTGTAATTTAATACAAGAAATAACGATCCCCGATAGTGTATTAAGCATAGGCTTATCTGCATTCAACGGATGTGCAGGAGCAACCAGTCTGACACTCGGACCAAATGTAACAAGCATAGACGACGGTGCATTTACAGGTTGTACATCACTAAGATCAATAATTTTAACAAAAGATCAATATGCCAGTTATGCCACCACCACGTACTTTGAATCTTCAGTACTTGAATACATAAAAATTCTATTTGTAAGTACAGATGGAGACACTGTATTAAGTCAGACAGAAGCTCTTGCTCAGACGCCAACTAGTGGAAATTATAGTGCAGTTTTTAGTACAAATATAGAGAGTATAGGCGCAAATGCATTTCAGTCTGATACTCGTATAGTCGTCATAACCATCCCAGATAGTGTATTAAGCATAGGTTCAGGTGCATTCAGAAATTGTTCAGGAGCAACCAGTCTGACAATCGGACAAGGTGTATTAAGCATAGGCCTGCAAGCATTTTATTATTGTAGATTAATACCAGAAATAACGATCCCCGATAGTGTATTCAGCATAGGTGCAACTGCATTTGCAAATTGTCAAGGAGCAACCAGTCTGACAATCGGACAAGGTGTAACAAGCATAGGCAACGGTGCATTTTATTATTGTATTTCAATACCAGAAATAACGATCCCCGATAGTGTAATAACAATAGAAGCGAATGCATTTTTATCTTGTGCAGGAGCAATCAGTCTGACACTCGGACCAAATGTAACAAGCATAGGCGTAAGTGCATTCAGAAATTGTCCATCACTAAGATCAATAGCTTTAACGAAAAATCAATATGTCAGTTATGCCACCACCACGTACTTTGACTCTGCAGTACTTCAATACATAAAAATTCTATTTGTAAGTACAGATGGAAACACCGAATTCAGTCTGTCAGAAGTGAGTGCTCAGAGGCCATCTAGTGGAGATTATGGTGTAACTTTTAGTACAAATGTACTTAGCATAGGCTCTTATGCATTTGCTGTACAATCGCGTCTTACCTCCATAACTATCCCAGATAGTGTATTAAGCATAGGCGTAAGTGCATTTTCGCAATGTTCAAATGCAACCAGTCTAATACTCGGACAAAGTGTAACAAGCATAGGTGGAACTGCATTCCGGTCTTGCATTCGTATTCAGTCCATAACGATCCCCGATAGTGTACTTAGCATAGACATATTAGCATTTTCGCAATGTTCAGGAGCAACCACTCTGACAATCGGACAAAGTGTAACAAGCATAGGTGGAAGTGCATTCCAGCAATGTTCAGGAGCAACCAGTCTGACAATCGGACAAAGTGTAACAAGCATAGGCGACAGAGCATTCGGCCATTGTCCATTAATACAAGAAATAACGATCCCCGATAGTGTATTAAGCATAGGCTTATATGCATTTTCGCAATGTTCAGTAGCAACCAGTCTGACACTCGGATCAAATGTAACAAGCATAGGCGATTATGCATTTGCAGATTGTACATCACTAAGATCAATAATTTTAACAAAAGATCAATATGCCAGTTATGCCACCACCACGTACTTTAACTCTGCAGTACTTCAATACATAAGAATTCTATTTACAAATACAGATGGAGACACCGTATTAAGTCAGACAGAAGCGAATGCTCAGACGCCAACTAGTGGAAATTATAGTGCAGTTTTTAGTACAAATATAGAGAGTATAGGCGCAAATGCATTTCAGTCTGATACTCGTATAGTCTCCATAAGCATCCCAGATAGTGTATTAAGCATAGGCTTATCTGCATTCGCAGATTGTTCAAATGCAACCAGTCTGACACTCGGACCAAATGTAACAACAATAGAAGCGAGTGCATTTCAAAATACAGGACTACTATCAATAACAATCCCCAATAATGTAACAACAATGGGTGCAAGTGCATTTGCAGATTGTTCAAATGCAACCAGTCTGATACTCGGAGAAAGTATAACAACAATAGAAGCGAGTGCATTTCAAAATACAGGACTACTATCAATAACAATCCCCAATAATGTAACAACAATGGGCGCAAGTGCATTTGCAGATTGTTCAAATGCAACCAGTCTGATACTCGGAGAAAGTATAACAACAATAGAAGCGAGTGCATTTCAAAATACAGGACTACTATCAATAACAATCCCCAATAATGTAACAACAATGGGCGCAAGTGCATTTGCAGATTGTTCAAATGCAACCAGTCTGATACTCGGAGAAAGTATAACAACAATAGAAGCGAGTGCATTTCAAAATACAGGACTAACTACAATAACGATCCCCGATAGTGTAACAACAATGGGCGCAAGTGCATTCGCCAATTGTTCAGCAGCAACAATATTGGAATTAGGATATAATACAACAAGTATAGGCTTAGGTGCATTTTTAGGTTGTACATCACTAATAATTATAAAAGTAACACAATATCAAAAAGACAATTTTGCCAACACCAATTATTTTGACCAGTCAGCACTTGAATACATAACAGTAAGCGCATATGATATAGATGGAAATGGCGAATTAAGTCAGACAGAAGTGAATGCACAATTACAATCAATTGGTCAAAAACTTATAACGTGGAGTCCTACAATAAGGAGTATAGGTGCAAATGCATTTTCCTCTGCTACCAATCTAACTTCAATAACTGTACCAAGTACTATAACAAGCATAGGCTCGGGAGCATTTATAGGTGCAACATCATTAACAGAAATAATATTAAACGCCGCGTTGCCTGCATTTGCAACTAGCACCTACTTTGATAGTTCAGTCCTACAATACATAAGCTATATTTTTGAGGATACAAATGGAGACCGTGTATTATCGGTTGCAGAAGTACCATCAATAAACACATCATTCAATGCAATATTAGGATCAACCATATTGAGTATAGGGTTTAATGCATTTCTTAGCAACAATTTTTTAACATCAATAACCATCTCAAATAATGTAACAACAATAGAAGCGAGTGCATTTCAAAATACAGGACTACTATCAATAACAATCCCCAATAATGTAACAACAATGGGTGCAAGTGCGTTTGCAGATTGTTCAGCAGCAACAAGTCTGTTAATAGGAACAGGTATAGCAACAATAGAAGCAAGTGCATTTGAAAATACAGGACTACTATCAATAACAATCCCCAACAATGTAACAACAATAGAAGCGAGTGCATTTCAAAATACAGGACTACTATCAATAACAATTCCCAATAATGTAACAACAATGGGTGCAAGTGCGTTTGCATATTGTTCAGAAGCAACAAGTCTGTTAATAGGAACAGGTATAGCAACAATAGAAGCGAGTGCATTTCAAAATACAGGACTACTATCAATCAATGTACCAGAGGGTGTCACTGCATTAGGCGCAAGTGCATTCGCCAATTGTTCAAATGTAACAAACATAACCCTAACAAATGATGTGTCAAGTCTAGATACCACAACATTTGAAAATTGTCCAAGTATTCTTACCATAACAGTACCAAGTAAATATGCAACAACCGATTATTTTGCTTTACTCATCAATATAAACGTAATCTATTCAGATCAGCTGGTATATGACACGACCGACGATACTACATTAACAAAGGCAGAAGTGGATGCAGTGGCTAGTCCATTTTATACAAAATATAATTATTATCCCAATTTGTATACTATTTCCGAAAATGTAATCACAATCGGCCCAAGTGCATTTGTTATATTAAAAGATGTAATGGACCAAATAACTATACCAGACCAAGTAAAGGAGATACAAACCAGTGCATTCAGTGAATTCGCAATAGCAAAAAGCATAACCATAGGGCAAGGTGTAACCAGAATAGGAGATGGTGTATTCCAAAGTAATACTGCGGTAACAAGTTTGACACTAGGTTCAAATATAGTAACAATAGGCATATCTACATTTTACAATTGTAATAGTATTCTATCCATAGAGATCCCAGATAGTGTAATAAGTATAGGATCATCAGCATTCAATCTTTGTACAGGAGCAAACAATGTAACACTTGGATTAGGTGTGAAAACAATAGGTTCAAGTGCATTTGCAGAGTGTCGTTCAATTACATCCATAGTGATACCAGATAATGTAGAAACATTGAACACTGGTGTATTCATTGATTGTGTAGCAGCCACAAGTCTCACTCTAAGTGAAAATCTAACATCCATTCCAGAATCTGCATTTCAACAATGTATAAATATAAAAGCCATAGTAATACCAGACAATCTACTAATAATAGGCGTAAAGACATTCGCCGGTTGTTCCGGTGTAACCAGTGTGACACTAGGGTCAGGTGTGAAAACGATATCAGGACAAGCATTTCAAGAATGTATTTTAATTCAGTCCATAACTATCCCAGAAAGTGTAACCGAGATACAATATAATGCATTTCAACAATGTAATGCAGCAACCAGTCTGACAATCGGAACCAATGTAAAATCAATCGGTGCAAGTGCATTTCAACAATGTACTTTAATTGCAACCATAGAGATCCCAAACCTAGTAACAAGCATAGGAGACAATGCATTCTATCAATGTTCGGGCGCATTGAATTTAACAATAGGATCAGGTGTAAAAACAATAGGCACATCTGCATTTAATGATTGCAATAGTATTCTATCCATAACCATTCCCGATAATGTAACGAGCTTGGGACCAAATGCATTTTTGGGTTGTATAAGTGCAACCAATATAATAATAGGATCCGGTATAACATTAATAGATATATCTACATTTAACAATTGTTCCGGTGCAACTAGCGTGACATTCGGACCCAATGTATCAACCATAAATAGTTATGCATTTGATAGTTGTGCAAGTATTCTATCCATAGATATCCCAAATAAAGTAACTAGTATACAAGAATTTACATTCCATAGTTGCCGAAGTGCAACCAGCATAACAATGGGACAAACCATAGGTTTGATAGGAAATAGTGCATTCAAAGATTGTAATGCACTTGAAACAATATATATACCAAACAGCGTAACTATCATCAATGATAGTGTATTTCTAGGTTGTACGTCACTAACTGAGATAACAATACCAACAAGGTTCACTACACACGCAACTACAAGTTACTTTGAGAGTTCAGTACTTCAATACATAAATTATTATACAATATTTGAGGATACAAATGGAGATGGTGTATTGTCAGCAGCGGAAGTGCCAACCGTAACCGTAAGTTATGTAGGAACAATAGTAGAGGGAATAACGAGTATAGGGACAGATGCATTCCAAGGAGATACCTTTTTAACAAATATAACGATGCCCGATAGCATAGTATCAATATCAGACGGAGCATTCAATGGGTGTATAAATATCCCATCAATAACGATCCCAAGTCAAGTAACAATCATAGGTAGCAGTGCATTTAATGGATGTGCAGCCGCAACCAAAATAACGGTTTCAAATACCGTAACAAGTATAGGTAGTAGTGCATTTAATGGATGTGTAGAAGCCACAAGTGTAACATTAAGCACGATTTTAACAAGCGTAGAGGCATTTACATTTAATGGATGTGTAAAAATTACCGATATAACAATTCCAGATAGCGCATTAAGTATAGGAGACAGTGCATATAATGGATGTGCAGCCGCAACCAAAATAACAATCGGTAATAGCATAATAAGTATAGGAAGTAGTGCATTCAATGGATGTGCAGCCGCAACCGATATAACCATTCCAGATAGCACATTAAGTATAGGAGACAGTGCATTCAATGGATGTGTAGCTGCAACCGAAATAATAATCGGTAATAGCGTAACAAGTATAGAAAGTAGTGCATTCAATGGATGTGTAGAAGCAACGCGACTAGTAATAGGAACAGATGTGACAACAATAGGACCAGATGCATTTGTCGGGTGTATAAAGATAAAAGAAATAATCATCCCAGATAGCGTAATAACAATATCGGAGAGAGCATTTCAAAATTGTTCAGGAGCAACCCGTATAATAATAGGTGCAAATGTACAAACAATAGCCATAGATGCATTTAATGGCTGTGCAAATTTCACAACATTAATCATACCGGATAGCGTAACCGATATAGGTGGAGGATCCTTTTACAATTGTACAAACTTAAGAGATGTGACAATAAGTTATGATTTGAATAATTTGATTAACGACGAGGTTTCACCAATATCAATATTTAATACAACACCACTGGACGTCAGTATAACCATTCCATTTAAAAGTATAGATGCAGATCCCGCCAAACGTCATATATTAACAAGTGTAGATGTACTAGATGAAATATATCGTAATAATTTCTTTTTTTCTGCGGCATTTGTTGATGCGATTACAATCATAGATACAAATGCATTTACATCAATCCAATCCATTGAATTTATAAAAAATGTGATACTGTCAAATAATATTGTAACCATAGGTACATCTGCATTTGCGGGGTGTACATTACTTCCAGAATTAACTATAACAAACAGTGTAAAAACAATTAATGAATCGGCATTTTCTGGATGTACACAAGTGTCATCTTTACTATTCGGAACAGGTCTAGAAACTATAGGTGTAAGTGCATTTTCTGGATGTGCCAAAATTACCGATATAGTGTTACCAGACAATGTAATTAATGTAGGTGCAAATGCATTTGTAGGTTGTATAGGTGTAACAACAATGAGAATAAATAGTGAAATATCGGATGGAATAGCAAGTTATGGACTGAATACATCAAATATAGTGTTTACGATAAAGTTGGACATATTGGAGTTAACACGGTCATATATAAATAGTCAGGTGTTAACTACAATAACCAGTAAATTAATAATTTCAGAAAATGTGAAGAATATAGCAGCGAGTGCATTTGTGGATAGGAACCATATTTCACCAATATTAATTCCAAATAGTGTAACAAACATAGGCTTATCTGCATTTTCAGGATGTTCAATAGCAACCAACATAACAATAGGTTCGGGAGTAATAAGTATAGGAGAGAGTGCATTTTCAGGATGTTCAGCGGCAACCAACTTAACAATAGGTTCCGAAGTAGTAACAATAGGCTCGGCTGCATTTTCAGGATGTACAAAAATTCCATCAATAGTAATCCCAGACAAAGTAACAACTATCAACACAGAAGCATTCAAAGGTTTAGTAAGCGCAGCAAGTCTAACAATCGGTTTAGAAGTGGTAACAATAGGCTCGGGTGCATTCGTAGGTTGTACAATTATCCCATCAATAGTAATCCCAAATAAAGTAACAACGATCGGTGCAAGTGCATTTAATGAAATCGTAAGTACAACAAGTCTGACAATAGGTTTAGAAGTGGTAACAATAGGCTCAGCTGCATTTACAGGATGTACACAGATTCCATCAATAGTAATCCCAGACAAAGTAACGACGATCGGTGCAAGTGCATTTTCTGGATGTGTAGCCACAACAAACTTAGAAATAGGAACAAGTATAAAAACGATTGATGCATCCGCATTTAATAATTGTAGTTTGGTAACATCAATCAACTTACCGAGTGGGCTGGAAACGATAGGTGCATCAGCATTTTTCGGTTGTATAAATGCAACGAGTATAATCATCCCAAATACAGTAACAAATATAGGAATCGGTGCATTTAAAAACTGTTCTGCGGTAACCAGTATAATCCTTCCTCCTGAATTAGAAGTTTATGCAACACTTGATTATTTTGAACGTGAAGTCATAAACCTAATGGTTTTTACATTAAATATATCAACAACGGATGTAGATGGTGTTTTAACACAAGCAAGAGTGGACGAATTAGCATCGGGAAGGATCACGAAACTGGATGTCGTAATAGACACGAGCGTAAAAGAAATAAGCACACAAGCATTTTTGAATATAAGAGGATTAATAAAGTCCATAATTATCCCGGATACAGTAACAATTATAGGCGACCGAGCATTTTCTCTTTGTATATACTTAACCGACCTAACAATGGGAAATGGTATAACATTTATAGGTCCAAATGCATTTTTTGGGTGTAAAATTCTTGAATCCTCGTTCCAAATTCCAAGTGGTGTAACCGTGGTAGGGGATAATGCATTTAATGATTGTGAAAAAGCAACCATAAGTTCATACAATGCTTCAAGTCTAACCGAAGTAACAATAGGAGCAAGTGCATTTTATAATATGAAACAAATACAATCAATCCAATTTCCTGGAAAAATAACAATAGGTACGAATGCATTGAAGACAATAGAACAAACCGGTACTATGATATTTAAAGAGGTAACAGATTTAACATTAAGTGGTGGGTATAATAGTTTAAAAACGCAAACCAATATTGCAGCAGGAAATTTATACTTGTCATTAGATACATTCAAAAACTTTTTCACAGATACAGTAACAAATGTGAAATCATTTATACAGGGAACAGACGAGAACATTCGTTTGTATCTAGGAAATGCAACAACCGGATCTGGACCCTTAGGAATATCAAGTATGGATGAACAATATATAATACCATCAACAGATGCAGGAAGAATATTAAATAGTAGTGGTCAATTGGTAGGTCAAATAACAAATACAAGAGATAGAACAGATAATGGAATAATAGTAACCGATAAAATAATAGTGAAGCCGTGTTATGCATTAATGGCGTCTTCATTTTCAATGGGTGGTGAATATAATGTAATATCAAGTCCAAATGGAAAAGCAATAACAGATATGATGGGATTATTGATATCAAATAATCCAGCATTAAGTCAAATAACATATACAATATATGACAATACATACGGAATAGAGGATGCAACATTTATCAACAATGAAATAACTTATTTCAGTGATTTGGTGTTATTCAAAAATAAGTTAGTGAGAACAATACCAATCTAAGAAATAAAAAAGAAAGAGAGTATACATTTATATTTTTCAAGAACATAAATCGGGCGGAGGAGGATAATCAGGTGAAGGAGGACGACTAGTGGGAGGTGAATAATCAGGTGAAGGAGGACGACTAGCGTGATTATCATCAATACGAACTTGGGTTTTGGTTTCAATAATAGATTTGATCCGACTAGCCCAAGTAGGAGTAGGAGTATGATTTGTATTAAGAATATTATGAACTTGTGGCGATATTTTTTGATTATTTAAATCGGTACAATATTTTTTCCAATGTCCTTTTTCTTTACAGTAACTACATACAGAATTCAAAATAAGAGGACAGGTAATAGTACCATTAAGACCAGGTTCGGATCGTGTCCAATGGTTAGTATATTCATTAAATGGCTTACCCGCTTTGCGACAAGTAGAGCAATATGGAGTATTCAGTGGCATATGAATAAATAGAGATGATATATTTAATAAAAATAAATCATCAAATAATCAATTTTTTAATTATAAGGATCAATCCCTTTGTTAGTAAGAATAGAAACCAAAAAATTAATCTTGACAGGATCAAACCCGGTACCAGCTGTGGGTAGTCCATAAATCATGATATAATAATTAAATACAGGTGCAAGTTTAAAAGATTTATTAAGTGACATAGTACTGACACCGAACGTATTTTCAACATTAACAGTATTTTTATCAGTAAGTATATCATCAATCCGTTTTTCAAGAGTTGTTTTATCAATTTGAAGAAGTAGATTATCACCATAAAGAGCATAGGAATTAACAGAGCCGATAAGTGTATCTTCTGCAATTTTAAGTAAGAGAGTCATTGTAGAATTGGTAGTTTTACTTTGAACAAGTTTGAGGTCTGAAACCAAGTTTGTATAATCATCATAATTAGAGGGAATAAGTTCATACGTTTTATTCGCCATATTGGCACCATATTTAGTTTCAATAATCCGAAGAATATTAATATATGCATTACTTAAAAAGTTAAGTACATCTCCGGCATATGTAGAGCCAGATGATAATACAATGGGAATAAAAAGAGAACGAGTATTAGAAGGAACAATAGAGTTAGTAAAAAGAGATTTACTGACTGAACTCATAATGATAGTTAAAATAGGAATAGAAAAAAGAAAGGGTAAATAACCCAAATAATTAAGGAGTATATTGAACCATACATATCATTTTACGTTTACCGGAATACATAGACGTATTATTACCCCCGACATTAATTTTGGATTTGAAAAGCAGTTTGGTAAGTTGTGTATCAACTTTATATCCATTTTGTTGTAAATAGGAAAGTACGGAAGGAATATCTTCGGCACCCATAAAATAATCGGAATTTTTTTGAGAGTGATGACCACCTATACTAGATGAAGGATAACGAAGTAATACAAAAGTACAGTTATGAGAAGATAAAGTATTATAATCATGGAATGAAGAAAGTTTCGGCGAAGAAATGGTAGAAACGAGTTGTGAAAGAGGACCAGTAGGCATAGCACTAAGAGTAATGATATCCTGATATGTTTTATAATGGGTATTTAAATAAGGTTCTAAATAAAGAACTACGGATGAATTTGCAGATGTAAAAGGGCTTTCCATATAGATATATAGAAGTTTAAAAAATTGAAAACTTTTATTGAATAAATAGTAATCAAAACTAATAACAAGACGAATAGCAGAATAGAAGATATGTATGAACCAACTATACAAGTAGAGTTACAGACAACTCGTCATACATACAGTGATGAAATAGCAGAAGAATTATCTAATTTTGCGAAAATACATGAATATGATGGAAGAAAGGATTTCAAAGAGGCTTGGAAAGAATGGTTGAACGAGGAAGGCATCAACGAAAAAATAAATAAGGAAGTATTACGATTAGAAGGGAATGGATTGAAAGGAGATATAATAGACCGTATGTATAAGAGTACACGGTATTATTATCGTAAGAAGACATGTAAATCAGATATAGAGAAAGATATAAAAAAGCGAAAACCCTATGTCGGATTACCCAAATCCGTGTTAGTAGAAATGGATGTTCATATTTATTCAGAGATAAATGGAAGCATAGAACTAATAGATAAAGTTACTGGAAAGTCAATAAGTAATGTAAATCAATCAGCGAGTTTTACAAAATATTACAGAGAGAATTATGAAATGATCAAGACAATGATACCGAATAATATAGAAAACAATACGGATAATGAGAACATAAGGAAAGAGATAAAGGGAGTAACAGACAAATTAAAGAAGACATATAAAAACCGATTTTATAAAATCAAGGTAAAACTACAAGAAATGAAAACAATATAACAATAAGTGATAATATAAACATAAAAAATTAAGATAAATAAAGTGGTGAAACCGATTTTTTATTGTCATTTGAATATATACAATGAATGAAAACCAAAAAAAGAAACCAACATTTTTAAGTAGTGGAACCTATGGATGTATATTTCTTCCAGGAATACCATGTGAAGGAAATACACAAACGGAAAAGGGAATGATAACAAAAATACAAACACATACAGAAACCACTGCACAAGAAAAAAAAATAGGAGAAAAAATAAAACAAATAAAGAATCACCATCAATATTATGCACCAATAATGAGTAGTTGTAAAGCATCTTTATCAACAGTAGCAAATTCCGAAATAGAGAAATGTAAGATATTACCAAAAAACAAAGGTGGTATAATAACATCAGAATTAAACTATGAAGCAAACCAAATACGATATGTAGGGAAAGATACTTTATTGAAACACCTACTGGGTGTATTTAAAACCCAACATGATAATTTAGTCCGTACAATAGTGGATAGTCATAATAGATTATTAGATGGATTTAAAAAGTTGGCAGATACAGGAATAATACATTTTGATGTGAAAGAGAATAATATAATGTGTAAAGACAAAACTGGAATTCCAATGATAATAGATTTCGGATTATCTATGGATGTAGAAACTATGGATGAAAATAATTACAAAGATATATTCTATGTATATGGACCTGATTATGCACCTTGGTGTATAGAGATAGTAACAATATCCTATGCTGTAAATAAAATCCCTGATACAGATGAAATAAGTGAAAATTTTGCATCATCAATAGGTATAGGAGAACCAACCATAATAAAAAATTGGAAAGACCAGTTAGTAACAATGGAGCAAATAAATATGATTATAAACGAATATTTTACAAAGAATAACGCAATGAAAACATATTTGAACGATATTCAGAGACAAACATATCGTAATAAAATACAACAATATTATAATACATTTATAGGAAATAAATGGGAAGTGTTTGTGAATGAATTACTAAAAAGTAAATTCACATGGGATAATTATGGAGTAACTGTGATGTATTTATCAATAATAAAATTATTAAGAGTTGATGAGAATATCACCGAAAAAATGTCTGAATATAAAAAATACTTGGAAGAAATAATAACACAGATACCAAGAGAACGTATAACATGTGAAGAAACAAAGAAAAAAATAAATAGTATGTTTAAAAATATGAGTCGTATTGAAAATAATATAACGAAGAGAAAAAATCAAAAGAAAGAAACTATAAACGAAGTGAAAAAAGGAGTCTATTCATCAATAAAAGCAGATTTAATAGACCAAATTAGTATCTATCGTTCAGAATAAAACATAATTTGAATGTATAAATTCATATTATGGATAAACCCATATGTAATTATCATTGAATAAACTGTCTTATATAATTTTCTAAAATATCATAATGAGGAGACCGAATAAGGTTACAAACCGTTTTATAAGGAGTAGTATGTTTATATTTGAATTTATTTAATAAAACATGTAAAATATTGGTAGATGTACCAGAAACCATAATAGTAGAATGTTGATGTATAGAACAAGGAAACAGTTCTCCGAATTCATTAGAAACATTCCAATAAACAATAAAGGGAACATGAAAACAGTATTGATTAAATATAGAGAGGATATTATCATATTTCATAGATGAAGAGGCTAAATTTGTACTGGTAGAAAAAAGGACGATACGCATATTACGGATATCTTGATTAGATAATGATGAATTACGAATTGTTTTCCCAATAAGATGAAAAGCATTATTAAAATTGGCAACTGTAAAAGAAGATTGAATAGAATTCTGTATATTTTGCACAATAGAAACAAAATCATGTGTATCATTCAATTCTATCCATGTAGGTATCTGGTCAACTAATAAAATCCGATTCGTAAATAAACTCTTCTGTGCAAAAAGAATGGCATAACCAATAGCGGTATAATAACAATCATCATTATATTGACACATAATATCAGAAACATCCACAATAGGAATAGAATTACCGACATGATGTTTATGGAAAGATTTTGATAGGGATGTCCAATGATTATTAAGAATCATCTTTTCATAATGAAGTAATTTTTCATCAGACTTTGACATATTTGTAATGAGTTGAATAGCACGTTTTACATAATATTGTATCGGTAATGGAGAAGGAGACTGAGTACAATAGGAGTTATCTTGTTCAAACCAATCCGCAAAATTTTGAGAACATAGTTGTCTATCAATTATATCATTCTCACCATGTCCAAAAATTAGATTTGGTTGTTTCATTTTTGTAAAACAAGAAACATGGTTTGGATTAATATTTTGTCTATGACGAGCACATTGTTTAATCTGTGTAGTGTCAATCATTTTATTCAAAGAACTAATTTTCTTACGATATAGACGTTTTCCTTTATTGATAGCAGCCATATAGGTTTCATCAGTTGTAGATTGTAAAATATGAGGTTTCTCTAATTTCATCCAATGAGTAACTAATTTATCATATAACCACCCAACTTGTTTTCGTTCTCGTGGAATCCATTTTGCAACATAACTAATATAATGAATATTTTTTGGAAGAGCATATATATTTTGTATTTCAGTATCTTTTTTTAGCTGTGAATTAACAAAATCACAGCAAATATCAACTAATGGGTGGTCTTGTTTCTCATGAGTATATCGTTCAATAAACCGACATAAATATTTAATATCACGCCAAGACCCGAATGGACATGATTGATCTTTTATAGAAACAACAAACCTATGGAGAGCATAAATGGCAAGTGTAGGAAAGAATTTATACCAAGAACATAACATTAAATAAGATAGGTCATGTTCACCCTTACCATAATGAATAGACCTGGTATACCCGAGTAAACGGAATAACAAAATAAGATATTCCATAGAACCGGATAGTTGATTATGAATATTTTTTTTAATTATGAATAGAAGATTATCAAACCGGCTCATAAGATCAATTATGTCTGAATTGGGATAGTCACGAAAGTTATAGAAATAAAAATAAACAATTTCTTCTTGAAAAAAGAGATGGGAATCATTTGTTACGTCGGTATATGGAAAATCATTTTCCGTAAATAAATCCATAATGTCTAAATAAAGATCATATCTACCATTTATATTGTTTACCTAACCATTGAAGAAAAAATAGTGATAACAATATATAAATGTTTTGTAAATACAAGAATATTTTTGGTGAAGTGAATAAAGGGGTTCATTCATATAGATTATTTAATATAGCAATAGTGGATGTTATATTTACCTTTATAGGAGCATTTCTAATTTACATAATGAATCCAAGATACAATTATTTTGTTATATTATTATTATTGTTTATTTTGGGAATTATTTTACATCATCTATTCTGCGTTAGAAGCACAATAGATAAATGGTTGTTTGAATAAAATGTCAAAATATATAGTGATTAATAATTATTTAGAAACAGAAATAATGTTTTTGCGTGTCTTTTTCAACTTACGTGGTGGGTGAACAAAATCATATTCTTGATTATGAGATGATATACGAACTTTTTTTGTATGAGTTTTATTCGTAGAACTGGATTTATACGAAGGTTTTAATATAGATTTCATAGTATGATTATGTGATACACGATCGGGTTCTTTATAGAAGAAGAACAATGAATTCAAACTATGAAATACAAAGATAGAATCAGGAACGAGAATTTCATCTGCAACGGGGAGAACCTTAAAGAACCGATCAGAACTGGATGAAATATCTTGTGATTTTGCATAGGATTGTATATGATCGGGTTCTAAGTCAACATTATATAAACAAATATCAACCAGTTTATATTTTTTGGAAGCAGATGTTTTATTATTTTGTATAATACCGAGAACAACATCTCTTTCAATACGTCCATCAATAACAGGTTGTTTTTTACATATTATTTTTTCAATGGATGAATTATTATTAATATACAGTGAATAAACATGAATATCAGTAATTGGCTCTTTATCATAATTTGATTGAATATTTTGAATACGTTGTTGTTCTGTTATCCATGAGATATCTAAACCATTGGTTTCTTCCATATTATATTTTGAATATGTGAATAAAAAAAATTATATAATTAAACACAAAAGAAGTTAAAAAACAAATTAGGAAGTATATAGTCTCGGAACAGCATAAATCTATGTATTTTTAATCTATTAATACCAAAAACAAATGTATAAAAGAGGGTATTTTTTAGATTATAAAACAAAAATATGGGGGTAACTGAATATTGAACAATAAATAAAATAATGAATATGAAAATATCCGAGACAGCAATCCATAATATGGATTATTATAAGAATATAAGGGGAAATATAGAGACGATAACTAAAATGGGAGTAGCCTAGGGAATATTGACACGATAACTAAAATGGGAGTAGCATAGGGAATATTGATAAAATTGAAAAAGACAATTTTATTAATAAGATGATAATAGTAGCAGTAAATAATAAATGTTAACGTCATATTCATCAATATGTATTCCACGTGTAGATACAAATATCAAAAGAAGATATATTTGTGATACAATAAACAAATTACAAATAGGATATATAGAAAATATAAATGAAATCCCATTACGAAACGATCCACTTCATAAACGAATTATAATTACCATGAAATGGGATTTAACGAGTGAATTAACTAAATATATGCAGGATAAATTTCATGAAAAAGGGTCTGTAAAAGTGGTACATGATACCCCTTGGTATTGGAAAATATGTCCAGCACGATAATTAGTCATTCTTATTATGAATAATATAATCATTTATAACATTTTCTTTAAAATAAGAAGAAAGAATTGGTGAAACATTATTAAAATAATCATAGGAATTAGTGGGTGGGTTCCAATAATAACACAAAATAAAAAACCACCATTTATTATGTTTTTGTTCGGCAAATGCAATTTCTCTGGTAAAGATAGTATCCATAACATTATAGGTAGATTGAAATTCAATGATTTCATTTTTTGTTCTTTCTTTCAAATTGTAAAGTTGAGAAAGACGGTCTTTTTCATGTAATTTATTTTGTGTAGACAACGGGGTATGTGAAATATTGGTAATTTGTAATTGTTGACGTGTAATTCGTTCTTCTTTTTCCCATTTATATAATATATAATAAATTTCGTTTTTAATATCCCTTAATTGTTCAATCAATCCTTTTTTATGCATTTCTGTTTTTTGAATAAATGAAAAAATATTGATATGTGAAATAATGGGAAAAAGGTGTTTAATTTCCTCTGGTATGAGAACGGCATTAGTAAGTTTATAATCACTAATTTTGGTTTCAACTTCATTGAATTTTGATAATACAAGAGGTGAAATATCGGCATCAGATTGAGCAATCATAATTTTACTATTGGTAAGTTGCAAAGAAGTTTCAATATTATCAAATAATGAAGCAAGTAGTGAGAACATTTCAACCGAAGATTCCAATTTCAAGAAATTGGTCATAGATATAAACAAAGTAACAATAGCATTTAATCCAGATATAATACCAACATTCCAGGAATCACATTCAATAAATGGAGAAATAATAGTAATAATTGCACTAATAATAACAGCCGGAAAAACCAAACAATATAATTTCTGCTGAGTAATAATTTTGGACTGGACATATAGATTTTTTTGCCCTTTGACATAGGTTGTTAAAATATCAATTTCACGAGAACAAATCGCGTTATTATTATTATGCGTATAATATCTAGTAATAGATTTTTCAACATCTTGGTATTTCAACTTGTTATAACGTCGGTGAGGTCGTTTATGTGAAGAAAATACATGTTCATTAATAATGGTAGATTGTGGAATATTAGTTTTATCCATAATATCAGTAAGTTCTATTTCATCATCACTATTACTACGACTACCCCGATTACTATCTAATACAGATAATACAGGACTATTACTAACATAATCATTATATTCATCATTTAAATTATCATGAGGTGAAATAAGTGAATAAGTCGGATTATTTCTGACACGTTCCAAATCTTTGTTAGTAAGACTAACAAAATGATTATCGGTATAATGAACCAAATTATCCTCTTCCTCTATATTATTAATCGGAATACTTATATTGTCACTATTAAGTATATTAATTTTAACCGGATTATCCAATATCTCACTAGTGGTAGATGAAGAATTACTTTCTAATCCAGTATCATAGGAATTATTTCTTGGTGAAACAGTATCCGAATGGATGTCTATATTATTACTCAGGTCGGTATTCATATTATAATAGTTATAGTTAATATTTTATATGTTATCATGAGTAAGATATAAAATTGATTCATATGATAAAGATTATATACTAATAATCAAAATAATAATGAACCCAATAGTTCCAAACGATGCACGGTTACATAGGAAGCAACTGCGTGAATATAAGAAGCAAATGCGAAATCATATAATGACTAGTCGTTTTAATACAATGACATGGAATGAAAATGAACAGTATCGTAGTAGTCATAACAATGTAGGTTGTATATATTGTAGCCCAGATCCCATAGCAAATATAATACCAATAGATACAATCATGTTTGTTTTAGAAATGAATAATGATAACAACAAGATAATGGGAATAGGAATGGTACGTAATCGTCCAATCGTAAGTAAATTAAGTGTTTATGCGAATGGAAATTATAACCGGTATGTATTTGTAGGAAAGACCCGAATAAATCGTATAGATATGTCAGAAGATGAAGAACGAATAATGAAAGTATTTGACATATTATGTTTCAGTGGTAACAAACATATGAAACGTGGTCAGGGTATAAAGAGTTTTCCCTCGGATATGTTATATAAAATGTCTGCACGACTGGATATTGTAAGTTTTGTAGGTGAAATGTTTAAAAAGCGAATAACAAAGAATAAAAATACAAAGAAGTCGGAATGCTAAAACAAAACATTAGATTTAATATGACAAGAATATATAGAGTTTTTGATATTACAAATATAATTATATAATATATTATGGAAATGAACAAACATGGTTTTAAAAAACGAAATGATGATAATATGTATGATGTAACCAGTTATACAGATAAAGAATTATTCAATATATTAGATTTAGATAGCCCAACAGATCGTGAATTGGAAGCAAAAATCATTTTTTTAATAAAAAAATATAAGAATATGCAGAATGAATCGGGAGATCAATTAGCCAAATTCTTTGAAGATATATACCGACATTTTTTTGAGACAGATGAAAGTGAAAGTGAAAGTGAAAGTGAATATATAGAAGAAGGATTTGAAAACAGAGTGACTAACTTAGATATAATAAAACAAAAAGGTCATTATGATGTGAACAAATATTCAATCGACGAACTTGACAATATATTAGGATTTGATCCAAAAAAAAACTCATTGAAAGAAAAATCATTGAACGATATAAATAATATTATAAACAATGCAGACAATGCACAAGAAAAAGAGTTTTTGGAAAAAGTATATATATATTATTCATATTATGTAGATTATGTAAAAAAATTGGATGATTTGAAACCAGAAGGGGAGCGTAAGCTCAGTGATATAAATGATATGACAATTTTAAAAAATATTATTGACAACACCGAAATTAAACCATCTAATGAGGCGAGTACAGTAACTAAACTACAAAATGTACCTACTAATATGATTAAGAGTAAGGAAGATATTGATGACGGACCCGACAAAACCGGAGAAAATGTAGTATACTCAAAGGATATAGAGTTCGCATCTGGTAAACTAAATCCAATATTACAACAAACAGTAAAACGAGTAATAAGTATTGATAGTCAATATAGAGATGATAAAACAACATTATCAACCGAATTTACGTTTAATTTATCTGATCCATTAAAAGATGTAGTCTCATTAAAACTATATTCGGTACAAATCCCATATACATGGTATACAATTAATAATAATTTCGGGAGTAATTTTTTTGTTTTGAAAGGAGATGTGGACGGTATAAACAATGGTAATCATGATTATCAAGTAGAAATAAAAGCCGGAAATTATAGTCCTCAGGAATTAACAGATGCAATAAATGACAGTATATTAGGTGATACCGAAACAAGTATTAAAAACACCTATACAGATGTAAGCTTTGGAACAACCGGATTAGAGTATAATAAATTTAATTCAAAGATTACAACAAATATAGATTTGTATAAGCAATATAATGAAACCAGTTATAGATTAGAGTTTCCATATTGGGAAAATCCACTATCAAATGATATTGATGAGCGAAAACAATCAATACCAGGATTTTTAGGGTTTCAACGAACTGAATATGATTTCTATTCAGTAGAAGGTGATAAAGCGTCAAGTGATCCAAATAAGATATTTGTAGTAACTGCTGATAAAAATAATTATTTTACCATATATAAATATATAGGAGATGAATATGATCCTGATACCAAGCTTGCATTAAATATAGAAGAAAGTATACGAATAGAAATAGCAACAGGATCATTACCAAAAAGTCAAATAATAGAGAATTTAAATACAGCAATAAAAAACAGTATTAAATTATTAACAAATGAATCAGGAATAACTCGTATAGAAGAAGGTACAGAATCTTATTTTAAATTAGCATTGAAACTAAATAGGAATACTACCAATAATATTAGTAAATCAAAATTACAAATACAATTTCCGGATGAAGGTTTAAGTAGTGCTCAAATATGGACCGGATTAACCTCTTGTTTTCGGTTCAAAAAAACAACAAACAATGTAATTGAAATGAATAATGTAATATCTGATATATCACCATTACAACAGGAAACGACAAGATATAATGTATTGTCTAATCCATATATATATATAAAGTGTAATGAGTACGGATATAATGTGCCAACAAACGATTATAAAATCCAAATATCAAATACAGATATTGCAGAAACATATAACTTGGGTGAGTATTTAGACCAAATACGTAATGGTTTTGAAATCGTAGATAATAGTTCTACCATCCTATCAGATAATACCCAAATAAATACATCAGATAATAGATTGAATGTTCAAATAGATATTAATAAGAACATAACCCAAGAGAACTTTAAAATTGACCTATCAAATAGTTTTCTACATACAGTAATAAACCTTGATCAATCTTATAATTTGAGCACTTCAAATATATTAACTTCCGTGTTTCCATATACAGCATTGTATACAATACCGACCGACCCTGACCTAAAATTACTAACAATATCAGCATTAAACCCAGGAATAAATGTAAGTGTAGATTTAAAATATGAAGTTGACCATCCTGAAAATACAAACGAAAATAATGGTACAACACCATATTCAACGGGAGCAGAACGTACACTTCAAAGAAATTTAAATGAATCATTATCTGAAATACCGGAACTGGCTGGTAGTAACATAACACTTACAAAACGTACGGGTGAAAACCTTGTAGATGCAACATTAACCATCTTAATAACAAAACAGCTAACGGAAGAAGACTTTTCAATCCAGTTTTCAGAAGATACAAGTTTCAATATTACGAATGGCGGATTTCAAATAGATGTATCTGGTGGATTAGGAACAGGAGAAGTAAATTATATAACAGTTGATGGCACTACCGTCCCCAACACATATAGTTTACAGAATACAACAAACATAGAGGACATAGGTTTTTTAAATACAACACTTGGTCTAACCGGAGAAAATGGAATAGGAATATATGATTTATCTCAGGCATTAATATCACAAACATTTACTTCTCAGATAACAAACCAAGAAACATTTACAATAGATAATAGTAATATTGCCTTTATTCGTATAACAGATCCAGATAATTATCCAAATTACGGCATATCAACAATATATGGATCAGAAATACCCTATGGTTACTTGATACCTGCACCAACCGCCCGAGAATATACTGATATTAGCGAATTAGAGAGAGAATTAAATAATCAATTCAATTTATTTCCAGATTTGTTAGGAACGAGAATAGAATTAGTGGTTTCGCCGAATGATGAAAACTACATAGACTGTTCTTTTACTGTATCTATTAATCAAAATTACAAACAAGATACTTGGTATAAAAATTTCAATATAGATCGGGTAATGATAAATACTCCCTTTAATTTATTGAATAGTGAATTAGAACCACTACATACGCCCATAAACAATGTAACGTTCACAGATATTTCGTATAATTATATAGCAGAGAATAGTACTACTGCATTGGGAGTAAAAGGATATAAGAAAATTTCGCAAAATGTTTTTAATTGCACAGAACAAAACAATACATTTAGATTGATAGCCATAGATGAAGGTGTACAAACAGTAACAAATGTGAATGATATAGAAATTACATTACCTATAACTGAAAATAACGTATTAATTGAATATACTCGTAACACATTATTAGAGAGATTAAATAAATCATTTTTAGGAACTATTGCAGATGGATCACTCATAAGTATTATTACGGATGAGAGTGGAATAGAATACACAAAAATGCGTATAACAATTAATAAAGAATACACAACCAAAGATTATAGAATAGTATTTTATGATCCTTTTAGTTTCGTAAGTTGTTTTCCGGGTGTGAATAGTGTTAGAAATGCAACTTGGGATACAACATTAGGTTGGATATTAGGTTTCAGAGAAGCAACCATCTATTATTTGAGTGATACATATAGTTCAGATACTAATGTAACGTCTATTGAAGCCGATACAGGTATAAGTACAAATTTATTCAATTATTTTTTAATAACATTAGATGATTATAATCAGAATCGTTTAAATGATGGACTGGTAACAATTTCTACTAAAGACACAGAAACTGCACTACCATCATATATGGATCGTGCAAAACTTATATGTGACCCAGTAACAAAAGAACTGACATACAACCCAACAACTAGAACCGATTATAGTAACTTAACACAAAAACAACTATATACAATAACAGAACAAGCGAATTCCAACAACGAATATGTAAAGACTTATGGTTCGGGTCCATTTGCAAAAGATGTATTTGGTATAATTCCAATGAAATTAGCAGGTTTACAAAATGGACAATCATTTGTTGAGTTCGGTGGAACATTACAAAACCAAGAAAGAACGTATTTTGGTCCAGTAAATTTAAAACGCATGACAGTAAAATTAATAAGTGATCGTGGAAATGTAGTAGATTTAAACGGTGCAAATTGGTCATTTTCATTAATATGTGAGCAGTTACATAAACCTGCAAAAGATGGAGTTTAAAATTATGTATCTGAATATGTATAATAAAGAAATGACACTATACGAATATTTAAAAATAACACCGAATCACATAGATAACTTGGTGTCATCACCAGTTGTATATAGTTTAGACTTAATCGGATTATTTGGTCCAGTTATATTAGGCACTATTAGTCTATGGCAATTATGGGACTATGGCATTTACTGGTATATTTATATTATAACCTTTCTAGCAAATAGTCTTATAAACAAGGTATTAAAAACGTGGGTAAGAGAACCTAGGCCAAGAGATGGTAAATCAATGATAGATACAGAGCAATATAGTGGAATAGAAAAATATGGTATGCCATCAGGTCACTCACAATCTGTATTTTGTACAATGGTCTATTCGTATTTAGTGAAACAATCACCTATGTTATTGATAGGTGAAATGTATATTGCCAGTCTAACCGTTTATCAGCGATGGAAATACCGACGACATACTATAAGCCAATTATATATGGGTGCAATCATTGGATGTTTAGTAGCGTATCTAAGTTATTACATAACAACGATGTATGTAACTGGTCAAATATAAAACAACTTTTATTCTATACAAAATATAGAAACCAGTATATATAAGATGTCTCAAAGTGATTATTTAAAATATAAACGTGTATCAAATCAACTGCGTATAGATAATCAAATAGACACAGGTATGACTGCAACAAACCAACCACCGGTATTTACATCTCATAATTTATTACAATATAAGCAATACACATTGAATAATACAATTATGAATACAAAAAAGACATTGAACAAATTAACCCCATCAACGAGTCAACGAGTATATGGTATGGATAAATCAGTAGTTGGATGTCCAACTTTTATAGCATGTAAAGATACACAAGGACGTAATAATCATGTATTATCACAAGGGGTATTTTTTGATCCAACAAAAGAGAAATATGAAACAAGAATTGATCCCGTAACCATTCGTACCTACTGGGATAATGAACCTGTAAATTTAAAAACTGACTGCAAATGTGCAATGAGTAGCCGAAACAGTGATAGTAATGCGTGTTCTTGTAAGAGAGGAAGGTTTGGAATAGTACGTTAATAATATTATAGTTTGAATAAACGATAACATTATTACAAATTAGATGTGTTGTATTCAGTTAATTACATTTTTGTTCAAGCTCGCTTACACGTTTTTTAAGTTGCTGAATTTCGTGTATTAAAATACCTACTAATCCAGTATAATTAACAGTTTGGTTTACATCACCATCTTTTTCGCCAGTAACGATGTAAGGGAAATGTTCTTGAACTTCGTGTGCAATGAGTCCAATATCTTTATTGTTTGTTATTTGGTTATCATAAATAACTGGATTTAATTGATCAATAGTGAGAGACGTTTTATTTAATGGGGTAACGTTATCTTTAATACGGTAATCCGATGTAGAGTAGAATGTTGTAGCACTGATAGCAGAATTTGATTTTATGGTACCGGGCATAATAATATCGCCGTTGTTCAATATTTGCATACGTTGAACTGATGTATCATTATCCCCAGTGAAAAATTGGAGTCCATTCTCATTCGTTGCAGCTATATAAACATTTCGGTTTAAACTGGTAACACCACCTAACGACCCCCAATTATTATTTGAATAGCCTTCAAATGTATTAATTTCAGTATTATAACGTAATGCACCTTCAACAATGGTGTTCCTTTGACTGGAATCGCCTCGTGGAATGATAAGAGAATTTGTGAAACTGATATCAATAATATCGGATTGTTGCTTGGGTAATATTTTATTAACAAATAGTTCATTATCTACGGTTATGTTACTTGCATCAATATTACCAACAACAATATTACTAACATCAATATTCTCAACAGTTAATGTTTTTGAACTAGGAATAAATGATAAATTACTTGATATATTAACAAAACTTGAGTTTTGGTCATCGTGTGTATTTGATAGGGGAAGAAAATGGGTATTGCTACTATTATCTACATTAGTTACTTTGTATCTAGTTGTAGCACCTAATAATGTTCCAATTATTGTATCAGCAGTAATTTGTCCGGTAACATTCATTGAACTTGTAGATAAATAATTTATATTAACAATATCTTTATTACCATCAAGAACCATTGCATTATTTGCAGTAGCACTTCCAGCGGTTGACCCGTCTAAGTAATTTAATTCTGTTGCTGTTGTTGTAACCGAACTATCCTGAATGTATAATTGGTCTTTATTGATATTCAATTTAGAATTTGCGGTTATAACATTAGAGACAACTAGATTACCATTCAATGAGATATCTTTGGTTGCTAATATTTCATAATTGTTTACAGTAGTATTAATAGTCATAGTTTCCTTGTTTTGATAAACCGACAAGTTACCTTCAATGACAAGATCTCCACTGATATCAACATTACTATTCATTGATACATCGCCACCAATGCTCAATTTATTATTGAATGAGACATCACCACTAATTATAGCATTACCACTGACGTCAATTGTAGCTGCTGCTATATCACTGCTTTTACCAAAAGCAGTTTTATCTTCAATGGTAACAATAGCGGTCTGTAATTTTTGATCTGGGCGTTGAATTTGTATACTATTATTTTCAATTGACATAGTAGTAGAACTATTATTATCAATATCTTTAAAATAGATGGTTTGATTGGTTATATATAAACTTTGAAATGGTTTCTCTGCAGAACCTAGATTTAAAGTGCCGTTTGAGGTCGGTAGAATATTTCCAGAAATAACAATATCTTTGGCAACAAATAACTTAGAATTCAACAATACATCATTACCAACACTTAACTTGGTATTAAAAGACACATCTTGTTTTACAAATAACTTGGAATTGAGAGACACATCATTTGTTACCTCTAATTTTCTATTCATTGAGACGTCATTGCCAATACTTAATTTGGTATTAAAAGACACATCGCCATTAACGAATAACTTGGAATTGAGGGATACATCATTCGCTACCTCTAATTTACTATTCAAAGAAACATCATTGCCAACACTTAATTTGGTGTTAAATGACACATCGTCCATCACCATCAAATGAGCTTTCAAGGATACATCATCGGAAACAAACAACTTGCTGTTTAAGGACACATCGTCCATCACCATCAAACGAGCATTCAATGATACGTCATCGGAAACAAACAATTTGCTATTCAAGGACACATCGTCCAACACCATCAAATGAGAATTCATTGAGACGTCATTGCCAACGCTTAACTTGGCATTAAAAGACGCATCTTGTTTTACAAATAACTTAGAATTGAGGGATACATCATTGGCAACCTCTAATTTGCTATTCAAAGAGACATCATTGCCAACACTTAACTTGGTGTTAAAAGATACATCTTGTTTTACAAATAACTTAGAATTGAGGGATACATCATAGGCAACCTCTAATTTACTATTAAAAGAGACATCATTGCCAACACTTAACTTGCTGTTTAAGGACACATCGTCCATCACCATCAAATGAGCATTCAAGGATACATCATCGGAAACAAACAACTTGCTGTTTAAGGACACATCGTCCATCACCATCAAATGAGCATTCAAAGAGACATCATTACCAACGCTTAACTTAGCATTAAAAGATACATCTTGTTTTACAAATAACTTAGAATTGAGGGATACATCATTGGCAACCTCTAATTTGCTATTCAAAGAGACATCATTACCAACACTTAACTTGGTGTTAAATGACACATCTTGTTTTACAAATAACTTAGAATTGAGGGATACATCATTGGTAACCTCTAATTTGCTATTCAAAGAGACATCATTACCAACACTTAACTTGCTGTTTAAGGACACATCGTCAATCACCATCAAATGAGCATTCAATGATACATCATCGGAAACAAACAACTTGCTGTTGAAAGACACATCGTCCATCACCATCAATTGAGCATTCAATGATACATCATCGGAAACAAACAACTTGCTGTTTAATGACACATCGTCCATTACCATCAAATGAGCATTCATAGAAACATCATTGCCAACACTTAATTTGGTATTAAAAGAAACATCCTCTTTTACAAATAACTTGGAATTGAGAGACACATCACTACTAACTACTAAATTACCATTTACGGATATATCTAATGTATCTACAACACGATAATTATTTACAGTAGTTCGTATAATAGTAGTGTCCTCCTGTTGAAATACAGATAAATTACCTTTAACAACTAAATCACCACTAATGTCAACATTCTTGTTCATAGAAACATCATCTGCGACAAATAATTTGGAATTAAACGAAACATCATCGGAAACAAACAACTTGCTGTTGAAAGACACATCGTCCATCACCATCAATTGAGCATTCAATGATACATCATCGGAAACAAACAACTTGCTGTTTAATGACACATCGTCCATCACCATCAAATGAGCATTCATAGAAACATCATTACCAACACTTAATTTGGTATTAAAAGAAACATCCTCTTTTACAAATAACTTGGAATTGAGAGACACATCACTGCTAACTACTAAATTACCATTTACGGATATATCTAATGTATCTACAATACGATAATTATTTACAGTAGTTCGTATAATACTAGTGTCCTCCTGTTGAAATACAGATAAATTACCTTTAACAACTAAATCACCACTAATGTCAACATTCTTGTTCATAGAAACATCATCTGCGACAAATAATTTGGAATTAAATGAAACATCATTTGCAACCATCAGAATGCTATCCATAGAAACATCATTGTGAACAAATAATTTGGAATTAAATGAAACATCGTCTGCAACCATCAGAAAACCATTTATAGAAACATCGCCTGATTTAACATATATATTATGATTACGCATAATCAAGTCGCCACCACTAATATCTAAAAATCCTTTCATATAAGTTTGAATATATCGGTTTGACCCATTTTCAGATAACCATATAGATGACATTTGGGTTTGGTATATATTTATAGAACAATTTGTTTTATAGATTTGTTTGTATAATAGTTATACACAGATAAGTTCAAATATATCATTTTAATAATTATATGATATATTTATTGCATTATTGCACTCCTAAACTCTATAACAACACATTTGACTTTATATAAGTGTTGATAGTTCTAATATTGTAAAATAAAACCTTTTCCGTCCTCTTCATTCTTTAATTCAATATTATGACCAACCGCCAAGTTAGAGTTGAATGATACATCTCCGCTAGTAAATAATTTTGAGTTCAAAGAAACGTCACTTGAAACCACCAAATTACCATTCAACGAGATGTCTTGCGTTGAAAGTATTTCATAATTATTAATAGTGGTATTGATAACCATAGTTTCTTTGTTTTGATAAACCGACAAGTTACCTTTAATGACAAGATCTCCACTGATATCAACATTACTATTCATAGAGACATCGCCCCCAACGCTCATTTTAGTATCAAACGATACATCATTAGATACAAATAACTTGCTACTGAGAGTGGCATCGTCAGTAACGGATAATTTTGCATTAAGTGAAGCATCTAGTGCAACATACAACTTACTGTTCATTGAAGCATCCTTCATAACAATCAACTTGCTACTTAGAGTGGCATCGTCAGTAACGGATAATTTCGCATTAAGTGAAGCATCTTGTGCAACATACAACTTACTGTTCATTGAAGCATCCTTCATAACAATCAACTTGCTACTGAGAGTGGCATCGTCAGTAACGGATAATTTCGCATTAAGTGAAGCATCAAGTGCAACAAAAAGTTTGCTGTTCATTGAAGCATCTTTCATAACAATCAACTTGCTACTGAGAGTTGCATCATCAGTAACGGATAACTTAGAATTAAGCGAAGCATCTAGTGCAACATACAACTTACTGTTCATTGAAGCATCTTTCATAACAATCAACTTGCTGTTGAGAGTAGCATCGTTTGCAACAACTAGCTTACTGTTCAAGGAAGCATCCTTCATAACAATCAACTTGCTACTGAGAGTGACATCGTCAGTAACGGATAATTTCGCATTAAGTGAAGCATCTTGTGCAACATACAACTTACTGTTCATTGAAGCATCCTTCATAACAATCAACTTGCTACTGAGAGTGGCATCATCAGTAACTGATAATTTCGCATTAAGTGAAGCATCTTGTGCAACATACAACTTGCTGTTCATTGAAGCATCCTTCATTACGATTAATTTGCTGCTGAAAGTAGCATCATCAGTAACTGATAATTTCGCATTAAGTGAAGCATCTTGTGCAACATATAACTTACTGTTCATTGAAGCATCTTTCATAACAATCAACTTGCTGCTGAAAGTAGCATCATCAGTAACGGATAACTTAGCATTAAGTGAAGCATCTAGTGCAACATACAATTTACTGTTCATTGAAGCATCTTTCATAACAATCAACTTGCTACTTAGAGTGGCATCATCGGTAACAGACAATTTCGCATTAAGTGAAGCATCTTGTGCAACATATAACTTACTGTTCAATGAAGCATCCTTCATAACAATCAACTTGCTACTTAGAGTAGCATCATTGCCAACAGCTAATTTTGCATTAAGTGAAGCATCTTGTGCAACGAACAGTTTGCTGTTCAATGAAGCATCTAGTGCAACATATAACTTACTGTTCATTGAAGCATCCTTCATAACAATCAACTTGCTACTTAGAGTAGCATCATCAGTAACAGATAACTTAGCATTAAGTGAAGCATCTTGTGCAACATACAACTTGCTGTTCAATGAAGCATCCTTCATAACAATCAACTTGCTACTTAGAGTAGCATCATCGGTAACAGATAACTTAGCATTAAGTGAAGCATCTTGTGCAACATATAACTTACTGTTCAATGAAGCATCCTTCATAACAATCAACTTGCTACTAAGAGTGGCATCATCAGTAACAGATAACTTAGCATTAAGCGACGCATCTAGTGCAACATATAACTTACTGTTCAATGAAGCATCCTTCATAACAATCAACTTGCTACTAAGAGTGGCATCGTCAGTAACAGATAACTTAGCATTAAGTGATGCATCAAGCGCAACGAAAAGTTTGCTGTTCATTGAAGCATCCTTCATTACGATTAATTTGCTGCTGAGAGTAGCGTCATCAGTAACTGATAATTTAGCATTAAGCGAAGCATCTTGTGCAACATATAACTTACTGTTCATTGAAGCATCTTTCATAACAATCAATTTGCTACTGAGAGTAGCATCATCAGTAACGGACAATTTAGAATTAAGTGACGCATCAAGTGCAACAAAAAGTTTGCTGTTCATTGAAGCATCCTTCACAACAATCAACTTACTGTTGAAAGTAGCATCGTTTGAAACAACCAACTTACTGTTCATTGAAGCATCTTTCATAACAACAATTTTGCTGTTGAAAGTAGCATCGTTAGCTACAACTAGTTTGCTGTTTAATGAAACATCCTTCATCACCATTAATTTACTATTAAAAGAAGCATCACTGGATATAACTAAGTTACCATTCAGTGATATATCTTTTGTTTCAAGTATTTCATAGTTATTCACAGTTGTATTAATAGTCATTGTATCCCGACTTTGATATACTTGTAAGTTACCTTTAATTACTAGATCTCCGCTAATATCAACATTACTATTCATTGAAACATCACCTCCAATGCTTAATTTGCTGTTTAAGGAAACGTCGTCAGATACGAATAATTTGCTATTGAGAGACACATCATTTGTAACAAACAACTTGCTGTTTAAGGAAGCATCCTTCATTACAATTAATTTGCTGCTGAGAGTGGCATCGTCGGTAACAGATAATTTAGCATTAAGTGAAGCATCTTGTGCAACATACAACTTGCTGTTCATTGAAGCATCCTTCATAACAATCAATTTGCTGCTGAGAGTAGCATCATCTGTAACAGACAATTTCGCATTAAGTGAAGCATCTTGTGCAACATACAACTTACTATTCATTGAAGCATCTTTCATAACAATCAATTTGCTACTGAGAGTGGCATCGTCAGTAACGGATAATTTCGCATTAAGTGAAGCATCTTGTGCAACATACAACTTGCTATTCATTGAAGCATCTTTCATAACAATCAATTTGCTACTGAGAGTGGCATCATCAGTAACGGATAATTTCGCATTAAGTGAAGCATCTTGTGCAACATACAATTTACTGTTCATTGACGCATCTTTCATTACAATTAATTTGCTGCTGAAAGTGGCATCATCAGTAACTGATAATTTTGCATTAAGTGAAGCATCTTGTGCGACATACAACTTACTGTTCATTGAAGCATCCTTCATAACAATTAATTTGCTGTTGAGAGTGGCATCATCGGTAACAGATAATTTTGCATTAAGTGAAGCATCCTGTGCAACATACAACTTACTGTTCATTGAAGCATCCTTCATAACAATCAACTTGCTACTGAGAGTAGCATCATCTGTAACAGACAATTTCGCATTAAGTGACGCATCAAGTGCAACGAAAAGTTTGCTGTTCATTGAAGCATCCTTCATAACAATCAATTTGCTGCTAAGGGTAGCATCATCAGTAACAGATAATTTTGCATTAAGTGAAGCATCTTGTGCAACATACAATTTACTGTTCAAGGAAGCATCCTTCATAACAATCAACTTGCTATTGAGAGTAGCATCTTCTGCAACAACTAGCTTACTGTTGAAGGAAGCATCCTTCATAACAATCAACTTGCTGCTGAGAGTGGCATCGTCAGTAACGGATAATTTCGCATTAAGTGAAGCATCTAGTGCAACATACAATTTACTGTTCAAGGAAGCATCCTTCATAACAATCAACTTGCTACTGAGAGTAGCATCGTCAGCAACAGACAACTTAGCATTAAGTGAAGCATCTTGCGCAACATACAATTTGCTGTTCAAGGAAGCATCTTTCATAACAATCAATTTGCTGCTAAGGGTAGCATCATCAGTAACCTCTAATTTGCTATTCATAGAGACATCGCCTCCAACACTCAATTTAGTATTAAAGGAAACGTCACCACTAATGAGGGCAGTTCCGGAAACATCCAAATTTGTAGAAGGACTACGATTGTCAGGTGAATGACCAATTGCGACTTTACTATCGTAACTTAATACACTTTTTCCAAGCTTACCATTAAAAGAAAGATCTAGAGTACCAGTTTCTGTATTAAATGACATAGCAGATTCAGGCGCACCATCATCAGATTGATCAAAATGAATTGTATTTTTTTTCAAATAGATATCACCAAATGGTAATTCTGAAGAACCTAAATCGTATGTTTCACCATATTTTGGGATAATAGAACCTGCAACATAAATTTTATTATTGCAAACATCAGTAATGTCTTGTTTTATGTGAATAATAGCATCATTTACTGCTGGGTCTGTTTCGTTTGCACTAGAATCACTACGAATATATTGTGTACGATGATACAATTGGTCCATTTGTAATTGTACATTTTCACTTAAATCTTTCAAGAATGCGAGTTTTTCATTACTGATATCAACCATAGCAATGCTATCACTCGCATATTGTTTACCCTTAACCCGAAGTTCAGTCGCATCAACTGCAAAATTGGGGTTTATACCATCAGCAGTAGTGTAAAAATTCAATGAATTATCACTACGTACATAAATACCACCTCCACTAATATCTAAAAAACCTTTTAAGTAACTCTGCCTCAATTTATTGGCATTGTTTGATTGATCAAACCATTGACTCATAGTTAGATTATATATAACATAATTATTATAATTTACATGTATTTTATTATTATATCATAGAATAACACTAAACATGCAGATTCAAATATAATGTGAATAGTTGCTTCACATTATATGATAAAATAATATTTTGCATTAAAGCATATTATTATTTGAATAAGTAATTATTCAAAAATTAAGATAAATTATTATTAGTTAAAATTCTTGTAATATTATCTATTTGGGTTTGTAATTCCGCGTTCTTGGTTTCCAAATCGGCTACTTTTGTTTCCAATGTGACTACTTTATCCTTTTCTTGCAATTGTAATCGGTCTATTTCTTGAATGGCGGAGTGGTGTAATGCGAAGATTTGGTTTTTATCTATTGAATGGAAATCATTTACTTGTTTTCCATAACAGAATATATGTTCATAGGATACATCAAATGTGAATGTGTTGTCACTATTTCCAATGATTTCTTTTTCAATTGGATTATCACTCATATCATTCGCAACAATGAATTTATATTTGATTCCACTTACACCTGACAAATCGGTTGTTAGTTTGTAAGTATTATTTCCATTTATATTAGATGGTTCCCAAGATATGTTATCTAAATTGCGATATTCGTCTGGAATATATCTATTTACCAATGTAATCGCACCAGG